>Ga0160423_10004625_pt1 | contig 11290 bp, 3 predicted proteins | sample CRUFie14St8metaG_FD_108191 | JGI IMG/M metagenome (GOLD analysis project Ga0160423, IMG submission 108191) | Marine microbial communities from the Costa Rica Dome - CRUD Field 142mm St8 metaG | ecosystem: Environmental > Aquatic > Marine > Oceanic > Photic zone | place: Costa Rica: the Eastern... | reverse complement strand
TCGAAGGCGTTGGCAATGGCAGTTGTAAGTCCTAGACTCGCAGCAGGAAAAACCAAAGAAGTAGTGCAACTACTGTCAAATACAATAAGTAATAAACCCGAAAGGTACGGTCGACCACAAACGCCAATTACAAATTGGGCATTATCAGTTGGTGAAATTCCATCAGAAGCGCATAGATACTTAAAGAAGAACAACGACTGCGAGGATCAGAATTGCGAAACCAAGGAAGTGGTTGAACCGATAGGTCTTTGTGAGGATGAACAGTAATGTATGGAATTGCCCCAAAAATACCAGTTACTATAGCAGGGTCACAAGGTTTTGCAACAACGCAAACCCTAAAAGAGAACACACAACAAAATTTAACAAATTTAATTTTAACCTCTCCAGGAGAAAGAATAATGGACGTGGAGTTCGGGGTGGGAGTTAGAAATTATTTGTTTCAAAATTTTAATGAAATAGATTTAGAAACTAGATTATACGAACAGGTAGACTCTTATATGCCTTTTGTAACAATAGAGAATTTAGACTTAAATCGAGATCCTGATCACGGAGTGCTTTCATTAAGCATCACTTATTCTGTATCAAATGTTTTATCTGACCAAACCCTGTCCTTAACAATCGATCCAAAATTGACAAGTTAACTAATTATAGAGAGGAGCACGTATGTCAAAAAAATCAACACCAATTAATTATACAGATAGAGATTTCGATTCAATAAAAAGATCTCTTGTGCAACACGCACAAAGATATTATCCGGATGTCTATAAAGATTTCAACCAGGCGTCTTTTGGTTCTTTGTTGTTTGACACTGTTGCATATGTTGGTGATGTAATGTCCTTCTATTTAGATTATCAAGCAAATGAAAGTTATTTAAACACAGCAAACGAAAGAGACAACATAATTAACCTCTCAAAGCAAATGGGGTACGAATATAAAGAATCGATTACATCTTTTGGGCAATGTGATTTTTTTATATCTGTACCGGTTGATGTTATCGCTGGGTCTGGACCTGACATGAACTATGCGCCAATACTTAAATCTGGAGCACAAATAAGAGGAACAAATGGCGGATCTTATTTGCTTATGGATGATTTGGATTTTTCAAATCCTACAAACCCAATTACTGTTGCTTCTGTAGATGCTGATACGGGAGCGCCCACGCAGTACGCAATCAAAACAACGGGAAGAGTTAAATCCGGTTTTATTGTTGAGGAATTTATTGAAGTTGGGAAGTATAAGAGGTTTAAAAAAATATCGATTGAATCATCAGGTATATCAGAAATACTAGATGTGCAAGATACAGAAGGACACAGGTATTATCAAGTAAAGCACTTATCTCAAGATGTTGTGTATGCGCCAATTGCCAATAGAAACTCTGATAAAAACAGTGTTCCTAATGTAATAAAACCCATGTCGGTACCGAGAAGATTTACAGTAGAGTTCTTTCCAGGAAAAGTTGAATTACAATTTGGACAAGGCAGTGATGAAGAGATTTTATCAAGTTCATATGCAGATCCATCGCAAGTTGTAATGAAGAAATTTTCTTCAAATTTTATTTCTGATCCTTATTTGGATCCTACAAATTTTACAACCACTGACAAAATGGGTATATCTCCTTCTAATACTACCTTATCAGTCAGATATATTAAGGACGAAGTAAGTCTTTCCAGTGCCACTCCTGGCGCTCTTGACACGTTTGCAGGTGGTGATTTTGTTTTTCCCAACGAAGATACATTGTCTCAACTGTACATAGAGGATATCATTCAATCAATAGAGGTAAACAATCCTGACCCAATATTGGGAGACAAAAGGGTTCCAGATTCTGAAGACATAAAACAAAGTGCAAAAACAGCGTTCGCAGCGCAGAATAGAGCGGTAACAAAGCAAGACTATGTTTCTATGGTATACTCTATGCCGCAAAATTTCGGTTCAGTAAAAAGGTGCTCCATACAAGTTGATCGTGACTCCTTCAAGAGAAATCTTAATCTATATGCTTTAGCGGAAAGTCCGGACGGAAATTTGGGATTTGCCACTCCAACTTTAAAAAAGAATATTGTCAGATGGATGGAATCCTATAGGATGATGGCGGATACTTTTGATATACTTGATGCAAAAATTGTAAATATTAAAATTGATTATTTGGTGGTGGGTAAACCAGGTTTCGATAAAGAGCAGTTGGTGGTTGATTGTAACAGAACAGTACAAGAGCATTTTAGAATCCTACCAGAGATAGGAGAATCGCTTCAAATAAATGAAGTATACAATGTGCTCGGCAAACTTGAAGGTGTCGTCGATGTTAAAGATGTAACAGTGTCAACTGCTATTTTAGATGGATACAGAGGTGTGCCATACAATGTTAGAGCAAACTTGTCACTAGATGGAAGAACACTCTCATTACCCCATGATCACATATATGAATTAAGAAATCCCGAAACAAACATAAGAGGTACAGTCTTATGAGTATAAAAAGATATTTTTCTAATGCAGATAATACAATAACGAATGCATTCAAGGCGAACTTGACAACTAGAGGTACAGGATCAAACGCAGGTGCTTCTGATATTTTAGAGGTGTTTGCTATATTTGGGCAAGCATCTTCTGGATCTTTGGAGAAATCTCGTGCTTTAATAAATTTTGATATATCGAAAATAAAAAAAGATCGTGATAGTGGTGTTATACCTCAATCTGGAAGTGTTAATTTTACCTTGAGAGTTTTTAACGCAGAGCATGGTCAAACATTGCCAAAAGATTGTACTTTAGCAGTACTGCCAATTTCTAGGTCTTGGAATGAGGGGTCCGGACTTGATATGGAGGAATACTCAGACGAAGATATTTCAAACTGGGTTTTTGCAAACAATACAAAAGTTCCAGATATAACAGATATTAAGTTTGTCTCTACTACAAAAACTGATTATAACAATAAATATTTTATTTTGCAGGTCATTGATGATAACATAACTAAGGATAGATATAATTTTTGGTTCGATGGCGACGGCAGTCAAACTGCACCAAACTTGCTTGGACAGGAAGTTGAGGTAAAAATAAATGACGCTGATCCCAATACTGTTAAGAGGTTTGCAAGGGAAGTAAAACTAGCAGTAGATGGTTTAAATAATGTTAATTTGTCTGCTTCAATATCCGAAGAAGACACAAAGGATTCGACCGGAGCAACGGTCAGATTGACGAATACAATCGCCGGTTCTACATCAGGATCTCACTATCCAGAATCTGTACTAGATAATGATGTATTCACATTAACAAAAGTTCAAGTTGGTGGAAAGACAAAATGGACGACTCAAGGCGGGGATTTTCACGAAGTGGGATATTCTCCTGGTAAAAATCTTCCACATTTTAAGGTTGATTTAAAAGATGGTACTGAGGATGTCGAGATAAACATAACAGCGTTGGTAGAAGAATGGATTGCAGCACAATCAACGGTTGACCCTGATAGGGAAGCGTATGGTGTTGCTATAAAACTTTCAGGTTCTTTTGAAGATGGTACTAGGGCAAGGTCTTATTACACTAAAAAGTTTTTTGCTAGAGGAACAGAATTTTTCTTCAAGCGACCTTGCATTGAGGCAAGGTATGATGATCACGTTAGAGATGATAGGGCAAACTTTTTCAAGAGTTCATCATTAGCAACTGGACCTGAAAATTTAAATACATTATATATGTACAATTATACACGTAGAGGGTTGTCCAACATTCCAGCACTAAAGACTGATCCTAACGGTGCAGACCAGACCACCGGAGAAGCGTTAATGAGAGTAAGATTGTACCCAGACCTAAAGTCTAGTTCAAAAGCAATTGTTTTACCAGTTGGCGGCGGCGTTTCGGATGGACGAGCAAAAGCGGTAATAACCGTTGCTGGTAATCCTGGAAATGCTGAAACTTTTACGATAACCGATTCTGCAGATGCTCCCGTTACGTTTACATTCCAACAGGGAAACAATTCAGTTGCAGCAAACAGTTCAACCACGTCTACTATTGGTATTTTTTCTGTGCTTGGCAACAATGCTGGAATTGCACAAAGAATACAACAATCTATTGCGAACACCAGTTTGGCAGTTACCGCAGTAGACAATGGTGATGGAACAGTGACTGTCACTCAAAATGCTATTGGAACTGTAGGCAACAAAGCGCTTAATATGACATCTGTGACAAATGTTTCAGTGCCTAATAATACTTTTGCTGGCGGACATGCACAAGATTTTGCAGAATGTTATTTATATAAAACAGGAATCTACAGTGCCTCATTAGCAACTACAGGTTCTCACACAAAAGTTTTTGATGTTTGGTCTCACAAGGACAGTAGTCATAATGGTGGAAAACATGAATTATTTACAGGGTCTGCAATTAGTGTGAAAACACACAAACCGCTTCCATACAATAACGCAGATGAGGAATACGTCATTTCTATTTCAAATCTTAAACCCGTATATAAAACTAAGGACAAACCTACATTTAGGCTTAATGTAAGAAAAAAAGATTATCAACCTAATATTTATACAGTAGCAAGTAGTAAAATTGAAAACGAAGTGTTGTATAATGTATACTATAGAGCATATAGGGTTATTGACGGAGAAGAAGTGATATCATACGGTTCTGGTAGCATACCACACACTAAGATGTCGTATGATTCCAGTGGCAGTTATTTTAAAGTGGACATGTCTCTATTTGAACCTGGATACATGTATGCTTTTGAGGTTTCCACCGATTCGTATAACCAGAATATTGTTAATAAAAGTGAGTTCAAATTTAGAGTTGAATAGTTATGAGTCTTAAAAAATTATTTGGTCAGTCAAAAAATAACCTAAAAGTTGGTTCTTTTGTTGGTTTTAAAAAGTATCTTGAAGATGATGTAGAGTCTGTTGGGTATATAGAGCAATATATTCAAGACAGAAACAGATTCAAACCTCATGTAGATTATTTAACTGCATCACAGTTTGCAATATATGGATCTTTAGAGGAATACTTTAGGTCATCAATCGACAGAATTCAAGAACAATATCCATATGATGGTTCTTTACGAGAAAAGTTAAAGTATTTTAATGACTCTAGTGGTTTTGATTTTCATATGTTTGAAAATTTATACCCAAGAACAAATGGTTATATTGAAATATCCTCCAATAGACCTGGTGGGAATGGTTGGGGCACAGTAACCTCAACTTCCGGAGCATATGGGAATCCTGCAACAAAAGAATATATTTATATCAAGGGTGGACCAAATGTTGGTAATGTCTACAACACTGCCTCTCATCAAGATTCCAACCTAGAAATAGACGGAATATATGGCAATACAGTAGAATTTTGGTTAAAGAAGTCTGAATATGCTTCATCAAAAACAGAAAGAGAAGTTATACTAGATATCCACACAACAGGTGTTTTAGGTAATAGTCACAAGTATGGTAGATTAACAGTGGAGTTAGATTCCACAGACTCAAACCAAACACCATTTTTGCTAACATATCAATCAGGTTCTAGAGGCATAAACACATTACGTTGCGGACCAGATGCTTTGTACGCAAGCGGTTCAGATAATAAATGGCACCATTACGCATTTACGTTACAGAATCTTTCAAGTTCTATTAGAGTTCGAACCTATGTTGATGGTGTGCTTGTGGGTTCTCAGGTAACAGGCAGCAATATAGGTTCTTTAAATACACCTCTGGTTGGTGCAGTGGGGTCCTTGGTTGCTGGCAAAGTTGACAAAGGACAGATTACCCAAACTAACCCAGGTCTTGGATACGGTAAGTTATCTGGTTCTTTAGATGAGTTTAGATATTGGAAAGTTGCAAGAAATTCAAGACAAATTGGTCGTTTTTGGATGACTAATGTTGGTGCTGGTTCAAATGTAGAAACCGCCAATAGCGCTCTTGGTGTATATTACAAGTTTAATGAAGGAATTACTGGCGTGCCGGCAACCGATAGAATAGTTTTAGACTATTCTGGTCGTGTTTCAAATGGTCTTTGGGTTGGGTATAGTGGTTACGGAAGAAGCACAAATTCTGCTATTGTTGAGTCAAAAGCGTCATTTAAAGAATTTAAGGACCCAATATTATACAAAAACCATCCCGACGTTATAAAATTCACTAACGAAAAAGAAGAGGATGGGTATGCCTATGATTTGCAAAACAACTCATCTTTGTACTATTCTATCCCCGCCTGGATTATTGATGAGGACGGCGAAAGAGGCGACTTAAAAAAGATAGTGCAAATAATTGCAAGTTACTTCGATAGTTTGAGACTACAGATAAAAGAATTAACAGAAATAAATAAAATACAATTAAAGAGTTTCGATGATAAACCTTATCCATTTAATAAAGTTAAATTGGAATCTTTGGGATTGATCACTCCTGATTTATTTTTAGACACTGAAAATATAAATGTATTTTTTAATAGAAATGAAGATGAGCATTTTGAGAAAAGGTTATTTGATATAAAGAACTATATCTACAATAATATACACAACAACCTCAATGCTATCTATAAATCAAAAGGTACAGAAAAATCTTTTCGAAATTTATTTAGGTGTTTTGGTATTGATAATGAGTTAGTCAAAATAAAATTATACTCCACAGATTCAGAATATCCAGTGGAGACAAGTTACACTCCAACTTCTAGAAAAGCAAAGTATGTCAATTTTAACAACGCTGCAAATAGAAATGCATCAGTCTTTCAGACAATAGAGGGATTGCCGCAAGATATAAGAATTCAGGATTGTAGAGGGTATGTAACAGGTTCTGAGGGTTTGTTGGATTCTGCAGAGTCTGCAAACATTGGGTTTACAACTGAAGCAGATATATTTTTTCCTACGAGATATGGTATAACGCATCCATTTTATTATTCAACGCCTTTAAGTTCTAGTTTGTTCGGTTGCTATTCTGTAAAGAAAAATGCGAATGGTAAATCGGGAGCAGATGTAGGTTGGGTTAGTTCTGCGGATGATCACGCCAATTTCCAGGTATTTGCAGTAAAAGATAAATTAAACTCGAAACGTGCAAAGTTTGTTTTAAAAAGTAGAAACTCTTTATTTGACCCTCTTGAGAGTAGTTTTTATAAAGATTTGTATGATGGCGAAAAGTGGCACATAGCAGTAAAAATGTTTCCTGAATTTTCAGAAGCAAATTCGTTATCAGGTAGCAGTGTCAATGTCAAGATTGGAATGAGAGGGGTATCCACAGTTGGCGACGATATTGCAGATTCTTTTTACCTAACCAGGTCTTTTAACGCAGCAAAAGCGCAAAAATTTGCTGAAAATTCGAAAAGATTTTATATTGGTGCCAATAGAGAGAACTTTACTGGTACAAAACTTAATGATTCAGATGTAAAAATAACCAACTTTAGGCATTGGAAAACAATGCTTGATAACAAAGAAATTGATACTCATGCAATAGACAGCAACAATTATGGCGTAGACACTCCATCAAGACAAATGTTTTCTCTTGTAGATGTAGGAAACGTTCAGATACCAAAGATAGACTTACTAGCAATTAATTGGAGTTTTTCTAATTTAACTGGATCTAACTCTGATGGTGAGATGCATATTTTAGATGCTTCCTCTGGGTCTTTTGATTTAAAGCATGGTAATATGTCGGAAATAGTGGGTAAAATACACCCTGGTAAAGGAATACATTTCGAGTCCTCTACAACATCTAGTCTAGATGTTGAATACGAGTCAACAAGTAGATTGGAAGAGTTTGAAAGCGTAAGATCTACCGACATGATAAGGATCTTGAGCGCTGATGATGAAACTTTTACTCGTGAAACTAGACCCACAAACTATTATTTTTCTTTTGAAAAGAGTATGTATGACGTAATTTCAGATGAGATATTGTCTTTTTTCGCAGGCGTAGATGATTTTAGTAACTTGATTGGCGCCCCTGTTGAAAGGTATAGACAAAATTATAAAGGTTTAGAAAAGTTACGGCAAATCTTTTTTTCAAGAATACAGAATGAACCCGATATTGAGAGATTTTTAGAGTATTATAAGTGGATTGATAGTTCCTTATCAATTATGATCGATCAGTTGGTTCCTGCTTCGGTAGATGCATCAGATGATATTAGAAATGTGATCCAAAGTCACGTACTGGAAAGAAGTAAATATTTTAACAAATTTCCAACAATGGAGATGAAAGCATCCGAACCTGTTGGGCAAATAAGGGCAATTAATGAACTGCTTTATGATTGGGAGCATGGTCATGCACCTATAGCAGGAAATCCAAATGTGCACTGTTTGTGGACCAAGGAAAGAGCACAAAGAAATACGGACTTGCACGTACAGAGTCCAGGAACACACCCAGACTCTGTAGATCCGGATCGGGAAATAATTAGAAGGATATCCATCACCGATGTCTCGGGGTCTACATATGCAGTTAGAAAGTTGTCAAAACCATATCGATTGTCAGTAGAAGACCAGCGCCACGCTAAAGGCGGAGATAATACTTTTGGTAATAAAAAGAAAAGATTCTTTACAGGTGTATCAACTGCTCATGGCAAGTCACACATTTCAGTTACTGGATCATCAGTGCTGGACTCGCCGGCAAAGGCGACAATTCAAATTGAAGATCACGTAAACAAAGCATTAAAGCACGGATCAACAATAACCATAACAAGCACCGATGGCACAAAGAGGACTTACATTTTTCAGAGTGACGTAGGTTTTAGAGAGGCAAATACCTTAGACGGTTCTGGCAGGGTTCGAGTATCGCACGACAGGTTTCATCACAGCGGGTCTATAGCAGAGTATTTAAAAGATGCTATTAATCATAAGAATGGTCATAAGGGCAAGATTCTTGCAACATTAAATTCAAATACCATTACTTTGCTTCAATTAGAACCAGGACCAGCGGGCAACACGACTATTGAAACAAATGCTACTTTTGGCCAAGTACCTTTTGCAAGAGGGCGATTACAAAGCATGGATTCACCCGAAGATACAGAAACAATCACCATAGTAGATACTGATGGAAATTCTCAAGTGTTTGTATACGACTCGTCCGTCACAACACATGATGGGACAAAAAATGGCAGTGGGGAGGTTATTATTGGTATCAGCGGCGCCGACTTTTCTACAAGATTAAGAAGGACTGTCGATGCTATAAATGCATCTGCTGCAAACGGTGATGTCAATATTAGGGCAAAACTTTATGCAACAGTACAAGGTTTTCTTAATATTGCTATTTATGAAAAATCTGACGGTTCAGGAACTTTGTCTGAAACTGTTGTCGACTTTTTTGCACAATCGACAGTGGCGCTGACCCTAGCAACAACTACAATAAATAGTTTTTCTGGTGGCAAGCACGTTGAGGTTGACTGTGCTGATGTTTTGCATCCAAGTAAAAAGAGAAAGTTTCATGCTGCTGCTGATGTAGCGTTTTCGCATAGAGACAGGGACATTAATGACGTTGCGCCGTTTACTCTTTATAGTAGTTCCATAGAATCTCCTGTTGATTATCATAAAGATGTTTATGACAATTTCAAGCGAAATATAGAAGTTGCAAATTTACATGCGGATGAATATGGTGATGATAGAGAAATAACACTACAATCTCCATTTACTGAAAAGTGGGTTGGAGGCAACGCCCATAGACATCAAGATCTTTCAGGATCTTTGAGGGGTGTAATTGAGAATAAAAAAGATGCGAAAAGCAGAGTTGAAGCATTTAAATTACTTGCACAAGGACAAAAACTATATGTTCTCCCTCCGAATGCAGACGGGATAGATGCAAGCAATATTCCTATTATCAATCATGATTATCAAACTGCCCAGGTTCTAAGAGATCCTTTAGCAAAAAGACCAGTGAATATTAGAAATATTCAGACAACGACATCTAGTATTTCTTTGGGTAATTTTAATCACAGGTATGACATTGTACAATATACAACAGAGGATCAAAGAAAAGATTTTCTTCTTGATAATTTAGAACAAATGACTTCATCCAATTCTATTGCTATACCAGGGGTTAAAGAATTTGCTAAATTTACTAGACCTGCAAGAAAGAATGTATTTAAGGCACGATTTGCTGCACCTGGTGGCACCGAGGTTGCGGGGGATAATCGTGGTGGGCAAAGCATAGACAGAGAGACAAACCAATACTCTGTTTATAATTCGTTAAACTATCGTAATCTTTCAGTTCGAGGTCCATTAGATTTTTTGAGCAAGTTACCACAAACAGCGAGTAACAAGGATTCAAACAGTCTTATAACAAATCATAAGATTAATGCGAACAGAACATTTGATGCAGGTGCGCAGGGTGTAAAGGCAATTGCCGTGCTGGAAAAAAGAACATTTCCCGACACTACACCATTAGGGTTAGGTACGAACGGACAGACAATTACCTTAATCGATGCAAACGGTGTTTCAAGAACTTATACATGCAATACTTCCTCTCCGGATCATCCAAATAATGTGTTTTTTCATGGATCGTTGCAGGACCTTGCAAACGCTATATTGCATCCCAAGGGACACGGTGGATCAATTAAGGCAGTAGTTACGAACAGGGTTGGCGGAGGTCAGGCACACGATGTTTTAACACTAACCCAAGCAAGGCATGCAGCAAGCGGAAACACAACAGTAACTACAAACCTAACCAATGTAACAATTGCTAGTCAGTTTGTCGATGGTGCCGATCCATCTGACGGGAAAAAGGATAATGTGTTTATTACTCACCCAATTCCTAGAAATGATTATCAATATTCTTGGATAACTGCTTCTTTGAGAGAGGGTGTGGACATCAGAGAAACACCAGGACATATACATTCTTTTACAAATGCCGCTCTTGGTGACACGACGGGATCATTAAGATATGAAAATACATATGAATTTTTAACCGCCAGCAATAGAGAAGGAACAAATATTATAGACTTTGCAGGTTTAAACACCTACATTTTAGACACACTAGACACGTCTGGAAGCGTCACTGATACCTTCTTGACATCATATAATTTAACAGGAGTGTTGCATCATCGCCAAGGACCTTATGGATGGCCAAGTTGGAAGCAAGTTAGAGCAGGACAAACCCAAATGGGTAGGCATTTAAGTAAAAATAATATTTATGCACCACCTATTATAAACACCTTTAGTGCTGCTGGTGGATTCGAATACGCAACGCTTAAATTAAATTCAGGTGGAGATTATTTATGGCCGAGTAAACTCCTTTTGGAAGGTAGAAAAACTGCTGATAGATCTGTTAGTAATACAAAATATAGATTTGTTGACCCCCCTGTTTCTTCAAACCGTCACCCGCTTGAAATATTTGGGATGACCACGCTTGGAAGAACTCCGGGA
>Ga0160423_10004621_pt1 | contig 11292 bp, 4 predicted proteins | sample CRUFie14St8metaG_FD_108191 | JGI IMG/M metagenome (GOLD analysis project Ga0160423, IMG submission 108191) | Marine microbial communities from the Costa Rica Dome - CRUD Field 142mm St8 metaG | ecosystem: Environmental > Aquatic > Marine > Oceanic > Photic zone | place: Costa Rica: the Eastern... | reverse complement strand
GTGAGGCTTGTGAGAATACGATATCTTTGATATCTTAGGATCTGATACCTTCATGCGGGGCTACCTTCGTTCATATTTTCCCCTATTTACAGTATATACTTTGGTAGCTTCGCTCTTTTATTTCTTAATTTTTTTATCAGCTTTGATTGCTTCGTTATAGATTTTTATAAATCTTTTTTGTTCTTTTAATATTTCTTCTTCAATTTTTTCTTGTTGTTCGTAATAGAATTTTGGATTTAATTTTTTGAACTGCTCGTTTGCAGCAAGATTTTCATTTAATGCTTTTAAGTTTTTATTAACTCTTTCAATAGGTGCATTAACTTTTGCTCTAGTTCTTGGATCTGAAAGAGGTATGGTATCTGATAGGCTTAAAGCATTTGGTCTTGCATCATACATATCAAAGGCAACTTTCATATCAACAGAGGGATCATTTTGATTTCTAAGATAAGCCTGAGCGTAAGATTCGATATCAATTTTTGCATCGTAATATAACTTACTTGTTACATGATCCTCTGGTACAGCAAGCAATCTCCTAATAAAGGGTATTTGATTTAGCTCTCTTTTTCTAACAGCACCTTGACCCTGACCGAAGCCTCTCTCAGCAATCTCTGCAACACCATCAAAAACTAGTTGTCCTGTTCTTCCTACGGTTCTTCCTAGACCACCGGTTCCGTAAGCAACTAAGTATGCTATTGTTTGTGGAGATATATCTATATCACCTTGAAGATATTTATTTCCGCCACTGATGTTGTTCATAAACTCTGTTATAACTGCAATAGCCTCACTGTCATTCTTCTTCCTGAGTAGGGCTTTTGGTCTGTAATCACCCGGAAACTGTTCAGGTCTGATTGGTGCACCAAACCAATTTTCATTCAGGGCTAACTCAGCAGCGGGTTTAGCAATGGTTGGAAGTCCTGTCTTGATGGTCTTATCTAAGATAGATCCAAATCCTTTAGACCTTGTTTCCGCTATACCTATTGGAGAGAAGGATCCTAGCATTGCATCAGCCACATCAATTGCTGCCTCTACGACATTTGTAATCTCTCTTCCATCATCATTTAATTGTGTGTATAAGAGCTCTGCCATTACTCTTCCGAAGTTATGAAAAACATTAAAGCCATAAGGGAGAGGTATTGTAACTGCTAAAGGTTTACCATTGAGGTTAACTACCTCTGTTGAGTCTCTTCTCTTGAACTCAAGCTCTCCGTTTTTAAGGTCAACATCTGGTGTTGATAACATAATCACATAGTTTGACTTATGTTTGTACTCTGGAAACTTTTCATAATAGAGCATCCCATCTTCGTCTTCCGGAGATGAAAGTAAGTTATACAGGGTTGTAAAGAATCCTATAGATGTGAGACCACCGGCAAGCTTCATCTTTCTTTTTGAAAGTCCTCCGGGTCCATAACCCCTAAAAAAGTTAACTGATCCCTGTATGGATGCGTTAAAGAACATGTACGCTGCATTTAGACCGTTACCCTTTACACCCTTTCTATTAAAGTTAATTGTTAGGTTTTTTGCTAATATTGCTGCCTTCTTAATTTGTTCCGGGGTTACTTTGTTTATTCCCCCCTGAAGCTCTAGGGCAGCCTTAAATGCAGTAAACCTTGTGGCGTTTTCAACAACGGTGTTAGCAACCTCAATTGGTTTATAGACTGACTGCATTGCTTTTTTGGTATTTCCCTTAAATGTACCCTTATACATCTCAGCCATGTTATTTAAGTCTGACTGAATTTTTTCAATGGTTGGGGGGACTACATATCCTGTTTCTGCTCCTGAATCTTTAAATGCATCATAGTATTGTTGATCCTCAGCATTCATTTCTTTTCTAGTTTCTCCTCTCTTAAGGATCTTCATGTTTTTAATAACACTCTTAAACCCAAATTTTTCTTCGAGGATCTTAAGGTTCTCTGCTCTACCACCCTTAAGCTCTTGTTCAGCGGCTAAATTAAATCCTGCTGTTTGGAAATCCCTTAAGAAGTTCGTAATCATAAACTCAGGATCTAGTACGGTGTTAACCATCGCAAGACCTCTAGTTACTTTTGCAAGACCATTGAATAATGCATTTGATGTGTCAGTGTCCCAGCCTGCTAAACCTCTAGCCAATCTCTCGTCTTTAAGAATAACCACCTTTTCTTTACCGTCTTCCTTGAATGAAATGATTGCCTTCTCTCCATCCCATTGTGGCTTGGCTGCCATAAATTTATTCTTGCCTCTAACTTGCCACACATCATCGTTAGGAAACTCTCTTGCAAGATCAGCAAGTTTCTTAACAATAATATTTTTTTCTGACCTAATGACAGCCGCTGAGGCTCTTGCCAATGTTTGTTCTAACGCAAAGTCAGCCTTAGATATTCTACCTTTAGCTTGTTTTACCTCAGATCCAGATATAGAGAATGCTTTTGAAACAGAGCCTGTGCCTGAACTTGATGGCTCTGATCCTTTTGCAAGTGTGTCTGCCGCAAATCCTGCTAGAGGTACATAATATTTATATCTTGATTTCCAATCAGCTAGGTTTTCTTGATCAACCAAGCCATTATCTTCATATAACTTTATGGTGTCATTAATGATTGGCTTATGAAGTTCGTTGTATGCCTTAAGTAAAATTTTTCCTTTGTTGGCTACCGCTCTTGCCTGTCCGTTTTCATAGATTACGCCATTTCTTTTTAGGTACTTAATAGCATCATCTGTTTTTATACCAGAGCCCCTATCCTTATATTTAACAGATCCAGGTTTTCCGGGTTCTCTGAGGGTATTAATGTATTCGTTTCTTTCAGGTGCGTGTAAGTTATAAATAAACTCGTTGTATTGTTTGATTGTGTAACCATTGTCTGTAATGAACTTAATAAGCTTCTCAGCTTTTCGTTCAAATTTTTCTACCCCCGTTTTGACCCTGCCATGATACAAGTCAGTTTCATCGGTAACCCTTCTTCCAGAAACAGCCTCTGGTCCAAACTCTGATTTAATAGCATTTTCAATTGTAAATACCGGATCAAAGTTATTAACTATGTTGAGCTTAAAGTTTCTAAACTTTCTTTGAAAATAGTTTTCATCACCAAGACTAAACTGTCTGTTTTGTTTGGGATCTGATGGGGGTGGTTTTGACCCCTTGCTTGGAGGAACCTCTAATAACATATCAGAGTCCTCTGGTTTTTGTGGGGACATTGTGTCTTGTCCCTGTGCTACAGCAAGAGCTTCTTGACCGTTACCGATAATTGGTGCTGAGTTGTAGTTATTTGTATCAAACTCATAGCCGGTTCTAACACGACCATCACCAAAATTTTCAGGCTTTAATATATCAATGCCATAATCTTTTAAAGTTTGTGGGACCTCTCCGTCAGCCTTAAATTTTCTTTCTGCTATAGACTCAAAAGCCTTTCTGCTTTCTTCAAACTCTCCTAATTTAATATTTACAGGTATTGTTTGAGCACCATCTTTTTGTGCAAGTGCTGATCTATGTCTTCCCTCATGACTAACAACCCTTCCAGACTGATCTACAGACAAAAATACTGTTTGGCTTTGCAATTGTTCTTGAGGATCAAATCTAGTAGAAGGTGTGGCATCAAAGTCAATGGTGCTATATGAAGGACCTCTTTCTCGTATGGTTTCTATATTCATATCTGAAGATGTTGTAAGCTTTAGATAATCATCTATAGGCATTCTAATTATAAAATTACTTACAACTTGAGGAGATCCAAGCCTGTCTTCCCCTCTTCTAAATAGATTTATTCTTGGAAAATCTTCTGGTATTTTGTCTTCAAAAAGTTTTGGTTGAATTTTGTAAGAATTTCTTTGTATGTTGTTTATCTCTTCTATTGAAAGATCGACATACGCTGGCTCTACTAATGTATCGCCATCATATACAGGTGCCCTTGATTCGGCTTCTAGATCGCTTGGTCTTGATCTGTAGTTGGAGTTGATGGATTCATTTCTGGTCCACCCATATCGTTCTGAGAAGTCTTGATCAACTTCTTGAATTCTCGGTTGGATTTGCCTGACGAGACTTTCAACCCTTCTTTGAAGATCGGGTGAAATTCGTCTGCTATCTCGTAAGTAACCTTCGCCATTTTTATCAACCTCCCAATTGTTGCCTAAATAACCGGTGTTTGCTGCAAAGTGTGTCAGCCTAACATCTTCGTTATTGTCAAATTGTACACTATTTAGTGCTCGTTCAACAATTGATTTAAATTTAATGTTGTCAATACCGACATAATCAAAGTTTATAATTCTTGCTCCCCTTGAAGAAGCAATAGGATTGTATTCTGTATTCCCTGACTCTTGTGCAATTGCTTCAGCAACAGCGACAGTCTCTTGTTGAGATAGTGGTCTGCCAATATTTATTTCAAAACCATTTAAATCTTTCTTTGCGATGTTCTTTTTATAGAAAGGTTTGTGATAACCAACACCATCTTGTTTTAATAAGATGCCAACAACAGCTGAGTATGCCTCTGCTAGTTCTTGGTTGGCTGGCTCTAACGCTGTTATCTCATCCTTCTGTGCCTTATATTTCTTAACAAGAACAGCTTCGGTCTGTGTTCCGGGATTTACATTCTGTTCAAAATATCCGGGTGCTTCAAAGTTACCCGGTGTTAATAACCCAAGTTCTTTTGCAATTATGTCGTTACCGTCTTCATCAAGGAATGCTTTAGATACTGCTACATGGTATTCCTGTAGTTGTTCGTAAGTTGCATCTTGAACCTCTGGCATATGATTCGTTGTTGCTCCGGGAATAGACTCCCAGCTAATTTGTCCAAGGTTTTCTTTTAATGCATCACTGTAGTCATACTTAGCAACCTCTGGTGAGGTTCCCTCATCTTGAGATTTTTTGGCAACCCAAATAGCGGCTTGCACCTGTCTTGGTTCCCAGCCTAGCTGATCAGCAATCCTTTCTACCTCTTGCTCTACAAAATCGTATTGTTTTGGAGCCGGTACTTCTGCCTTAAACCCAAATGCTCTGACCATCCAAAGATCTGTGGTGACAGCCTGCTCTTTTGTTGGATCAATGAACCCTATGATGTTTGAATAAAAGCTATTTGTTTTTCTCCCACTCCATTCTTCCCCCGAAAAAAGAGCTTCAAGCTTTTTGTTCATTGATTGTGTAAATCTGCCGGTATTAATTGGTCTACCAGCCTTATGTTGAGAATATGCCTGCACAGCATAAACCATGTTTGTACTCACCGGTGTACCGGGAGATGTGATTGCTATTGCTTGTGCTAACAGATCTGCCTCTGCTTTATCTCCGCCTGTTACATCTAACAATGCCTGAGCACTTTGCTCATACCAGAACCTACCAACCTCACCTTCCTCGGTTAGTCCTAGTATTTTTCTTCTTAGAGCCCCAAGAGCTTGGGGAGATGTTACACCTTCAGGTGCTCCTATATATTGACCGGTTGTGCCTATTCTTGTTCGTATTGGAGATCGTAAATTGTCCCTTGTTTCTGGTCCGGTCTGTTCTGCCAATTCTCCACCGGTTGGTCTTTCTGTAACGCTAGTTCTATCTGTTGTAGGGTCTTGCCTTTCTCCTGAAATCGATAGACTTCTAGGGGCACGGGGTGACCGAAACGCACGAAGTATTCCGATGCCTTTGTTTCCAAATCCGTCAACTGAAATCTCATTGTTAATCCTTTCTATTAGTTTAACTGTTTCTGGAGCAAACTCCTCCAGCAAACTTCTGTTAGTGTAATATAGACTATGCATTTGTGCAAAAATCTCGCCCTTAATAAATCTAAGTTGCTTCTGTACAGATGCTGGATCAGCACCCTGAGATATTGCATGCATCGTAGATATGTAAGAACTCATTGGATATTCAAGAATTCTTCCTTGTAAATAAGAACCGTCTGCTAATTCTTTTTTAAGATTTAACTTAACAAGCTGATCGTTATTTAAAATATTAAAAGCTTCTCTTATTATTGGACCCTTGGTGCCAGACTTGATTACGAGCTCTGGATTTCTTTGTCTAAATCTAGTCGTTACTGCTTCTATTTCAGTGTCTGAGGGGGCAGCTATTTCGTATTCAGGTACCTCAAAAAGGGGACTATCAAAGTGTGCAGATTCTCCATAATCAAAAAAACCATAATCTATATGATGCCCAAGCTCGTGTGCTAATGATTGTGTTGTATTAAGGTTGTAAGTCGATAACCCAACAAGGGTTTTTCCTGCTGCTTCAGCGTCATAAGAAATCCCTGAAAGCTTTGTAAATGCAATATTTTTAAACGCTGGATTATAAACAGCATATGGTGTGCTAACAACCCTTCCTGAACGCTCATCGTTACCAATCATTCCAAAGAATGAAATGTCTTCTATTATTTCGTAAGGCATGCCAGCCTCTCTCATCATCGCTATTGATGTGGATAGGTTGTCTGCCTCGACCTCATTAAAGTCCCTAAGCTTTGCAGTATAGTTGTCTATGTCTTGTTGAAAAAAAACATTAGATGAAAAATCATCTACATTAAATCTTCTAGTATTTACTATGTTAGCTTTGATAGCATCTTTCTCTTGTAAATTTATTTCTTGCACGCTTATTGGATTTATTTTGCCATCCATCTCTGATACTTCTATATCATTTAATAAGTCCTGATTAGCTTCTCTAGTCTCCGGAGAAACATCTTCATCTATCTCTGTGGTTGTAGGTGCAAATATTTTTTGTGCAGCCTCTAGGTCTTGTGGTCTAGCAACCTGCTCAACTGTTTTTCTTTCCTTAAGGGCATTGTTAATTTCTAATATTTGTTCTTCCTCAATGACCTCTTCGGCAGGGTCGCCCAATTGATAGGCAAGATAATTATCTGTTAAGAAGTCTTCAACATTGATGGTGGTCGTTCCATCTAAGCCACTGTTTAATATATCAAGGGTAGTTCTCTCTAACGCCTGATCAAGGTAGTCAGCATTTCTTACCCCTTTCTCTATTTCCCGAGCGAGCTTTCTTGCCATATTTGGGTCAAGTTTAAGAAGTTCATCTTTAAGCTCTGGGGCTAATTCAAACACACCTTTTGCGGTAATGGCAGAACCGCTACCTGCAATCGAAGCCCAGAAAGCGTTATATGAGATTGATTTAAGTAAATCTATTTCTGTTGGACCGTTATATAAGGGATCCTTTTTGTTTTCTCGTACTTGTCTTAGTTCTGTTTGTAAACCGAAAGCGGTGTTATTGAGCTCTTGAAAAACACCGTTGACAACTTCCCCACCGTACTCAGTAATGGTTTGGGCAATTCCATCCTTTGCAAGGCTTTTTAATACATCTTTATTTTTTGTGTATTGTTTTGCAAATGTTTGGGATAGTTTAAATGTAGGGACAGCCTCTGTAATACCTTCAATAATTCCATTTATCTTTGCGTTGTTATAAGCATCCTGATAACTTAAGCCCTCATTCCTTGCCTCAACATAAGATCTGCCAGCCTCTTGTGCTGAAAATATTGGCAACATTGAATATGCTAAATAAGGATTCCTTGTTGTTGCTGCTGCGAAAAGTACAGGTGCTTGTTGCATTATACTTGCAAAACCCTGAGCCATTGCTGCCGCTCTAGGGCTCACATCAGCATCCTTGTATGCTTTTTCTATTTTCCTTGCAAGCCTGTCATACTCTTTTTGATTTTCCTGAACAAACTTAATTGCCTCTTCCTTAATTCTTTTTTGATACTGAGAATCTGACTGATATCTTTCAAGCTCATTAGACTGAGTCATGGCAAGTATAGAGGCATCACCTATAAGAAGTGGATTTTGTGTTGCCCAGCTTGCTGGCTTTTCCCCTCTGAGCTCTGCAAAGTAACCCTCTACTGCCATCCTTTTTATTCCTAAAAAAGACTGTTGTGCTTGTGGTACTGAAACTTCTGCTCCTAATGGTGCTCCTTCTCCAATATCTGTTACAAGAGACTTGGCTCCAGAGTAAAGGTCTTTAAAGAAATCTGATAGTGAGGGGACATCGACTATTGAAGATCTTTGAACTCCCTGTTCGTCTTCAAAAGTTAATTGACCGGTCCTGTAATCAAGACGAGGTTTTTTTGATCCTAGTCTTTCCTCTTCTTCTTCAGGAGCAACATAGTTTGCAATAGATGGTTTTTGCTCTGTGGGTTGTTGTTGCTCTTCTTCTAGCTCTTCTTCTTGTAACGGAGGTACATACTCGGATATTGGTTTCTTTGCCACACTATCTTCTCCTTCTTGAGCCTAGGTAATAATAAAGTTCACTTAATAATGCAAAGTCATTATCCATAACATCGCCATCATATGTTTTTGATAACTCGGTTCTAATATCCTCAATGGCGTTATTGATAATTTCATCACCGTACTGTTGTCTTAGTTTTGGTAAAAATTGAGCCGAGGGTTCATCTCTACTTATCTGCAAATTATTGTCGCCAACTGTGAAATCATAAGTCCTTGGTGATCGCACTGATGATGTTTTTACACCAGATGGTATTCTTGTAGAAGATCTTGCAATTCTAAGAGACTCTTCTACTGATACCTTTGTTTTATCGATAATTCCATCAATGGTTTCACCCTTTGGCAATCTTAAAAAATCTTCTTTACCTATTGATTTTTTTTCTAAATAATCTCTAAACCCATCAAAGTTTTGTGCGAGTATATTCAAAGAGCGATCTACCGTTCTCATATCCTCTATATCATCGCTATCATAAGGAAGTTGAGAAAATGTTGTAAGATTTATTGTTCTTTTTTTATCTTCAATGTCTATATTACTTTGATCTCTGATTTCTTCAGCTGTTTCAAGTATTAGTTTTTCAAACTTAAGGTCTGGTGGAAAATACCTTGAAGAATTAAGTGCTGTTATTTCTTGCATTACTTCTAAGGTTCCTGGGGTATCAAGCATCATTGAAAAAATTGTTTTTCCTACAGCTGTTTGATCAATAAGGTCTGCTACAGAAACTGCAACTGCATCTGTTGGATCTATCTCTCCGGTAATTACTGATGTTGCTCTGTCTGGAAGGAACCCTGTAATTTTTTTCTTTTCCCCACTTGCGGTCTGCACTGTGTATTCTGCTCCAATGATTGCCTTTGTGCCATCATCTACAGCAGGAAATTCTCCTGTCATTCTAATATCAATAATTTCACCCTCGTTGCCCTGAGAGTCTTTATATTGTTTTCCTAGATAAGACCCAAGCTTTGGTCTAAACACTGTAGTAATATCACTTGAATATTGTGTAAGGTCTGTGTCTTCTAAGTTTAGATCTGAACCATTCGGCTCTAATATGGCTGAAAGATTAGAGACTGCCTGCATGTATCTAGGGTCAGCATATTCTCCTAATTCAATTCCTTGATCTGCTAGGTAACTCATAATTTTTAAGCTGTTATTTTGCCACCCCTGATAGGCTGGAGAATTAGATTTTCTTGCATCAACCAACTCAGGGTTACTTGCCCAATTTTGTGCACTTGATAAAAATTCAGAAACAAGATTCCAATCTTCTACATTTTGATTTCTTTCTGCAATTTTTTTACCTTCTGCTGTGTCTTGTCTAATGTTTTCACTTACAGTGTCTCTCCAATTCATGTTTGACTCGATCACAGCTTCCTGTCTTCTTCTATATGCATCCGTGTTTTTATAGTTCAGTTCATCTATTTCTGCTTCGGTTTTTTTAGCCTCTAGAAGATTTTTTTGTATTGTTGATTGTGCAGTAACTGCATCTAATGCATATTGATTTCTAAGCCTTTCTTCTTGTTCTTTCTGCAATTGCAGCGTAGATATCTTAAGACTTAAATTAATTCCGCTTTCTAGTCCGTCTGCAAATGACATAATTAATCAAATATTTTTTTTAACAAAAATGCTGCTGCTATTGCTGCATAAGTGTATGGGTTAGTTAATAGTGCTGTTGCACCTCCTGATGCTCCTGCACCTTGTGATGCTGCTGCACCTTCTGCTGCTGTTTTTCCAGCTGCAACCTCAGCGGGTATAGCTGCAACACTTGAGGCTGCTTGTGTGCCAGGAGCGGCAAAGATGTCTGGTCCTACAAGACCAACATCTGCAAGTGCTTTTTTTGAAGCCATTCCTGCTGCAATCTTAGGTGCCGCATATGCACCTGCTACACCAAGCCCTGTGCCAAGAAGCTGTTGAGATTGAGCTTCTTTAGCCTGCTTAAGTTGTTCTTCTGCTATGTTTTGAGATGCCTCTTGTTGGGCAACTGATGTAAGACCAGCCAAGGCTGATCCTTTAATTTGTCTACCTGTTGTTAATAAACTAGCCACCTATTCCTCCTTGAGTTGCGATAGCTCTGGTTCCAAGGGCTCCGCCTATATTTCCAGACATTAATTCCATTCTTCTTTCGTCTGCTCTTTGTGCTGCTAGGTTTCTAGCTGCTACAGTTGCAGATACCTGTGATCTTTCTAGGTCCCTATAAAAGTTTTCTGACTGTCTTAAACCAAAGCCGCCCATTCTTCTTCTTTGTTGACCAGATATATTTGCATAAGCTCTAGCTACAGACTGTTGGGCTCTTGTTATCTCTTCCTGTCTGAGCCCCGGAAACTGATCGGTAACCTCTGAAATCATTTGTTGTTGTACAGGGAAAAACCTATCTAAATAATCTTGATACTCTGCTTCATAGAGATCTGCTAAAGTATCTTGTGCTGCTTGATCTCCTGTTCTATATGGATCTACAAAAAAGGGTGAGGTTCTTTGTACGGGAGTATACCCCCTGCCAAAGTCTTCTGACATTCTGGTTTGAGGCATTAATCCTAATGATGCTCCCTGATAAAAATTTGTCATGGGGTCAGCCATTAGCCTCCTCCACCGCTATCACCAAATCCACCAGCAAGAGAGTACCCTACGCCAAGACCAACACCTGTGCCAATTGCAGCAGGTACTGTTTGTGCTTTTGCAAACTGTGTCTTTGCTTCTGCCTGTGCTCTTTGTTGTGCTATTTTTCCAACATCTCCAAGACCAGACATTGCTTGACCAGCCTGACCTTCTCCGAGAGCTATAATGTTTTGTAGTCCCTGATAGTATCTATCAACCTGACCAGACATACCCTCGGCTGTTCCTACACCAAGACCTCTTGCTTGTGCCTGAGATAGTAACTCTTGTCTTCCAACAAACTGACCCGATGTAGGATCAACCCCTTGTTGAAAAGCCTGCTGAGTTAATTGTCTTCTTTGTTCTTGAAACTCCGGTTGCTGTATTGCATTTACAAAAGAAGCCACATTCTCAAAATTTGATGGGTCTTTTAATGCCTGAACATCAGAGATAAATTGATTCTCTAAAGGTACAAAGTATTGTTGATAAAGATTAAATCTTTGTGCCGCTATTCTAGCCAATGACTTCTGTGCGGCTGTATCTTTAATTTTGGTGCTTCCGCC
>Ga0160423_10004620_pt1 | contig 11293 bp, 9 predicted proteins | sample CRUFie14St8metaG_FD_108191 | JGI IMG/M metagenome (GOLD analysis project Ga0160423, IMG submission 108191) | Marine microbial communities from the Costa Rica Dome - CRUD Field 142mm St8 metaG | ecosystem: Environmental > Aquatic > Marine > Oceanic > Photic zone | place: Costa Rica: the Eastern... | reverse complement strand
CGTAAAGATGATGTTTGTTGGTTTAATAACTCTTTATGGATTTGTACTAACCCTTACTTATCAAATGGTTTTGACAATATGGCGCCAGGTGATAAGAACACAGGTTATTACTGGACAAGAACATACTCAAATGACCCGGACAGACGTAGAGGTTACCACGTTATGGAAGATGACTTCCAAAGAAGTAATGAAACAGGTAATCCTGTAATCAATACTTCAAGATACGGTAATGATGAAAATACGCAAGAGTCAACTAGAAATGGTCAAAGATTTGGTCAAGCAGATTACTTTAACAATAACTCAAATAACGGTGGTTACTTTTTAGATTATCAATCACACTTATTAGAAGACAATGAAACTTACGCAATGGGTGACCCTGGTAACTTTTTTGGTTATGGTGAGTTAAACACAAACAAAATTCAATTCTACCAAAACTATGTACCGGTAGAGAATAACTTTCACGTAGAGATACAAACATCTCCGTCAAACAAATTTAAAATTGACAATAGAGTTGCAAGTAATACACTTGGTAGAAACTCTTTTGGTGGCGAAGGTGGTGGTTGGAGAACCTTTACACATTTCAAAGAAGGTTACAAATACAGATTTAATCAAAGACACGAAACTAATAAAACTTTCCCATTAGGATTTTCAACAACTGCTGATGGTATTCATAACTCAACACCAGGTACTTCATTAGCTAATGATGAAGATGGACCATACTTTGTAGTAGGTACAACTTCAACTGGCGATACTGGAGTTTTCTACCCATTATATCTATCAGCTGCAGGTGCAAACGCTGAAGATACAAGATTAGGTGGTGCAGGTGCAAGTGCAGTTGTAAACTTTACAGAAATTACAAGAGGACCTAACAATGAAACGGTAAACAATGAAAGTTCTACAAACTTTTATTTACCAGATATGATTGACTCAACTGCTGTTGATGAAAGAATATTTGAGGTTGCAGTAGTAAGTGGTAACCCTAGTAACCACCCATACTATAATACAGGTTCTACAAACAAATATTCTATCAATGGTTCAACTGCTACAGCAGATGTAACCTTAAATTTAGTAGAGGGTAAAACTTATAGATTTGACCAATCAGACGCTTCAAACTTAAATCACCCTTTAAGATTTTCTACAACTGAAAATGGTACACATAATTCAGGTTCAGAGTACACAACAGGTGTTAGAACGGTAGGAACACCAGGTAAAAAAGGTGCGTTTACAGAAATTAAAGTTAGAAAAGGTATTGACAAATTATACTACTATTGCTCACAACACTCTGGTATGGGTTGGTCAGCAGACACAATTACACCAAGTTCAAGAGCAAGAAGTTATGTGCCTTCAAACATTCCTATGTACAAAGGTGCTAACAAAAATGGTTTAGTTAGATACTTCTTAAACAATAAACAGGTTACAGAAACACAATATAAAGAAACTTTTGCTGATACTATACCAAATGAAGGCAATGCTTATACTGGTGATATGCCAGCATACACTACTGAAAATGGTGAAACAAGAGGTGGTCAAGTATATTCTTGGAAGAAAAATCAAGATAGACAAGTTGAAATTTATATTCCAGTAGGTTTCTTTAAAACAAGAAGTACAAAAATTTATCCTTTCTGTTTAGACTCAGCGGCAACAAAAGCAGATATGTATTCTGATTTAGGTTGGGACGTAGAAGAGTCTTGGAGAGGTTACAAACATTGGGACAGATTACAAACAGGTATTAAATTTTGTGGTAAATATAATCCAGACCACCACTACAGCTACAATGATGTTGTAATTTACAGACCAGAAAAAAGATTATCAGATGGTGAAATATCACCTCAAGGTCCAACAGGACTTTACAGATGTATTAGAGACTCACACGGTAGACCTCCTCACTATGGTCCTCAAGATGTTACCGTGTCGCCTTTAAGAACAAAATCTACAACAACAAGTGGTAAATTAATTAGAAAACAATATCAAGAATACCCAGCACACATTCAGTCATACTGGAACGATTGGGAATCTTTTGGTAGACAAGTTAACCAAGCTGAAGAGGCAAATGCTTGGTATGGTAACAAAGGTCCTATACATTGGCCGTATAAACACTACACAGCAACATCTTTAAATGATGATAACGTTTACAGACACATTGATAAAAACGGTGTACTATGGGGTATTAACTATCCTAGAAATGGTTTCCAACAAAATGGTGCTTACTATGCTTCATACTACGAAGAAATTAATATTAGATGGAGAGATTGGTGGAGAAGTGAAGATTTAAACTACACAGGTTACAATGAAAACAGAGGTAGAAATAGAAGTACGGTTAGAAAACCTTTAACAACACCTAGATGTATTCAAATTCAAGAAGGTAGGTCACGTTCAAGTGTTCTATTTGATAACGGAGAAGTTTACAAAAACGGTGAAAACTCAAATGGTGAAATGGGAGTTGGGCACGAGCAAGGCGACCAAGAAGCATATATGAGAGTTTTAGGTTTAGAAGACGTAAAAATTATTAAGACTGCTGAAAGTCAATGGTCAAATAATACTCACCACACAATGGCACTAGACGATTCAGGTTGTGTGTGGACTTGGGGTTATAACGGTTACGGTGAAATTGGTGATGGTAGAACACAAAATAAACCAGCACCTTACAGAATACCAGCAAAATATTTTGACAACGAAAAAATTATAGACATTGCTTGTACAGACCAAAGTTCTTATGTAAGAACAGCTAGTGATACTTTGTATTCTTTTGGTAGAAACGGTAATGGTCAATTAGGTGATAACACTACAACAGACAAATACAGACCTGTAAAAATGGCAAATTGGGATCCAAGTTCTAACAATGGTATCGCAGTATGGCAAATATCTGGTCAATCAAATGACGTTTGGGTTACTTTACTAGATGGAAATGGTTATACTTGGTTTACAGGCCACAATAACTACGGAAATGCTGGTAATGGTAATACTTCAAACTTATCTCAATTAACTAAAATTGAGACAGCACCTAACGGTGACTTTGTTGACATATGGACTATGTACTGGAATGGTTACAAATCTGCTTTTGGTAGACACAAAGACGGAACAATGTACGGTTGGGGATATTCAGGTGGTTATTACAATCTTGGTACAGGTCAAACTGGTAACCAAACATCACCAACGCAAGTTCAAAATGTAAAAAATTGTAAAGAGGTTTCTATATCTTGTAGTTATTCAGACCAAGGTAGAACATTCTGGATTGAAGATAGCGGAAAAGCTTGGAATTTTGGTTATGATTCAAGAAATTCTATGTTGAATGGTCACGCAGGAAGTAATTATCAACAAGATGGTTCAAACTACTATCCATTTACTTGGTGGACACCTGCTGGTGCAAGAGTAAGAAATATGCACATTACAACAGATGACCAAGGTTCAGCTGAATATGCTGGTGGTTACAGATTTACAGATGAACACGGAAAAATTTATCATTGGGGAAGAAACAACTGGTGTACTGGTCACAACTGGTGGACTCACGGTTGGACTTCAACTTCAGGCTTTGCTTATAACCAAGGGCACGGCAGGTAATATAAATAGTATTAATACTAAAGGAGAAAAATAAAATGGCAAAGAAAGTTTTTAAACTAAAAGAAATTGCTCAAGAAGGTGATTACGTTCAGCCAGTAGTATCAAGTGGTACTGGTCCGATTTCACTTCAGACAATGGATGGTTTCGCTTTCTTCTCTTATGACGATTCGGAAGTTACCGTTGACGCTAGTGGTACTAATGCAAGTAAATATGGTGTTAAAGTTCTTGACGCTTCAGACGCTGACGACTTAGCAGATTTACAAGCATTAAGAAACACTACATCAATTGCAATGGAAGTCGCAAGAAAAGTAGAAGATTTTGAAGCACAATATCCAAAAGTTGTGATATATGACGCAATAATTAATGATGTTTCAGCAGTTAAAACAGCTGTTGCAACACTAAAAACAGATATAAATGCTATATATGCAAACTACGGTTTGCCAGCAATAGCATAATAAAATAAAAGGTTAAACAAAGATGGCTTTTGAATTAAACGAATTTAAACTTAAATGGCAAGGTCCTTGGAGAGATAGAACAGCTTACTCCAAGAATGATATTGTTATGTGGAAAGGAAAATCTTATAGATGTATAAGAGATTGTCCTATCGCATATACATTATCAGGTGATTTCCTAGTTAACACAAATAACTATTCTATGGACCCAATGAGAATAGTCCAAAAGTCTTTTAGACCTGATAACCCAAAATACTGGCAATTATTCTTACGTTCAACAGACGATATTGGTGAATGGGAATTTTGGAGACAATATGAGCCAGGCGAAATGTGTTCAGTTGGTAGAAGAATTTACCAATGTATAAAAAGAACAAGACGTTATAATACTTGGGTTGAAGAACACAGAGGTGAACCTAGTGAATATTGGATAATGATTTACGAGTCACCATTTGCATATCCAGACAGAAATAAAACCGTATCGTACACTAACAGAGCTCCTTTAGGTTGGAAGTACAATATGGGTAGAAACAATAATGAAATGTCTCAACACTATTCATTAGGTGTTATTATGTCTAACGGTGACGCAATGCGTTGGGGTGGTAATGATGATACTGGAATGATGGGGACAGGTGATGATATGAGTGGTGATGGTAGACAAGGTAGACCACATATGTCAGGTTTCACACACATTGATTGGAGAACATCAACAGATAATAAAGACCACGCAAAAGACCACGAATTTACAGGTCATATGGTAACGCCTGATGGTAAGGCACCAAAATGTATTCAATGGTGTACAGGTCATAACTTTAGTATTTGGCTAATGAATAACGGTGAAGTTTATGCTTCAGGTTACAATGGTCATTATCAATTAGGTTACAATGAAGGTGGTAACACAAACTCATCAAACAGAGCTTATACTAACAGAGTATCAGCGAGTGATACGGTTGATTGGTTAGGAGATACAATACGTTCTTTTAACGATACAAAAATGGTAAAAGTTGGTACAACTTCTCAAGGACACAATTCAAACGGTAAACAAATTTGGTCATTAGGTGAAGATGGTTCAGTTTGGATTTGGGGACACAACGACCAAGGTCAAGCTGGTTTTGGTAATCCTAGTATCAATAACTCAACTGATACTAACGGTGGTTCGCCTTATTCATTCTCATTCTATTCTGCCGCTATAAGAAGACCAATTAAAATTCCTCAACAATTTTTTAACAACAAAAGAATTGTTGATATGTGGGGCTCAGGTAACGAAGAAATGTATTGGCACGCTCTTGATGAAGACGGTTACTTATGGGCTTGGGGACAAGACGTTTACGGTTGCCTAGGAGTTGGTATGAATTCTCATACTTCTCAAGGTACTTATTACTACTACATTCCAAGAAGAGTTGAAATTAACTGGAATATGTATGGTGGTATGAAATTATTACAACATTGGTCTTATGACGGACAAGGTCACGCAGGTACTTGGGTACTAGATGGCGAAGGCTATATGTGGTACACAGGTTATATGACAAGCGGACAAGTTCCAGGTATGCACGGTATTGGTGATAACAATACAGAATATACTGCTCAATTCCAAAGAGGTGATTTTCACTTAAACGGTGATGTTGATGAGTTCTGGTGTGGTGGTGATGAAAACAAATGGATGTACATTAGACAAAAATCAACAGGTATGTTATGGGTAAATGATGGTAACTACGGAACATATGGTACTAGAGGTTCAAGAGTACAACAAGGTTACTGGTATCAATCAGGCGGAATTCACGGAATGTTTTCTCATTTAAGAGGACCAAAATACGTAAGATATATTCAAGGTCAAAACTCTAGCAGAGGTGATGGTTCATACATTTATGACTCACCAGGTATATTAGATGAAGATGGTTCAATTTGGTACGGTAATAATTACGGTTACCAATGGTTCCCTTCATTAGCAAATGATAATCCTGATAGTAACCACAATGGTTATCAAATGGATATGGCTCAAGGTTTTGAATCTAATACTGAAAATAGACATAGAAAAAGAAGAGCTGTACAACCTTGTAATAGTAGAATAGTTGACTTTGGTTCTTACGGTTATCCGACAGCAATGAATTATTATTACAGAAACCAAGATGGTAAATTGTTTACTTCAGGTTATCAACCAAATAACCAAACATATATGTTCTCTTTAATGCCTTACAGATATCAGTCAGCAACTGGTTCATCTTGGGGAAGTAATAACTATCGTGCTCATATGGCTTCATCGCCACAAGACTAATAAATAGTTTTTGACTATTTTTTTATTATGGAGTTAAAATGTACAAAACGAAACAAAACTATTTAAAATTTCAATCTCACGATATATTCGGCGATAAATTTCAATCATATCCAAAAGAAATGCAGGCAACATACTGGTATCAAGTATGGTGGATTATTAATCATTTTGAAACAATGATGAATGCTGTTGATTTTGAACACCACAATCAAAGACAAGTAATATTAGAAAAATGGGAAAAATTATGGCCGTTTCAAATTAGAAACTATAAAATAGGTGGTGCGCCAGCAATGCCTAAAATGCCTCATACAACAGACTTAATTCATAAGTTAGGCGAAGATTATAAGTTTAATACTCCAGCAAAATTACTTAATAGAACATTTTGGGAAAAAGATTGGTTTTCTTATCAAGTAATATATGGTTGTACCGTTGATTTATTTAAACAAGTATTAAATGTAAGTGAAGAAGATATAGGAGCATTTTTAAAACCCTTAAAAGATTACAAACCTAGAGAATTTTCATTAGCAAGAATTCGTGTTGTAAGTGGATTTATTTCATTAGCTGATTACTTTATGAAAACAAAAGATGATTTTATACAAACAAAAGAGTTTGGTGACTGGAGAGAAAAAGATAATTTAAGAAAAATAGAAGAGTTTAAAAAATATGGTAGTGTATCAGATGAATTACCTGAAGACTACCCTTTAGATAAAACAAAAATATTAGATACGTTAAAATTAGAAGATAGATGGAAAAGAGAAAAACCACATTTAGAAATTGAAGTTGATTAATGGAACAAGAAAAAAAATATAGAATAAAAGAGTTAACTTGGGAATATCATAAGAACGCCGAGCGACAAGACTTTGTTAGACTTTTATTATCAGGTACTATTGATGAAAAACTATATGCAACATACTTATATAATCAATTAAAGTGTTATTCTAAATTAGAACAATATTGTTTAGAAAGTTCTTTGTTTTTAGACACTTTAAATCTACCAAGAGCTGAACATATATTTTATGATTACAGAGCATTGTGGGGAGATATCGGCAGTCCGCCAATAGAAACTGAAAGTACAAAAGCATATGTTGAACATTTAGATACTATTAGAGGTGAAAATGAAAAACTATATGCTCACGTATATGTTAGACATTTAGGTGATTTGTCAGGTGGTCAGATGATTAAAAGAAAGACACCTGGACCTAATAGATACTATATATTTAAACACAATGAGGCAAAAGAATATAAAAGAATTGTAAAAGAAAGAGTTGAAAGTTATTTAAATTTATATGAGGTAAACGTGTTGCCAGAAGCAATATTTTGTTTTGAAAGTGCAACAAAACTATTTAAGGAAATGTATGATTTGGGAAAGACTAATCAAGTGGCAAAATGAGACTATTGAAGTCTTAAATAAAAATCTGGTTGAATATAAAGAACCAGGTATGGAAAGATTCAACAATGAAAAATTAGGTTGGGTCAATAGAACCTGGAACAATAGATATATTAGAAGAGCACATTTAGATGTAGTTGATGTAAGAGAGTCAAAAGGTCTATGGATGGCTCACTTATGCCTTATGCCTATGTTAACAAATGGTGGACCAATTTATGGTTTTGATATTATAGCAGGTGAAAAGAAAGTCACCGGCGCCTTTCACGATTTTAGTCCTTTATTACAAAAAGACCACCCATTAACAAAATGGTTTATAGAAGAAAACAAGTGGTTTAAACCGAGTAAAGAGAGAGAGTTACCAGATTGGGCAAAGGCTATCTTCTCGGGAGGAATGATAGCCGCTGGTAACGTAAGAGAAGAAGACGAATTAAATAAAATATGTACTATGGCAGTATCTAATTTAAATAATTACATTGATAAAATTAGAAATCACGAAGGCGAAGCAGATATGAAAGAAGTAATTAAAGCGCAAAATTACTATTCTGAACATCAACAAAAGAATCCACACACGCCTAGAGTTATGCAATCTCTTGGATTACCTGAAGAGGACATTAAATTATTCTGCTCGGACAACCTATTTCCGTTTGTTTCAGAAAACCAACCCTACTTGTAATAACTATTATAAATATACCAGAAAAGGGTATAACAAATGGCAGAACCAGCAACAAGAGAAAATTTAAAACAATATGCTTTAAGAGCGTTAGGTAAGCCTGTAATTGAGATTAACGTAGATGATGACCAACTTGAAGATAGAATTGATGAGGCAATGCAATACTTCACTCAATACCATTATGATGGTGTTAAAAGAACATATTTAAAATATCAATATACACAAGCAGACAAAGATAGAATGACAAGTGATTCAACTGAATCTGCTACGGTCGGTTCTGTTACCAATAGCTGGAAAGAGGGTCAAAATTTTCTTGCAATACCAAGTTCAATTATTTCTATAATCAATATATTTCCGTTTTCAAATAAAGGTAATTTAAATCTATTTGACGTAAGATATCAATTAAGATTAAATGACCTATATGATTTCTCATCAACTTCAGTAATTAATTATGATGTTGTATTGAGACATTTAGATTTTTTAGACCACGTATTAGTAGGTGAAAAACCTATGAGATTTAATCAACACGAAAATAAATTATATGTTGATATGGATTGGAAAAATGATTTACAAGTCGGAGAATATTTGGTAATTGAATGTTATAGAAAATTAGACCCAGCAACTAATACAGATGTTTTTAATGATATTTTCTTAAAGAGATATGTAACCGCTTTATTTAAAAAACAATGGGGTGCCAACTTATCAAAATTTGGTGGCGTTCAAATGATAGGTGGTGTTACCTTAAATGGTCAACAAATATTTCAAGAAGCTTGCGATAGCATAGAAAAATTAGAACAAGAGATAAGACAATCATATGAATTAAATCCAGCAATGTTTATAGGATAGTGTTATGGCAATCAATCACTACTTTCAAGGCGGTAAGGGTATCGGAAATACTGCCGAAAAAAGACTACACGAAGACCTTATCATTGAGGGATTAAAAATATACGGTCAAGACGTATATTACCTACCACGAACATTAGTCAATAGAGATTTAGTTTTAGGCGAAGATACTACAAGTCGTTTTGATGACTCGTATATGATTGAAATGTATTTTGAAACAACTGAAGGCTTTGCAGGTGAACAAGAATTAATTAACAAATTTGGTTTAGAAATAAGAGAAGACACAACATTGGTTGTTTCTAAACGTAGATTTGAGGAACACGTTGCTAGTAAGGCAAATTTAATTGCAGTTGGCAGACCAAACGAAGGTGATATAATTTATTTACCTTTAATGAATTCATTTTTTGAAATTACTTTTGTTGAAGACCAAGAGCCGTTCTTTCAATTAGGTAATTTACCAGTTTACAAATTGAGAGTATCAAGATTTGAATACTCTAGCGAAGAAATTAATACAGGTCAAGAAATACTTGACCAAGCTGAAGATAAGTTTTCACTAAACACTTTAAATCACAAAGTTGGTTTAGAATCAGGTCAAGTTGCATTAACAGGCGATGGTTCAATTGAATTAGAAGATTACTTTGATTATGCTACTGGTCAAAAGGCATTATTAATGTTAGAAACTTTTGAAGGCACAGAAACAATACAACAACAATCACCTTATGCAAAAAATTTAGATATGAATACAGAAGCAGGTTATGATACGGTGGGTACAGCAGATGACATACTAGATTTTACAGAAAGAAATCCTTTTGGAGAGGTTGACGAATAATGTTTGGTTCTCATTTTTATAACGAAGGTATTAGAAGATTAACAATTGCTTTTGGTCAATTGTTTAATAATGTTATTGTACAAAATACATCTTCAACAGGTGCAGTTACCAAAAGATATAGAGTGCCTTTAGCATATGCACCTAAAGAAAAATTTTTAGTTAGATTAGACGAACAATCTAATTTAGATAATAGACAATTTGCACAAAAACTTCCTAGAATGGGATTTGAAATGAATGGTTTAACTTATGACCCTAGTAGGAAGATTAATAAAATGCAAAAGTTTAGACAAGTTAAGACCGGTGAAGACGGTAAAGTTTTAAACTTTAATTATACACCTGTGCCGTACAACGTAAGTTATACCCTTAACATTTTCACAGCAACGGCAGAGAATGGATTAATTATCGTAGAACAAATTTTACCGTTCTTCCAACCAGACTTTACGGTAACTATTAATATGGTTCCTGAATTAGGAATTAAAAGAGACGTGCCTATTATATTAAATGATGTTAATTATGAAGATAGTTATGATGGTACATTTACTACAAGAAGAGCAGTTATATATACTTTAAATTTTACAGCAAAGACTTATTTATTTGGTCCTATGCAAAATCAAAAAGTTATTAAAAAAGTACAAGATGATTTATATACTGACACTAATACTGGTGCAGATAAAACAAGAGAGGAAAGGATTATAATTACACCTAATCCTTCTACTGCTGACGCAGATGATGATTTTGGATTTACAACAACAATATCCACTTTCAATGATGGTAAGAAATATAATCCTCAAACAGGTGAAGATGAGTAAATTAGAAGACAATGTTAATGAAATTTTAGGTATAGAAAAGAAAAATGAGGTTGCTGTAAAAGACTTTGAACAACCAGCACCTGTACCTAGAAAAATTGATGAAACAAAAACAGATATAGATAATGATTATTCTCATAGTAGAGATAATTATTATAATTTAATTGACAAAGGTAACGAAGCAATTGAAGGCATATTAGAAATTGCCAAAGAGGGTCAACACCCTAGAGCATACGAAGTTGCAGGTCAATTAATAGGTCAAGTTGCTACAACCGTTGACAAACTACAAGACTTACAAAAAAAATTAAAAGATTTAAAAGAAGTACCTAATAAAACAAGTGCTAATATTAAAAACGCATTGTTTGTAGGTTCTACAGCAGAATTACAAAAGATGTTAAATAGAAGAAAAGAAGATGAGATTATTGAAGGCGAAAGCGGACAACCAAAAAAAGATAATACTGGAGATAAGTAAAATCCATTAT
>Ga0160423_10004619_pt1 | contig 11296 bp, 10 predicted proteins | sample CRUFie14St8metaG_FD_108191 | JGI IMG/M metagenome (GOLD analysis project Ga0160423, IMG submission 108191) | Marine microbial communities from the Costa Rica Dome - CRUD Field 142mm St8 metaG | ecosystem: Environmental > Aquatic > Marine > Oceanic > Photic zone | place: Costa Rica: the Eastern... | reverse complement strand
AGCAGGGTTTAAAACTTATTTGAATCGTTTTCCTGATTTGAAAAATATAAACATATTAGAAATTGGGTTCGGTACAGGTTTAAATGCTTATTTAACAGCATTTGAATCAATAAAACACCCAATTAAAACTTTTTATCACGCAGTAGAGGCTTACCCTTTAAAAAAAGAAGAATTGAAAGATCTTGAATACGATAAGTTAAGTGATTTGGATCCATCAATATTTCATAAAATACACGATTGCACATGGGGAGAGATGAACAAAATTTCTCCTCAATTTTCAATTATAAAAAGACAAGAATTTTTCTCTCATATTAATGATATTAGTGTTTTTGATGTAGTATATTTTGATGCTTTTGGTCCAAGGGTTCAACCCGATCTTTGGGGTGTTGAGATTTTTTCAAAAATGTATAATGCTTTAAAGTCTAACGGATTGCTTGTGACTTATTCTGCTAAAGGAAGTGTCAGGCGGACAATGCAAAACATAGGATTTAAAGTCGAACGAATAAATGGTCCTATTGGGAAGCGTGAAATGTTACGATCGACTAAATAATTTATTTAAAATAGTTATACCAATACTAAATATTTGTTAAACCTATTTTTTTAACACATATCATAATTACGATTATATAATTTTGAGTATGTCAAAAAGGATTCTTATTACAGGCTCTTCAGGATTAGTTGGTAAAGCCCTAGTCAAATCATTATTAGAACAAGGATACTCTATAAACATTTTAACAACCCGAAAAAAAAATATCAATAAACATCAAAATATTAATTCCTTTTTTTGGAATCCATTAATGAATAAAATTGACCTACAAAGTCTTGAAAACGTGGAATGTATTATAAATCTTGCTGGTGCACCAATAGCTCAGCGATGGACTAAAAAAGCTAAACAAATAATTACAAATAGCCGCGTTATGTCTTTACAGCTTTTAGCTCACACAATAAAGACTCATAATTTCCCAATAAATCACATAATTTCAGCTAGTGCAATAGGGGTTTATCCCAATTCGATGACTCATTATTACGAAGAAAACGATACAAATTTTAATAGTAATTCATTTTTAAGTTCTGTTGTTCGAAAATGGGAGTTAGCTGCAAAAACATTTGATTCAGAAAATTTTAAAATTTCAATTTTAAGAATTGGTATAGTTTTAGATAAAAACGAAGGTGCTTTACCCAAGTTGATTTTACCTATAAGAATTTTTTTAGGAGCATTTTTTGGGTCTGGTAATCAGTGGCAATCATGGATTCATATTGACGATTTAGTCTCAATTTTTTCTCATATAGTCGAACTAGAAATCGTAGGCGTTTTTAATGCAGTTGCTCCAAATCCAGTGAGACAATCTGAATTAGTAACTACAATTGCCAAAATTTTGAAAAAACCACTTTTTTTACCCAAAGTTCCTCAGCGTTTACTTAAATTGGTCTTAGGTGATATGTCCGCTATTGCTTTAGAGAGTCAACGAGTTTGTTCAAAAAAGATTCAACAGTCAGGTTTTAAATTTAAATTTCATGAAATTGGTCCAGCTCTTGAAAATGTACTGAAGTCATAATTGAATTGCAAAAAAATTATGACATTATGACATTTTTTAAATATTGGCAGTACTTTTGCTTTTTATATTTTTAAATCAATTTTTTAATTAAAGAATGAGTAAAAAAGAAACTAAGAAAAAAGAAAAGTCAATAAAAGTTGATAAGTCAGTTAAGCCGAAAGTTAATAAGAAACCATCAAAAAAGAACAATTTAAATGAAGAACTTTCTAATGAGAAAGATAAGTTTTTAAGGTTATTTGCTGAGTTTGAGAATTATAAGCGAAGAACTACTAGAGAACGTGTAGAGCTTTTTTCTACTGCTAGTCAAGATGTAATTCAGTCCCTTCTTCCTGTTTTAGATGACTTTGATAGAGCTTTAATAGAGCTGTCTAAACATAACGAAACTGATCTCACAAAAGGGGTTGTGTTGATAAAAGATAAATTGAATTCAACTCTTGAGAAAAAGGGGCTAAAAACTCTTGAAGTTAATAAGGGGGACGCTTTTGATTCTGATTTTCACGAAGCAGTCACTCAGATTCCTGCACCAAATGATGAACTAAAAGGTAAGATAATTGACGTAATTGAAAAAGGATATAAATTGGGTGAAAAAGTAATTAGATTTCCTAAGGTTGTCATCGGACAATAAAACAATAAATATTAAAAAAGATGGCAAAACAGGATTATTATGAGGTCTTAGGAGTTTCAAAAGGTGCTTCTCCGTCAGAAATAAAAAAAGCATATAGAAAGATGGCTATAAAATACCATCCTGACAAGAACCCAGACGACAAGGTAGCAGAAGAAAAGTTTAAAATTGCTGCAGAAGCATATGAAGTATTAAGTGATTCAGATAAAAAAGCCCGTTATGATCAATTTGGTCATCAAGCTTTTGAAGGTGCTGGAGGATTTGGCGGAGGCGGTATGAACATGGAGGATATATTTAGTCAATTTGGAGATATTTTTGGGAATGCATTTGGGGGGGGATTTGGAGGTTTTGGAGGAAGTCGTCAAAGAACGCCAAGGGGTAGTAATTTGAGGATTCGCGTTAAACTATCTTTAAAAGAAATTGCTAATGGAGTTGAGAAGAAAATCAAGGTTAAAAGAAAGAAACAAGCAAAGGGGGTTACTTACAAGACCTGCTCTAATTGTAATGGAACAGGTCAAGTTACAAGAGTTGCTAATACAATTTTAGGTAGAATGCAAACAGCTTCTCCTTGTAATGTGTGTGGAGGTTCTGGTCAAATCATTGATAATAGACCTCCAAATTCCGATTCTAAGGGATTTATAGTTGAGGAAGAAACAGTTTCAATAAAAATACCTGCAGGAGTTGAAGACGGAATGCAGCTAAAGGTTACTGGTAAAGGAAATGGAGCACCAGGGAATGGTATTTCTGGCGATCTACTTGTAGCAATAAGCGAAGAGCCACATCCAAAATTACAGCGTGAAGGTGATAATCTACATTATGATATGTATATTGGACTTCCTGATGCTATTTTGGGTTCTTCTGTTGAGATAGAGACTGTTTCAGGCAAGGTTAGATTAAAAATTGAATCAGGTGTGCAATCGGGAAAAATTTTAAGGTTACGTGGTAAGGGAATTCCAAACATAAATGGATATTCAAAAGGTGATTTATTAGTTCATATTAATGTATGGACACCAAAAACATTAAATAAACAGCAAAAAACTTTTTTTGAAAAAATGCGTAAAGACGAACATTTTAAGCCCAAACCCGAAAGTTCTGAAAAATCTTTTTTTGAAAAAGTTAAAGACATGTTTTCATAATATTTTTTAGATTTACTTTGTAACTATCGTTTTGATGAATCGTTAGATACAGTAAAACAATTAAATGAATAATATTCTAGAAGTTAATAATGTTTCCAAAAGCTTCGGTAAGTTCAAAGCTTTATCAAATATTTCCATAAATGTCGCTAAAAATAGTATTTTTGAGCTATTCGCTTTTAAAGATGCTGACAGGACAACTCTCATAAGAAATATAAATCAAATTACCCTACCAAACTTTGGAAATATGAAGCTTAGTACTTAAAAAGTATTAATTTTAAATTAAGGATTAAAATGTCAAAAATATTAATTATAGAAGATGAGGAGTCTATTCGCAGAGTTTTAAAAAAAATATTGGTCGAAGAAAATAGTTCTTACCTTATTTTTGAGGCTTCTGATGGACTTTCAGCAATAGAATCAATAAAAAACGAAGATTTTGATTTGATTTTATGTGATATTAAAATGCCAAGAATGGACGGATTAGAGGTTTTAGAATTAACAAAAAAAATCAAGCCTGACATCCCAATTGTTATGATTTCAGGGCATGGAGATTTAGAAACTGCTGTTGAAACAATGCGATTTGGTGCTTATGATTATATTTCTAAACCACCTGATTTAAATAGGCTTTTAAATACTGTTAGAAATGCTTTAGATCGTAAAAAATTAATTAATGAAAATCAAATACTTAAACAGCGGGTTGATAAGAAATATGAGATGATTGGAGAGAGCGAATCAATTCAAGTTGTAAAATCCATTATTGATAAGGTCGCAACAACTGAGGCAAGAGTTTTAATAACTGGGCCAAATGGAACTGGAAAAGAACTTGTAGCTCATTGGTTACATCAAAAGAGTAATCGTTGTAATGGCCCATTAGTTGAAGTTAATTGCGCAGCAATACCCACTGAACTTATTGAAAGCGAATTATTTGGACATTTAAAGGGAGCTTTTACCGGTGCAAATAAAGACCGTCCTGGAAAGTTTGAAACTGCAAATGAAGGAACTTTGTTTTTGGATGAAATTGGAGATATGAGTCTTTCAGCACAAGCAAAAGTATTGCGTGCTCTTCAAGAAAATAAGATTCAGCGTGTAGGAAGTGGTAAAGACATTAAAGTAAATGTAAGAGTAATAGCTGCTACAAATAAAGATTTAAAAAAAGAAATATTAGAAGGTCGTTTTCGAGAAGATTTGTTCCATAGATTAGCAGTTATTTTAATTAAAGTTCCTCCACTTAATGATCGTCGCGAAGATATTCCATTATTAATTGATTTTTTTAGTTCTCAAATTTCAAGTGAGCAAGGCACAGCTATAAAATGTTTTTCTGAAAAATCTATAAATTTATTAAAAAGTTATGACTGGACTGGAAACGTTAGAGAATTGAGAAATGTTGTTGAGCGATTGATTATTCTTGGTTCTGATGAAATTACTGATGTAGATGTTAAATTATATGCTCAAAAGAAGTAAATTAAATAATTAAAGGACTAGAAATGATTTATTGTTTCTCTTATTTTAGATAAGTTACATAAAAGTGATTCTAGGTTGTCTAGTTTTAGCATGTTTGCACCATCACTTTTGGCGTTTTTAGGGTCAAAATGAGTTTCAATAAATAGCCCGTCAATATTATTAACAATACCTGCTCTAGCTATAGTTTCTATCATTTTTGGACGTCCTCCAGTAACTCCACTATTTTGATTTGGTTGTTGTAATGAGTGTGTTACATCTAGTATGGTAGGCGCATATTGGCGCATAGTTGGAATACCTCTAAAATCAACAATCATGTCTTGATACCCAAACATGGTTCCACGATCAGTTATCCAGACATTTTTGTTGCCACTATCCGTAACTTTTTTTACAGCGTATTGCATTGCTTCAGGGCTCATAAATTGACCTTTTTTAAGATTTATTACTTTTCCTGTTTTAGCAGCAGAGACAATCAAGTCAGTTTGACGGACTAAAAATGCAGGTATTTGAAGAATATCAACAAATTTTGCAGCTTTTTTTGCATCCTGAATTTCATGAATATCAGTAAGAGTTGGAATATCGAATGTATCAGATACCTTTTTTAATATTTTAAGTGCCTTATTATCTCCGATTCCAGTAAAACTATCAATCCTACTTCTATTAGCTTTTTTGAAACTTCCTTTAAAAATGTAAGGTATTTTTAGTTTACTGGTTATTTCACAAACACTTTCCGCAATTCTTAAAGCCATTTTTTCATTTTCAATAGCACAAGGTCCAGCTATAAGAAAAAATTGCCCGGAATCAATATGTTTAATTTTTGGTATGTTTTGAAGTTGCATCGAAATTCAATTTTGATATTACAAATATAAGTAAATCTTAACGTTAAGGATATCAGAATAAACAGTAAAAGTCTTAAAATTAAATGTACATTTGCCGCTTAAAAATATTTATTGATGGATTCCATAAAGAATATTGCTATTATTGCTCATGTTGACCATGGTAAAACAACTCTTGTTGATAAAATAATGCACCATTGTCAATTATTTCGACAGAATGAAAACAAAGGCGATTTAATTTTGGATAATAATGACCTAGAACGAGAGCGCGGTATTACCATTACTTCCAAAAATGTTTCAGTAGTATATAATGATACTAAAATTAATATAATAGACACTCCTGGTCACGCAGATTTTGGGGGTGAGGTTGAACGTGTACTTAATATGGCAGATGGAGTTCTTTTACTAGTTGATGCTTTCGAAGGACCAATGCCACAAACTAGATTTGTTCTTCAAAAAGCTATTAACCTAGGTCTCAAACCATGTGTTGTTATTAATAAGGTTGATAAAGAAAACTGCACACCTGAGGAAGTTCATGAAGCTGTTTTTGATTTAATGTTTGAGCTTGGTGCTGAAGAATGGCAGCTTGATTTTCCTACTGTTTACGGCTCTGCAAAGTTTAATTGGATGAGTGAAGATTTTAATATTAAAACAGACTCAGTGGCACCACTATTGGATATGGTAATTGAACACGTTCCTTCCCCAAAAACTGAAGAAGGTAATACTCAGATGCTTATAACTTCATTAGATTATTCGTCTTTTACTGGCCGTATAGCAATTGGTCGCTTACAAAGAGGTATTATTGAAACAAATAAAGATATAGCACTAGTTAAACGTGACGGGTCAATTCTTAAATCAAGAATTAAAGAACTACAAGTTTTTGAAGGATTAGGTCGTAAGAAGGTAGAAAATGTTTCTGCAGGCGAAATTTGTGCTATTATTGGATTAGAAGGATTTGAAATTGGAGATACAATTGCTGATTATGATAACCCTGAAGCTCTTGACTCAATAGCTATTGACGAACCGACAATGAGTATGCTTTTTACAATTAATGATTCACCATTCTTTGGGAAAGAAGGTAAGTATGTCACTTCTCGTCATTTAAAAGAAAGGTTAGATAAAGAACTCGAAAAAAACCTTGCTTTAAAAGTTGAGCCAACTGAAAGTGCAGATAAATTCATGGTTTTTGGAAGAGGGGTTTTACACTTATCAGTACTAATTGAAACAATGCGAAGAGAAGGTTATGAACTACAAATTGGTCAGCCACAGGTGATTTTAAAATTAGTTGATGGAGTTAAATGTGAACCATTTGAAGAAATGACAATAGATTTACCAGAAAATGTTTCTGGTAAGGCTGTTGAAATTGTAACCATTCGCAAGGGAGAACTTATTAGTATGGAGGTCAAAGGACAAAGAATGATATGTCAGTTTATTATTCCATCGCGAGGTATTATAGGCCTAAGAAATCAGTTACTTACCGCAACTGCCGGGGAGGCAATAATGGCACATAGATTCAAAGAATATAGAGCTTTAAAAGGGGGTATTCCAGAACGATTAAATGGATCACTTGTGTCAATGGAAAATGGTATAGCTATTCCTTATTCGATTGATAAATTACAAGAAAGGGGGAAGTTTTTTATAGACCCAGGAGAATCAATATATCAAGGACAAGTTATTGGAGAAAATTCAAGAGGTGATGATATGGTTGTTAATGTAACTAAAACAAAAAAACTCACAAATGTAAGAAGTTCTGGTGCTGACGATAAAGCTAGGATAGTTCCAGCTGTAAAGTTTTCTTTAGAAGAGGCACTTGAATACATTCAGAAAGATGAATACGTAGAGGTTACACCTAATAGCCTAAGATTAAGAAAAATATTTTTAAAAGAAGTTGATAGAAAACGAAATAAAACAACATAAATGATTTTCTTAGCAGATTTATCTTTAATTGATTTATTTGGTTATTCAGCCACTTTTGTGTTATTGATTTCTTTTACAATGAAGAATATTTTTTGTCTAAGAGCAATAAATTCAATCGCTTGTTTGTTATTTATAGGGTATGGGTTTTTACTATCAATTTCATGGCCAATAATTATTTCAAATACCTTTATTTTTTTAATTAACATTTATTACATTTTAAAAAAAAATAAAAAATAATAAACAACAAAGTGGTCAAGGTTTACGTTTATACATTATCTTTTGACATATAAATTTATCAGTGAAATTACCTTCTTTTTTTAAAAAAAATTTAATTTTAAAAATAACATCATTAAATTCTTTAGTCGTTGGTATACGCCTTTTGGTGTCATTAATAGTTCAAAATCTTTTAGCACAATACACAGGTCAATCAGGAATAGCAAAAGTTGGTCAAATACGTAATCTTTCGAATATTTTGACAAGCTTATCCTCTTTTGGTGTTTTTAATGGAATTGTAAAATACGTATCAGAATATAAGAACAATGAAAAGGGATTAATAAAATTATTTTCTACAGTGTTTGTTATTTCAAGTATTGCAACAATATCTATTTCAGTTATAATATTTATTTATTCAAAAGAACTCTCATCATGGTTGTTTTTAACTGAGGATTATTATTTGGTATTTCATATTTTATCTGTGATTGTCCCATTCATCGCAATGAATAGAATTTTCAATGGAATAATTAGTGGTTTATCTGCCTATAAAGTACATGCTAAAATTGAAGTTATTTGGTACCTCATTGCATCAATATTTTTACTAATAAGTCTGTATTATTATAATATTGAAGGCGTGCTCATTGCAATAGCTGTTACGCCTTTAGTCCAGTTTTTAGTCCTTACTTTAATCTTTGGTAAAACAATAAATGATTATGTTAAGTTCAAAAAACTTTCTTTACAAACACCTTTAGTTAAAGTTCTTCTTGGTTTTTCTCTTATATCATTTGTTGCAACAGTTTGTTTGAATTTTGTTGAGATTAATTTTAGAACTCTAATTTCCGAAAAAATATCTGAAAACGAGGCTGGTATTTGGACAGCTATGTCATCTATTTCAAAAATATACATGCAGTTTTTAATCACTGTTTTTAGTATTTATATTTTACCAAAATATACTTCACTTAATTTTTCACACGAATTTAAAAATGAAGTAAAGGCTATATATAAAACTTTATTACCAATTGTAGTTTTAGGAATGTTGCTTGTTTTCTTTTCAAAAAAGTATTTAATTTTATCAATTTATAATGAAAGTTTCTTAAGTATGACAATATTATTTAAATGGCAATTATTGGCTGATTTTGTAAGATTTACTGCTAATATTCTCTCGTTTAAATTTTTGGCTAAAAAGCAGATTAAACATTTCGTTTTAACACAACTTATTGGATTAATAACTTATTATTTTATAGGAAAGATTTTAATTAATTTTTATCTAGTTGAAGGCCTAGTGATGGCTTTATTTTTTAGTAATTTAATATATTTAATTGTTGTTTTAACTGTTTTAAGAAAGGATTTATTTTATGATAATAGACCAATTTAAAGAACTATAAATCATGTAACATGAATAAACCTAACTCTATATTAAGAATTTTCTGTTGCTATTTAATTCTTAATTTTCTGGTAATTTTCTTTAATTTATTTTATTGCGAATTCGATATTGAAATTATTAAGAATTTTTTTGAAAACTCTTTTTTTTCTTTGATTTTAATTATCCCTTGTGTTCTTATACGAAAAGACAGATATAGGGTAGCATACAGTTTGTTATCCTTTGTGTTTTTTTCAATTACCGTATTAATAGAATCTGTTTATTATTTGATTTTTCAAGTATTTTTAAGTGCTTCATCAATATTTGTCATAATGGATTCAAATTTAAATGAATCTTATGAGTTTATTAAGTTTTATTTAGGTTTTGAGGAACTTGTGCTGATTTTAATAACTTTAACCTATTGTGTATACGCTTATAAGTATTTAAAAAATAACCACCCTTCATTTAAATCAATTACGTTAAAGCAAAAGTATATTCATTTTACAATTTTAGTTACATCTGTTTTTTATTTAAAAGTTTCAAATAATATAATATTCAATTTTCCTTATTTATTTTTAAAATCTTCTTACGAATATTACATAACATCAAAAGATTTTGAAGCTAATTTTAAAAATAATAATGGTCTTTTTAAAAATGTCAAGTTAAATAGTGGCGTAGATAATGATGTCTATGTTTTAGTGATTGGTGAGTCCACTGTTCGTTCTCATATGCAGTTATATGGTTACAAAAGAATGACTACACCAAGGTTAGCGAAAATTTCAAATCAACTTTTGATTTATAATGATGTAATTAGTCCCAATACGTTAACAATTGAGTCAATTACCAAAATGTTAACACTTGCAAATTATGAATCGCTAGATAATAATAAATCAGGATCAATACTTCAATTAGCCAATGCTGCAGGGTTTAAAACTATTTGGCTTTCAAATCAAAGACCGATAGGAGTTTTTGAAAGTCTAATTACAAAAATTGCATTATCGTCTAGTGAAGTTCAATTTATTACTACCGCTTATGGTCAACATAATCGCACTCTGGATCAAGATTTAATACCCAAGTTTAACCAATATTTAGATCAAGAAATTAATAAGCCATTATTCGTAGTCATTCATTTAATGGGAACTCATTTTAAATATGAAAATCGATATCCTGATTCATTAAAAAATAAATTTAATTCAGCTCTAAATAAATCTCTATCAGAGAAAGAGAAAATTAATAATAAATACGATAGAGCAGTGTTAAATACTGATTACGTGATTTCAGAAATAATTAGTTCTGTTCAGCAGAAGGCTTCAAATAGTGCAGTGTTATATCTTTCAGATCATGGAGAAGAACTAGATAATTTAAAATTTCGTGGTCATAATGAGAGTTTTGCTACTAAGAGCATGTTTGAAATACCTTTTTTTGTTTGGCAATCTCAAGAGAACAAAAAAAATAATCCTTTGTTTTTTGATAATGACAGAAAATACATGTCGGACGACTTATTTCATACCTTAGCTGATTTTTTACAGATAAATTCAGACGAAGTTGATTCTACAAGAAGCATTTTTAGTACATCTTTTAAAAATCGAAAGCGTTTAGTTCTAGACTTTCAAAACTATGACTCTATATTTAGAAATTAAAATTTCTTATGACGTTTAAAACAAAAAAAATTGCAATTTTTACTTCATCATTAGGCGTTGGTGGTGCTGAGAAATTCGCGGCTAATCTCACTTTTATTATTCAAGGTTTAGGGTATGAAGTCCATGTTATTTCTGTTTTAGATAAAATAGATTATAATTATACTGGTAAACTCTTAAACTTAGGTCTAATAAATAATAATTCTAATCCAATTTTAAATAAAATTATAAAGTATAAAGTTTTAAGACGATATTTGAAAACTCAAAAATTTGATTTTATAATTGATAATAGATCTCGACCAATTTTCATCAAAGAATTTCTGATTAAAAATTTTCTGTATAATGGGAATAATATAATTTATATGGCGCATAGTTCATTGCTGAAAAATTATGTACCACAAAATAAATTTTTAGCTAGGTTATTATATAAGAAATCTAGAGCCATAGTAGCTGTTTCAAATCACATAAAACAAAATTTAGAAAGTAAATATTATTTTAAAAGGGTAGAATTTATACCAAATACGGTATCAAATATTAAATTAAATCAAAATCAAAATAATATTT
>Ga0160423_10004618_pt1 | contig 11297 bp, 6 predicted proteins | sample CRUFie14St8metaG_FD_108191 | JGI IMG/M metagenome (GOLD analysis project Ga0160423, IMG submission 108191) | Marine microbial communities from the Costa Rica Dome - CRUD Field 142mm St8 metaG | ecosystem: Environmental > Aquatic > Marine > Oceanic > Photic zone | place: Costa Rica: the Eastern... | reverse complement strand
GCACCGGATTTGAACCAGTCTCGCAAGCCCATGGTCTCGCTCACGAAGTCATCGTGTTTGAGAGTGATGTTCAAAGGGGGTCCCCAACGAAGGTCTTGCATGGCACAGGACCTTTTCGACGGCGAGAAGGTCTTAGCCTTTGATTTGGAAACCACAGGTGTTTCGACCAACAACGACCGAATCGTTCAATTTGCGCTCATCGGCACGCTTGAAGACGGCACGCCGGTGAACCGGGAACAAATTGTCAAACCCAACGTTCGTATCCCCCACGATGCCAGTCAAATCCACGGCATCTACAACGAAGACGTTCGGGACAAGCCTCCCCTTGCCGAGGTCGCCGATGAACTGGCTGAACTGATCGACGGTGCCATCCTTGTGGGCCACAACGTCCGAGGATTCGACTATGCGATGCTGAAAACCGAATTCTTACGGATGGGACGTCTTGCCCCGCAACCCAAAGCGATCATTGACACGCTGGAGCTGGTGCGCCGTCTTCGCCTACCTCGTCCCCACAACCTCGGCGCATTGTGCCAACGGCACGGCATTCGTCTTGATGCAGCGCACACGGCTGCAGCCGACGCTGCTGCAACGATGCTCCTGTTTTGGCGACTTTCGGTGGAACACGCTTCGGAATTTCGTCGGTCCGTTGCAGAACTTGAGCGGTGGATTGCGCACGGTGACCGTCCACAGGACGCATCGGAACTTGGGCGTGGCCTCGAGGATTTGACGCCTGTGGACGCCATGGGAAAGGTTCGCCAGGACGGTGATGAACTTGTTCTTGCGTTCGGACGTCACCGAGGACGCTACCTGTCAGAAGTGCACGCCAACGACCCGTCGTACATCGGCTGGCTGCTCTCCTCAAACGGCCTGGATTGTGAAACGACCAAGCAGCGAATCAAAGAGCACCTGCGGTCATGATTCAACTCGCTCGTACGGCACACCGTCAGGCAACGGCGACCATGGAAGCACATCACACCACGGGCCGACTCGCCACGTCCCGCGACCCGTCATAACCGAGCCGAGGAACAGAGCACCTTGATGCCCCGCCGACTGCAGGTCTTCGAGCACTTCTTTGCCGCGACCGTCAAACCTCGCTGACAATTGGTGGCCGGTCGGAATGGCGCGACCCGTCGAATCCAACGGTTCGCAGAGTTCCAAAACCGCCGCCCCTGATGACGAATCGTATCGATGCAGGAGCACCACGGCATCGCAGAAGTCGCCCTGATGAAGCGTCCCGGATTCCTGACGCCATGTCCACCAGTGCGGGCACCATGCCTTCCAATCGCAGAACCCTCCACAACTGTCCGGGCCGGGGGTTGGATCCATGGGCATCGCGGTGGGTTGTGTTGCTTCCCAAGCCGCGTAAGCCTGCTCGAGAACACTCTCGCCTTCCGCCGACCATTTTGAGGCGGTTTTGGTGTACCAGCCTTCGGTTCGAACGGGCGGTGCCGCTGGATTGTTGGCCAGCAGGATGTCCCGGTACATTCTGAGCTGCCGGTTGACCTCCGGCTTCAAGGCGGTGCTCGGGGCGTTGCCGGTCTTCAAATCGGCGACGAGCCAGCCTTGCATTTCCCCCGCATCGTCAACATCTGCGAACAGCAAATCCAGCCGGCCCATCAAGCGACCGTCCCCCGTTCTGAGTTCTCCTTCAACAGCGATGGTCAAGGATTGAAGATGACGCCACAAGGCCACGGTAACTTGCTCATGAGCGAGGTGTTTAGCCCCGATGTGATCGAGCAGGAGAACAACCCCCCCTCGCTGTTGTTTTTTCGCCTCGCTCCACTTGGCGTCTTTCCAGTTTGGCCTTCTGGGCGTGGCCATGAAGACGGCTTTTTCTTCGTCCCAGCGAGCCTTGAGAAATCGCTCGGCTTGAAGCGGTAACCAACCGGCTTCGGCGTCGTCTCTTCCCGCCAAATCCATGTTGAGCAGGTCCTCGATCGAGGCGTGAACAGCGGTGCCCAACGAAGCCGCCATCCCCGCTTTTCGGGGAAGCCGTTGCCGACTGAGCCAGTACATCCGAGGGCACGTTTCGTACCTGTTCCAAGCGGAAGGAGAGAGTTGATGCGCACGTTGCGTCTCTGCAGCGCCCCCATCCATGCCTAGAGGTGCGTGTTGATGATGATGAAGGTTTGGTGACCAAACGGGGAAAGTGTTGAAGGGCACCGAGCCTCACCCCGCCTCATGGATAGCCCAAGTCTGCGCATCAACGCCTCCATTGAGAACGAAAACGCCATGGTCATCGCGTGTTTTCCAAGCGTGGGCATGGTCTCCAGCATCGTCGCCCACTACCTGATTGACCATCTGGACCTTGAATTCGTTGGAGGGTTGGTCGACGAGCGACTTCCGGCACTTGCGATGATCAATCAGGGCGTCCCGCTTCCACCGATTCGGGCCTACGCCGGTAAGCCGCAATGCACCATCGAAGGTTGCGACCAAGTCATCCTGCTCATGAGCGAGATGGTGGTTCCAGAATCCCTTGTCCACAAGATCGTCTGGGCGCTCTTTGAGTGGTCCAAAGAACACCAAGTCCTTGCGGGCGTGGTCGTGGACGCCTTTGCGAAAGCGGGCATGAAAAGCGGCATGGACGGCGTCGACCCGGTGGTTGAATACGAAGACACCGAGGCGATTGACGTCGTCGGCATCGGCTGCAACGAAACCGTTCGAAAGATGCTCAAAGAGATGGACATTCCCCTGCTTGAAACCGGTGTGATTCGTGGCATGAATGCCGGAATCCTCAGCGAAGCCTCTCGCCGAGGGCTTGGCACCATGTCCATCATGGTGGAAGCCGACCCTCGTTGGCCCGATGCACGAGCGGCGGCTGCCTTGATCGAGCGACTCAACACTTTGTTGCCGTCGATTGACTTGCCGCAAGAGCCACTGCTGGCCGAAGCGGAAATGCTCGAAGCCCAGATTTCAGCCTTGATGGAGTCGGCCGGAGGGTCCGACAAGGGCAGCCCGGCCTCCAACGCCATGCTCTACGGTTAATCATCCGAGGAAATCCGAAAGCGAGGATTGCTCTTTGGTGGACGCCTTGGTTTCCTCATTTTCGGGAGGGTTTTCAATCGGCGTTGCACCGATGCGACCGTTGAGATCGTTCTCCGACCACACGTCGACGCCAAGATTGGTGGCCTTGGTGAGTTTGGAGCCCGCCTTCTCACCGGCGACCAGCACACTGAGTTTGGCCGAGACGCTGCCGACGACCTTGCCTCCGGCGTCGATGATGCGTTGCTGAATTTCCTTGCGGGGAGCAGAAAGTGTGCCCGTGACGCAGAACGTCATCCCAACGAAGGGCCCGACCGCTGTCTTGACCGCTTCTCGCTCAATGGCGAGAAGATTGACCAAATCCTCCACCAGCGCTCGACGGATTTGAAGACCGTCTCGGAATTGGAGGGCGACGATTTCGCCAACTCCGTCAAGGTCGAGCACTTGGCGAAGGGCTTGATTGTGGCCGTGAGGCTTGCCGAGTTCGTCGTGTTCAGGCCCAAACCGAGCGTCCCCCTGCTGCGCGTGAGCATCGTCCAGCCATGAGAGCATGCCCTGCGCATCTCCCAGCGTGGAAGCCATGGCCGAGGCCAACTCCGGTCCAATTCCCGGAAGACCGAGGGCGTGGAGGAATTTCCCAAGCGACATCGTCCTGGCTTTGTCAATTTCTCGAAGGACGTTCGTTGCCGACTTTTCACCGATACGTTCCAAACCCAGGAGATCGTCCAACGACAGTCGGTACAGGTCAGCGCAAGAGCGAATGAGGTTGGCTTCCAGCAACTGGTCAACGAGCTTCTCGCCCACACCATCAAGTTCCAGTGCACGGCACCAATAGAGGACAGAACGGCTTGTTCGAGCCTCGCAAAAGAGGTTCATGCACTTCAGGAAAGCGCCCTCAACCTCAACCGACCCGAGACAAGCCGGGCAGGCCGTCGGCGTTGGAATGGGAGAAGAAACCGGCAATACACCGGTAAACGCTTCACCGTCAGCATGGAATCGACCCTTGAGATCGGCTTCTGATGCTCGACCGAGAGCCTGCTCAATCTTTGGGATGACGTCCCCGCGCCGAACGATGAGAACTTTGTCGCCAAGGTTGATGCCGAGACGGTCGACCTCTCCCACGTTGTGCAAGGTGGTGTTCTCAACGGTCACACCGCCCACCCGCTGCGGCGCAATACGAGCGACGGGCGTGATGTTGCCGGTTCGTCCGGTTTGCCATTCCACATCCAACAACACCGAATAAGCCTCCTCGGGTGGAAATTTCCACGCCAAGGCCCAGCGAGGGTGATGGGCCGTCATGCCAAGTTGGGTCCGCTGTACGAGGTTGTCCAGTTTGAACACCACGCCATCAATTTCGAAAGCATACCCGCCGCGCTTGGCCGTCCATTCGACGGTCGCCTGATCCAAGAGTTGTGCCGTATCAGAAGGAGAAGTGCCGTCATGGAGTTCCCAAGGTGCCGGAACGATGCCCAAGTTGTCCTCCATCCAAACCAGCATGTCGGTGTCGTTGGCCATTTCGGGCACCGGTTGGCTGTCTGGATGACGGTCTTTGCCCGTGGGAACTTGGGCGTCGTAGGCTTGAAACACAAGGTCTGCTGCGTCGGCTTTTCCGTGGGCATGCTTCTGTCGTAGAGCGCCTGCGGCAAGGTTTCGAGGGTTTGGAGAAACCTCCCTGTACTTGGCTTCAAACACAGCCAGCGGCATGACGACCTCCCCCCGAACATGGACGTCAACGGGAAGGGGCAGGGTGTGCGGGACGTTGGCGATTTTGCGGGCGTTTCGAGTCACGTCTTCCCCGCGTTCACCGCTGCCTCGGGTCGCTGCACGGACCAATCGACCCATGCGGTATTCAAGGGAAAGCGCCGAACCGTCCAGTTTTGGTTGAGAGAGGAAACGGGTCGCCCCCGACGTTGTGGTGTTGACGAAGTGATTCAATTCCTCGGCCGAGGTGGCCTTGTCCAAACTGCGCATGGGAAAGAGATGTTCCACTTTGACGCTGCCCGGGGCGACGTCGGCCCCGACACGAAGCAGTTGTGGATGCTCCGGGCTGAGCGCTTTCAACTCGTCCCACAACCGGTCAAATTCAGCATCGCTGATTTCAGGTTGTGCGAGGTTGTAGTAGAGATGCGAATGGTGGGCAATCTTCTCGGCGAGAGCGGCGATTCGCGCCTCCTCTGCCTCAGAAAAAGCACCCGCTTCGCCCATGTGGTGAACAGGGGAGTCACAGGCTAAGAAGCATCGCTTTTCACTCGCCTAACCGAAGGTAAGGGCCACGAATTCACTGTCCACAAGAGGGCATCGCGTCATGATAGCTTCGGTGAGAAGTCGAAGGTGTATTTCTGCAACGACGTGAACGATGGCCGAGAACAAATGGCCGGCATGGGGCTTCAACTCATCATCGGAAAACGTGGCGTGAAGATGGGTAAAGGCCTCACCGTTTTCTCGTCGTGCGAGGTTACCCTGCAACGTGACAAGTTCAGCCCCCTCGGCGATGTTGACGCGATGGTACACGTGGTCATCGTCCATGTAGCCGTAGGTGCTGTCCCTTGTTCGCCCGATGCCGCTGGTGATGGCTGCAGCATCAAAGCCAACGGTGTCCGCAAGGGCCTGAAGCGAGGCGTGGATTTCTTCACCTGGGTCCAGTCGTACGAACAGGTCATCACCGCTTCTGGTCCATTCCATGTCACTGGCCAGCGTTGGCGGGTCATGAGACTGCCGTTCACTCGTTCTCGTCGCTTGGGACATCAGGGCGGCGTGCTTGTTCCATGGCCTTGATGTATTCTCGAGCGACACCGAGGGATTGAGGGTCGCCACCGAGAGGCAGTGGACCAAACGGTCCCCAACCGTTTCGTAGGAGCATGATGCGGCGCTTTGGTTGACGTTTGGCCAGACGAAGGCGCTCCCACGGATAGCGCTGACCGTCGGCAAACAAGTGAGTTGAGGTAATGGCGTAGCGTTTTGGAATCAACAAAGAAATGAGGTGAAGACCCAGGAACACATCCCAAAGAATCGCATAGATCACCGGCGTATTGCTCGCTTCCAACAGCGCCCAAGGCAACACCATCATCGCAGCCATGGAACCGAGGTTGCCCCACTGTCGAACCATCTCGTGCACGCCTTCGCTGGCCCAAGCAAAGCCCCCACCCGAGAGCGGGCCAAGTTCCGGTACATCCCGTCGCTGCTTTGTCAGCCAGTATGCATCCCATGCTACGATGGCTGCAAGAACCAAAACAGCCGCCGTCGCGACGTGCTCTGCAGAGGGGAGCTCCACCATGCTTCAACCTCAGAGATGTTGTTGGTCCAGTGGCGCCAAGTCACCCGGACCCCCTCGACGCAAACGAGCAAAGAACAGCAGTGCGAGGACCACAAAGAGAGCGATGACCACCATGAGGGCGTTCACGTTCACGTCGCCATCTTCCGTATCAACGCCTTCCAGCATGTCCGGAACCCCGTTCCCGTCATCGTCCATGTCCTCGGTTAACCAACTGGTGAAACCGGGGGGGCAGTCCAGAACGTCGGGTTGGGTATCGCCGTCGGTATCGATTTGTGCGCATGGGTCGAGAGGGAACGCATCCTTCTCGTCGCTGAAGCCATCGTTATCATCGTCTTGGTCGTAGATGTTCGGCCCGCATGACTTTCCTGTGTTTGGGTCGAACCACGTGTCGGAGGAGCACGAAGACGACCAATCGTTATCCGTATCCAACAACGTATACTCGAAGTCCCTTGAAGCGGTTGCTTGCTCACCGTAGGTGTCGATCACCGTGGCCTCGACGATGTAGAAGCCGGCGGTGAGATCCGTGATGTTGAACACCGGTTCGTTTCCTCCCTGCAAAACAAGGTTGCCTGCAAGGTCGTACACCTCCCACGACACGAGCAATGCATCGTTCGCATCCATGTCGTCGCTGAACCGCGCAGAGGCACGAATGAAATCACCCTCCATCACGCGCTGACCGGCAAACGGCTCGAGCAGTTCCACTTCCGGGGGTTGGTTGACGAGCACGTTGATCACCAACACCGAAGGCGATGTCGCCGGGGAGTCCACGTTTAATTCGGCTGGAGGAGAGCCGGCGACAACGGCCTTCACCGCCCACTGAGAGGCAGCGGATTCCTGTGTTGCCGTGATGGTACGCAACAGGAGTTCAACGTCAACGGTGGTACCATCGATGGTGAGGGGTTCGAGGAGCTCGTTTCCATAACTGACCGTAAACAGCGCCGACACCGGCACTCCCGCCCGCTGCGCATCGAGCACCATGGTTCTGTAGGCCGAAAATTCGCCGCCCTCGCCCACAGATACTGGACCAACCTGACCGTCCACCGCCACCACGGTGGTCTGGGCGACATCAACGCCACCAACCAGCGTACACGCTTCCATCCGAACGGGGAATTCTTCGGTCGCCAGCGCACTGGAGACCACGATGTGTGCGTTTCGCAGCACCAAGGGAGAACTGATTTCTCCGGGGTCGGAGTGAAGGGAGACGCCAACGTTGTAGCCCGTGATGTGAAGATCATCCACCACCAGCGAATCGGAGGAACGTCCGTGATGCGAAATGAAAGCGGTTCCACTGCCTTGTCCCTCAAGCGTGATGTCGGAGAAAAGGCCCGAGGTGCGATCGACATCGATGGCCGGTGCACCGGTGAGGTGCACCCGTTCCACGGTGATGCCTTCGTTGTTCTCCCCTACAATCCCTGCAAGACCCGATACCGTTCCGACCAGGTCGGTGAGCGAGAAATCCGAAGTGATGCTGTTGAGGGAAACAATGGGGCCCGTACCTTGGAAGGCTGTTGCATCCAAACCGCTCACCGAACCCGAGACACCGGTTAGCTCCAATCCCCAGTTCGTACCCTCGCCAAAGGTCAGGTCCGAGAATTGCAGGGCGGCCTGTTGAGCCCAAATCGCCTGCTCTTCACAGTCGGCCAAACTCACATTGGTCAAGGAAACAAGGCCGGATGAAGGGTAAATTTGGATGCACCCGCTGCCGTTTTGCAGGTTGCTGTTTCGTAGGACCAGGGAAGCTGTGTTCCCGGATTCGACCACGATCAACGGGTCGCTGGCCGAGCGCGCCATAAACACACCATCCGCCTGAACGGCACCCAATCCTGAAACCGTCAAGGCAGGTGCCGACTCGATGAGTTGCGTACCCGAAAGTTCGATGGTGGCCGCCGTTGATTCGCCGAGTGCAAGCCCGCCCCAGCGAGCACCAAAGCCCGTTGATGAAAGCGTGGCTTCACCCGCATCAAGGATGCCGTTCACCGTGATGGTGGCCCCTTCTGAAATTCGCAAGGAGACGCCGTCTTGCACCGTCATGGTGGAAGCGGTTTCCAACACAAGCGAGTGATCGAGCGTGTAGGGGCTCCACTGGCGCTCGAGCACGAGCCAGCCCGATACCGAACCGCTGGGCACCGTTGACGCCATGAACGTGTGCGTCAATGAGCGGTTGGTGTCCCAGGTGACGAAATCGGAGAAATTGTTCCGCTGAAGCGTGACGGTCTTGATGCCTTCCCATGTTTGGCCGACATCGGTCACCCGCCGTGCCACGGTTTCGGTCTCCAACGCCCCGTTCTCGTCCGTCATGCCCACGGCGCCTTCGATGGAGATCAGCGCATCTTCAACCGGCTCTCCCTTGTCCAACACCAAAATGTCAAGGGTTGAGGAACTGGTAAACACCGCACCCGTCATGGCCGTAATGCTGCCTTCAACGGTGCCGCCCATGACGTCAATTTCGCATCCCGGCTGAACGGTCAACGAACCGAGGATGTTGAGGTGCTGCACTTCACGAGGACTCAAGCAGCCCCACTGGACGTTCGTATCAAGCGTCAGTGCACCGCCCCCCGAACCGGTCACCGTGCTTTGCCCGCTGGCCTGGAAGGTGTGAGCCGAAACGGTGGCATCCTCTCCGATGAGTTGCCCTGTGCCTTCCACGGCGACCGTGTGCCCTGGTGCGAGCACCACTTGCGTTGAAATCAACGTCAAGACACCGTTGTTGGCGACCGTCAAATCACCTGAGAGTTGGTGGGCTTGCCCGTCGGGGCGGGGGCCAAGCACAACAGCCTGACCTGATGCGATGGTCCAATCTCCCTGGGGAATGACCGGAACTTGGACCGATTGACCGGTTTGGCCGCCGTAGAGGGTCGTGCGAACACCGGCCCCGTCGAGGGTTGCATCCACCACGGAGCCGCTGCTCACCAGCGGAAGCGTAAGCGCCCCGTTGGTGTTGCTCATCAAGGCGAAATCGTGAACGACGACGTGGGCCTCAACCGGCTGGCCCGCAAGGTCTGTGAACGTCACATCTGTTTCGAGGAAACGATACGATGTGGAGGTGCTGATGGCTGGGTTGATGGATGAACCGTAATACAGCGTGCCGTCGCCAAGTGCATCAACGGACGTAGGGGCGGTGTTCAGGGGCGTGAAACTTCGCACGGTGGCGAGGCTCCCCTCGGACATCATCAGCGGGGTGTCGTGGAGCTGTGCCGTCCAAGACGAAAGGTGAAGCTCGGTTTCCCCTTCCATCAGCACCCCCTCATCCTGCGCAATCGTCGTGAGGTCCGTGCCCCGGTAGGTGGAATCAACGAGGCGTACGCCGGCGAGGCTTCCAATGTTGGCTTCCACCGTTCGTGCAACAACCGTGCTGTCTTCGATCATCATGCCGGTTGACACGTTTCGAGAAGTGAAGCGTTCAATGGAGAGGTCGCTGTACCAAGCCTTCAAACCGACCGAGGTTTGATCGGCCGAAACAAAGGATTTCTCAACGGTGATGTCGGACCACTCGTGGATACCCCCGAGGACGTCCACGCCGATGCCGTCGTTTGATGCGAGGTGAACGATGACGCCTGACAGTGCGCTGGTTGGGGTTTGAACTGACACCCCTTTGTGCGCCGCGTGAACGGTGATGTTGTTCCATGCTGAGTGACCGCTGCCCATCGCATCAACGGCCTGTTCAGCGGCGTGGACGGTGATGTTTTCCATTTGGGACGTCCCTGTGCCGGACCAAGCGATGCCCGTGCGCGCCTGGCCCTCAATGACGCTGTTTTGCAAGGTGCAAACGCCCTCGCAACGAACGTCGACGGTCGGTCGCATTTCCGTTGCGGAGGTTGAGGTAAAACCCACGTCTTCCATGTGCATCGAAGAAACGCCTTGGCCGACCACCAAACGCTCTCCTTCGAGGGAAGCCCCATGCAGTTGGAAATCATCAGCATCGCCAGCATCGACGGCCAATGCAAGACCCGTGCCAACGTAGGTCTGAACCTCAGAAGAGGCTCCCGAGGCCGTGGCCAGACCAACGCTTGCGTTGTGCACACCAAGGTTGCGAAGGTCGAGCGTGCCGGCGTAGGATTGCACCCCGACACCCGCCTCGGCGACGGTAAATTCCAGAACGTTGGCTGTAGCATGGTTGGCCAAACCGACGGCCACCTCCGTGGCGGTTCCGTTGGTGAAATTCAGAACGCCGCTTTCGACATACAAGGCTTCGTAATCGATTCGGTTGGCCTCAAAACCGGTGATAACGGCTTCACCGCCCACCACCGAGACGCCGCGGTAGGCGTCGTTGAACACCACGTCGGTCCCGTTGAAGTTCCCACGAACCAAAGCACCCGCAGAGGCGTTAGCGACGATAACGTTGGTCAGGTTGACTTGGCCTCCGGTTTCAACCACGATGCCGGGCCACAACCCCTGACCGTGCGACCCCTGCGTCTCGGGCATGATCGACGAAAAGAATTCGGCCTGTTCTGCCACCAGTGTCCCTTCGACGATGATGGCGTATTCTTTGGCATCGACCGTGGTGTCAGGGGATACGGTGAGGGTCGCACCGCTGGCCACGGTGACGTTTCCAGAGAGGACCATGTTTCCAGACCACGTGGTGTTGGTCGAAACGGTGCTGTCCGCACCGCTCACCATCGGAAGAAGCAGAACGGTCAGCAGCAGCAGCACCATGCCCAACGCACGCCCTTGTCGCATGGGTTGGCGTTGGAGTGGCGCCATATCAATCCCAAGGCTTCGCGTCTATATGTGTTCACACAATGCAAGCAAGGTGGTGGGCCCGCCCGGATTTGAACCGGGGTCTGACGGCCCCCAGCCGCCAAGTATAGGCCAAGCTAACCCACGGGCCCGAGGAAATCCTCAGTTGCGTGCAGCGCTGAACGGTGCGACCTCTTCGATGAGGTCGAGGTGTCCAACGTACATACGTCGGCAACAGTAGCGCTTCAAGCCCACCTCGTCGAGGGCTTCGGCGTCGCTTTTACCGTCGGCAACCATTTGCTTGAATTCTTCCCACTTGTGGGCGACAACGCCGCCACAACTGAAACATCGTACTGGAATAATC
>Ga0160423_10004617_pt1 | contig 11298 bp, 8 predicted proteins | sample CRUFie14St8metaG_FD_108191 | JGI IMG/M metagenome (GOLD analysis project Ga0160423, IMG submission 108191) | Marine microbial communities from the Costa Rica Dome - CRUD Field 142mm St8 metaG | ecosystem: Environmental > Aquatic > Marine > Oceanic > Photic zone | place: Costa Rica: the Eastern... | reverse complement strand
CGTCTCCCGCCGTGCCGAAGTCATAAGAGGTTTAAAACTTCTATCGAGTTGCCATTTCTCGGTAATATCGTCGAACGTATCAAACATACCCTGCTGCAATCCGGCAAGATAGGCAACGCCTAGAGCCGTCGTTTCAACCGTTACAGGACGGTCAATTGGAATATCGGTAATGTCCGACAGGTTTTGAACAAACCAATTATTATTCACCATGCCGCCATCGACCCGTAAATGTGATGGGGATGATAAACCTTGCGCAGACATATCGGAGCGCATAGCAATTAAAAGATCTTCCGTTTGCAACGAAACAGCTTGCAGAGCAGCATGAGCAATCTCGGCTTTTCCTGCATTTCTGGTCAACCCCATAATCGCTGCACGTGCCTCAGGACGCCAATGCGGTGCGCCTAAGCCAGTAAAGGCGGGCACTAATACAACTTCATTATCTGGATCAGCAGCGAGAGCCAGCGCTTCGGTTTCAGATGTGTCACTAACCATATTCAGCCCGTCCCGCAACCATTGCATAATCGCACCTGCCATAAAAATACTGCCTTCCAGCGCATAAACTGTTTCGCCATTTAAACGATAGGCAATCGTAGAAATCAGGCGATTGGTTGATTGCACCTGCTGCACACCCGTATTCACCAGCGCGAAACATCCCGTCCCATAGGTTGATTTCATCATGCCCACTTGAAAACATGCCTGACCGAAAGCTGCGGCATGTTGGTCTCCGGCAACACCGGCAATTGGAATTTCAGTTCCAAATAAACTGATCTCTGTCATGCCGAAATCATCCGCGCATTCTTTAACCTCTGGCAAAATGGCCGCCGGAATATCGAACAGGCGCAATAAGGTCTCATCCCATGCGTTGGTAGATATATTAAAGAGACTTGTTCGCGATGCGTTTGTCGCATCCGTGGCATGCACCTTACCGCCGGTCAAATTCCAGATAAGCCAGCTATCCACGTTCCCGAATGCCAGATCACCCGCTTCTGCGGCTGTGCGAGCGCCCGCTACATTATCCAGTATCCACTTAATTTTCCCGGCTGAGAAATAGGCATCAAGCAACAACCCGGTGCGGGCATGTATCATCTCTTCATGCCCATGACTTTTCAGGGAGTCATAAAAATCTGCTGTACGGCGATCCTGCCAGACAATGGCAGGGTAAATAGTTTTCCCCGTATGACGGTTCCAAAGAATGGTCGTTTCACGTTGATTGGTAATTCCGATACCTACAATCTCAACATTCGGCACCCGTTGAAGCGCTTGACGACACATGGACAGCGTATCCTGCCAGATTTCTACAGGGTCATGCTCGACCCAACCGGACTCGGGGTAATGCTGTGTCAGTTCTTTTTGTGCGATTGACAATGCCTGACCGGATTGTGAAAGAACAACCGCCCTGCTGGAGGTCGTGCCTTGATCAATGCTGAGAATAACTTTATCGCTCATCCTGCTTTCATATCAAAATTATTGACGAGTCACACCTTTTACGTTTTGTTTTAACTTAAAGAGGAACCCCGTATATGAAAATAGCGTTGACCGCAACAGACCAACCCAAGGCTCAAGAAGCCCACGCCGAACTTTCCAAACGTTATGATATTGTCGATGCAATAGACGCCAACATAATCATCGCGCTCGGTGGTGATGGTCTTATGTTGCAATGCCTCAAAAAAAGCATGGATACCCATCAGAAAATTTTTGGCATGCATTGTGGCTCTGTCGGTTTTTTGATGAATAATTATAGCCCAGATAATTTGGAGGAAAGACTTACAGCAGCCGTTGAAAATAAACTTAGCCCGCTAAGAATGACCGCAACCGATATTAGGGGTACAAAACAAGAGGCACGGGCCATTAATGAAGTTTCTTTATTACGCAAATCCGCGCAAGCCGCACATTTGAAAATCATGGTTGATGACCGCGAAAGATTATCAGAACTGGCATGTGACGGTGTGATGGTTGCAACGCCTGCAGGGAGTACAGCTTATAATCTCTCCGTGCATGGCCCTATTCTTCCAATAAATGCACCTCTTTTGGCCTTGACCCCGATTTCTGCCTTTCGTCCTCGGCGTTGGCGCGGCGCCCTTCTGCCCGATAATGCCAAGGTAACCATCAAATGCCTTGATTATGAGAAACGCCCGGTCAGTGCCATGGCAGATAATTTTGAAATTTTAAATGTGACAGAGGTTGATATTGAGCAGGATAAATCAACTGAATTGAAAATTTTATTCGATGCTGATCACAATCTTGATGAACGTATTCTTAACGAGCAATTTGTTAATTAAACAGTTTCTGTTTGACGCCCCAAGCCTCTTTTAACAAATAAAGTCATCAAAAGCAGCGATAAGGTGAACATGGTAATGGCGAGGCTCAACCCAACAAGGTTATCAAAAGTCCAGCCACTATCCAGCAAAATACCCGAGACCCATGGCGCGAGAGACGTTGCAAAAATAAAAAAAGCGCCGGTAAGGGATTTAATTGAGCCGAGAAATTTTGTGCCGTAAAGCTCTGGCCACAAGCTTGCACCACATGTCCCCGTTGATCCAACATTCATTCCAACAAGCGACATGTAACAAAATAGCGCCAAAGTCTCCGGAAGCGCATGCGAATTTAAAAGGAAAATATAAGCCCCTATTATTGGAATAGCAGTAAAAGGCAGAACATTTACTGCTGAGAAACGGTCAATCATAAAGCCCGTAAACAAGGATATGAAAACCTTGATAACTGCATAAAGCATGAAAGCCGAGGCAAGTGTAGAAATATCCCAGCCTCTTTCAGCCACCAAAACTGTATGCTGGAAATAAATCCCAGTGAGCAATAGTGGCGACGTGAGCACAAATAAGGTGAAAGGGTAAAATGCCCAATCCTTTAGCACTTCCATCCGAGACATGCCTGTCTCAATTTCTTGATTAGTTTCGATATTACTGGAGGTTGAGGGGACGGGCTGTGCCTTACCCAACCAAAGCACGAGAGGCCATCCGATAAACAACAGAAAAAGACCAAAGACCAGCCAGCTTTGTTGCCAGCCTAAATTCAGAATGAGAAAAACCACAATTATCGGATAAAGGCCTTCACTCAATGGAAGCCCTGTCTGTGCCAATGCCAAAGCCCGTCCGCGATTTTTATTATAGGCGCGGGCTATAGCTGTGCCAGAAGTGTGCGTACAAAGCCCCTGCCCAAAATGTCGAAGCATAAAAAGGGCAAGAAAAAGTGTCACAATATTTGAGGAAAACGCCATAAGAAAACAGCTCGTAATCAAACCAAATAAGGTTATGGATGTAAAATAAGACAAGCGCATCCGATCTACAAACAAACCCGACCACATCAATAGAAGACCGCTAGACAGTGTCGCGATGGAATAAATCAAACCCAGATCGGACTTACTGAGATCAAAACTTTGTAGGACTTGGTTATTATAAAGGGCGATAACATAGGTTTGCCCAAATCCTGAAAAAGCCATGGTTATAATGCCAAAGCCGGTAAAACGCGCATTTTTTTTTATGAATTCAAAATATGTCATAGCTACCGATATTCGCGCCTTACTTCTAAGCTCAAAATGCTTCACACATTAACAGTCACATCACCTGCTTCATCTAAAGGCAATTTTCTGTTCAACATAATGTTTCTGTTCAGACAAAGCATAAGGGCGGCAAAGGAGCCGATAAACAATCCATCATAAAGACCAAAAACTCCACGCTCCAAATAGATACTAGAAATATAGGATATGGGAATCATCAAACAGCCAAAAGACATAAAATGAATGACAGGTGCCGACCAGTTATCTCCTCTTGCGCGGAAAGATTGAGCAACAAGCGATTGTCCCGCATCCAACAAAATCGCATAGGCTGCGAAAGACAAGACTTTGGCCGCAAGTGCAGTAAGTTCACGATCAGATGAATAAAAACCGACAATATAATCCGAATAAAAAATCATACACAGTGTCAGCGGTAACATAAGCGCAAATTGAGTGCCTAACCCAATCCAGCCAAGCCTATAAACCTGCCGCCAGTTTTTTGCACCATTCGCATTGCCTACCCTGACAGCCGTCGCCGTACCAACCCCAAGACCAAGCATGAAGCAGAGGCTAAAAAAATTCATCGTGATGGTGTGCGTAGCTAAAGAGAGTGTACCAATCATACCTGCAAAAACAGACAGAAATGAGAAGGCCGTATTTTCAATACCCATGCTCACTCCCGCAGCATAACCTATGCGTCTTTGCTCTCGCGACGCATCGGAATTTCGAAGAGGACGCCTACGCACTGCATATTTCTTCTGGTCATGCATAAACCAGACATAAGCAAAAATCATCACCACCATCATTAAGCGTACAATATTGGTTGCCCATGCCGAACCCTCGGCTCCCATTGCAGGGAACCCCATACGACCATTAATCAAAATATCATTTAGATAAATATTCGCGACATTCACGATGAGAATAATAATCATGCCGGGTCGAACACGATTAATGCCTTCCAGAAAATATCCAGTGGTGACTTGCACAGCAATCAATGGCATGCCGAGGCCCATAATCATCGAAACCCTACCTCCTGCCTCAGCAATTTCAGAGGGTTGACCCAGCAAGGTCAAAAGCGTTTCCCCGCAAGCACAAATAGCCAAAGCTAAAAGTCCAAGCACAGCTGCAATAGGTAGAGAACGCCACCAGCTAGCACCGCACTCCTCATAACGACCTGCGCCAAAATGATTGGATACTTTAACCATCGTACCCATCAACAAGCCGACAATAAACAATATACAAATACTGCTTGGCACAAGACCAATTCCCAGAAATGCTAGCTCGTCAGAGGCATGGCGTCCAACCATAATCGTATCGACGACCACAAGACTGAAAATGGCTACCCGGCTGATGACAACTGGCCAAGCCAGTTCGACCAGAGAGGCAATTTCCTGCCATAAGCTCCGTGGGGGACGGCTCATTGAGAGGGCCAGTAAGTTAAAACGTCGTTGATTTCGGGTCTGGCACGCTCCTTTGGCGGTTCCATGGCTGTGCCAATATAAATAAAGCCTGCAATTTTTTCTTTTTCATTAAGTCCCAGCAAAGAGGCGACTTTAGAATCATAAGCAATCCATTCGGTGAGCCACTGTGCAGCAAAACCCATGCTTTGTGCTGCCGTCAGGAGGTTTTGACATGCCGCACCCGCAGACAAATACTGCTCCCAGTCCGGAATTTTCGGATGAGCTTTTGGCGAGGCAACGACTCCAATCACAAGCGGCGCGCGTTGCAAGCGGTTTACTTCCAAATGCAAATCCTCATCGCTTGCCTCTGGCACATTTTGCTTATGTATATCGGCAAAACCTTTTCCTGCTATTTCACGGGCCTTATTTTCAAATACAATAAACCGCCAAGGCGCCAATTTTCCATGGTCAGGAACACGTGCTGCAATTTTTATAAGCTCTTTTATTTGTGACACTGTCGGCCCGGGCGTCGTTATATTGCGCGCCATAACAGAACGACGCGATTTTAGAAACTCATGAAGCTGTGATGTTTGATAGTTGGTCATGAAACTCTCGTCGGAAACATATTCATCAAAATATAGGTCAATACCAGCTTTGCCCAAATTTAGGAACTGATTTGAAAAAAGTTGGATATATAGCGATTAGTCTGATTTAAAAATCTAGGTGAATTTTTTGAGTTAAGCACTGATAGAGTGACGTCTTAGCTCTTTTTTGACAACATCGTCACTCAAAACCTAATTCATCTGGATGACACGTCGTACCCGGTAAAGATTTTACCCATGCCAACTATCTTTTGTACAGTGGAGAATATTCGCAAAGGGAATAAAACCTCAAATGGCAATGGTTTCTACCTTCAGCTATAATTCGACCTCATGCTTTAAGATAACATCTAAACTCTCAAATCGGGAGGTGTTGCTTCAGCTGCGAGCATTTGCACGGCCTCATCAAGCGACAAAATCTGAGACTCTTTTGAACCCAATCTGCGCATGGAAACAGTCCGACCTTCCGCTTCACGCCCCCCTACAGCAAGAATAATCGGAATTTTCGACACCGAATGTTCCCGAACTTTGTAATTAATTTTCTCGTTTCGCAAATCAATGCCCGCGCGCAAGCCTGCTTCTTTAAGAGCTTCCATCACTGTCACGCCATAGCTATCCGCCTCAGTCGTAATCGGACAAACCATAATTTGATCTGGGGCCAACCAAAGCGGCAACTTACCCGCATAACTCTCCAGCATGATGCCAATAAACCGTTCAAGCGTACCAAGAACCGCACGGTGAAGCATGACCGGTCTGTGCTTATTGCCATCCACACCGACATAGGATGCGTCAAGACGTTCGGGCAAAACAAAATCAAGCTGTAACGTACCGCACTGCCACGTCCGACCAATGGCATCGCGCAGATGATATTCAATCTTTGGCCCATAAAAGGCGCCTTCACCCGGCAATTCTTCCCAATCTAGATTCGCGGCTTTTAAAGCAGCACGTAAACCATCTTCTGCCCGATCCCAGACATCATCTCCACCGGCGCGTAGTTCAGGACGTAAGGCAAGTTTTACACTCACATCCTCGAAACCAAGATCTGTGTAGACCTGCTTTACAAGATTACAGAAATCAACAGCCTCCGAAATAATTTGATCTTCGCGACAGAAAATATGCGCGTCATCTTGTGTCATCTGCCGAACGCGCATCAAACCATGTAAAGCGCCATGCGGCTCGTTTCTGTGACAACAACCAAACTCAGCCATACGTAACGGAAGATCGCGGTAGCTTTTAATGCCCTGTTTGAAAATCTGAACATGTGCGGGGCAATTCATAGGCTTTAAAGCCATGAGCTCCCCCTCCCCAGAAAGAACAGCTTCTTCATCCTCAAGTGACGGCACTTCGTCGGGTACAACAAACATATTCTCACGAAATTTTTCCCAGTGTCCGGATTGCTCCCAAAATTTCTTATCGAGAATTTGCGGGGTTTTAACTTCCTGATAGTCATTTTCAGTCAGCCGACGACGGATATATTGTTCAAGCGACTGCCAGATTGTGTATCCCTTGGCGTGCCAGAAAACCGAGCCCTGTGCTTCTTCCTGAAGGTGAAACAGATCCATATCCCTACCAAGTTTACGGTGGTCGCGTTTCTCAGCTTCTTCCACCATATGGAGATAGCTTTTCAGATCCTTTTCATTCCCCCAGCAGGTTCCGTAAATGCGCTGCAGCATTTCATTATTGCTGTCGCCACGCCAATAAGCGCCAGCCAGCTTGGTGAGTTTAAATGCCTTACCCAGCTTCCCAGTTGATGGCAGATGTGGCCCACGGCATAAGTCCTTCCAATCCCCTTGTCGATAGACACTCACATCCTCTCCGGCAGGAATAGACGCAATGATATCGGCTTTATAAATTTCACCAATATCCCGGAAATGAGCAATGGCCTCGTCACGGTTCCACACCTCGCGGATAATTTCTTCGTCGCGGTCAACAATGTCCCGCATGCGTACTTCAATTTTTTCCAGATCGTCCAAACTGAACGGGGTTTCTCTGGCAAAGTCATAATAGAAGCCGTTTTCAATGACCGGACCAATCGTCACCTGTGTATCAGGAAAAAGCTCTTGAACAGCCTCCGCCAAAATATGCGCGCAATCGTGGCGCATCAAATCAACACCCTCCTCATCAGAAGCTGTCAATACTGCAATCTCGCAATCACTATCAATTACTGTCGCCAAGTCCACAGCCTCACCATTGATTTTGAGTGCCAAGGCTTTTTTTGCCAGCGATTTTGAAATCGACTCGGCAAAGGCAATGCCAGTCAAAGGTTTATCAAATTGCTGTTTAGCCCCGTCCGGAAGAGTGAGAGTAATCATTTTTTATTCATTTCTGCCTGTGTAGCTTTTAATCTCCAAGGTGCATACCAAGGTGCAGTTAAAATCTCAACAGGTACGGGATCAAATCCGCTTTCCCCTCCGAACCGTTCTATCGGATGACAGCGCGACAATCTCTTAAGTGTCAGCCAGAAACCTACCCATGTTCCATGCTGGCGTATCGCCTTTTCCGCATAACTTGAGCATGTCGGTTCAAACCGACAACTTGGCGGTGTAAAAGGGGAAATCAAAAATCGATAGCCCCAAATCGGTACCAATAACAAACCACGAAAAAAATAAGATACGATTTTCATTGCACTATCATATTAAAGGTTCGTTATATTACCAGTGTGAACACACCCTAAAAAAACAAGAAAGAGGACAGTCAGACGAATTATATAAAATGGGCAGAAAGTAAAATAATAAATTTTTAAATGGTATGATATTGGTCTCATCAAACTTAGTTTCTTTCTCTCTGCTTTATTAATTGCAAAGCTCTGCCCTGACGTTCTTGGGTTCCATTGGGGATTATACTTGGTCTCTGGATTGGTGTTGGCTCTACCTGTTTATTGGAAGATGCTGACAACTTAGAGTTATAACTTTCGATTAAACACCAAGCTGGGCGAGACAATCTTCTACGGCATCAAATGTTAAGAGAGTAGAGGCATGACGGTTTTTATAGTCTCGAACTGACTCGAGTAAGCTAAGCTCTGACCAATTACCGCCTCTATCAGAATTTTGTGGAGGGTCGCCATTTTCTTTGAGCATACGCCGCATGTCACGGGCCACAATACGCAGTTCATCTGACGTAGCGCCGATAATTTCCCGCGCCATAATCGCCGAGGAGGCCTGCCCAAGCGCACAGGCCTCAATTTCATGAGCAAAATCGGTCACAATGCCGTCACGCATATTCATATCCACACAGACTTTAGACCCGCAAAGTTTCGACACGGCTGAAGCACGCGCATCAGGTGCATTTAATTTACCAATGCGGTCAATCTTAGCGACAAGGGCTAGTATTTTCTGGCTGTATAAAGCATCCATAATGAAAAAATAGAACAGTTTCACCTATCTGGCGAGTCGCCATATTGTCCCGCCGGGGCCATCTTCAATCACGACACCCATCCTAGTCAGCTTGTCTCGAGCCGCATCAGCCTTCATATAATCACCGGCGCTTCGCGCTTCCGCTCGTTCTGCAATAAGTGCTTCCACCTCATCACGGTCTATGCTGGCAGCGGCCTGAGCAAACCAGTCATCCGGAGATTGCTGCAGCAAACCAAGCAAGCTTGCCGCTGAGAGAAAAGCCCCTTTTGCCTCGGTTGTTTCAATTGATTTAGAGAATGCAAAAAGTTCAGCCAAAGCCTTTGGGGTATTCATATCATCGCATAAGGCTGCCAAAAACGCTTCAGGCGGGGCAACATCCTTTGCCTCAATATCCGCTACATCTCGCAAGACACCATAGAGACGATCTAGGTTTTTGACAGATTGCTGCAAAAGAGATGGCGTGAAATCTAGGGTCTGACGATAATGTCCCTGCAGCAGCGCCAACCGCAATGCCTCACCGGGGGCATCAGCCAGCAAATCCTCCACCAAAGCAATATTTCCAAGAGATTTGGACATTTTCTCTCCGGACATATTCAACATACCATTATGCAACCAGTAACGCGCCAAAGGTGCACTATGCGTACACCGACTTTGCGCGGCTTCATTTTCATGGTGCGGGAATTGTAAATCTTGACCACCACCATGAATATCAATGGTCGTACCAAGATGTTTTCGTATCATTGCGGAACATTCAATATGCCATCCTGGGCGTCCCCGCCCCCATGGACTGTCCCAACCCGGAAAATCCTCAGATGAAGGTTTCCACAGCACAAAATCCGCTGCATCACGTTTATAAGGCGCCACTTCAACTCTGGCCCCGTCAATCATATCCTGACGGTTGCGGCCTGATAGCGAACCATATTCGGGGTCTTCTGCTACCTCAAATAGAACATGTCCTTCAGCTTCATAGGCATGACCCGACATAACGAGGCGCTCAATCATTTCAATCATTTCTTCGATATGTCCGGTGGCATGCGGCTCGATATCAGGGGCGGCAACCCCCAAAAGCGACATATCTTCTTGGTATTTCGCCTTAAAAAGGTCGGAAATTACCGAAATATCTACTCCGGCATCAGCTGCCTTGGCATTAATTTTATCGTCAACATCCGTGATATTGCGTGCATAAATAAGTCTTGGATATAGATATCTTAAAAGACGCGCTAAGACGTCAAAAACGACAGCTGGCCGCGCATTACCAATATGTGCAGGCCCATAAACAGTAGGGCCACAGACATACATGGTAACCCTGTCAGGATCTACGGGATGGAAATCCAGCTTCTCTCTGGCGGCAAGACTGTATAGTTTTAACTGCATTTTGCCGCACAATAAGCCCCTTTCAAGTCTAAAACAAGTAAAGCCCTTCATCCAAAGACTAAAATTATTCGTAAAGCGTATTAGTTATAGCTTGTGCTTGACCCTAAAAAGGCAGAAGCTATATTTTTGATTGCTTGTTATGGGTTTTACGCAAAACCCTATGCATGATTTAGCGGCGAACACTTTTACGCTTCATGGCATAAGTCATGACATGTGGGTGCCAGAATAGAATACGGGCATTTAATACGGGCAAGAAAATCCCATGAAAATGTGCCTGACGTAGGCCGGGGCGTTATTCCCAGGCAAGAGGCAGAATACAATGGATGTACGAGTAAACGACTCAAAAAATGTTAATGATGTCGAAAATGAGCGAGATGTGAAAGTGGCTAAACCGTCAAGAGAAACAGCCGAGGAAGCTGTCCGAACTCTGATTGCATGGGCTGGAGACAACCCGGATCGTGAGGGATTAATTGATACACCAAAGCGTGTTGTTAATGCCTATCAGGAGTTTTTTGCAGGATATGAGGAAGACCCCGAGGAAGTTCTGGGTCGCACTTTTGAGGATGTTGAGGGTTATGACGACATGGTCATGCTACGTGACATCGATTTGGAAAGTCACTGCGAGCACCACATGGTCGCTATCCTTGGCAAAGTGCATATTGCCTATATGCCTGTTGAGCGAGTGGTTGGCATATCAAAGCTGGCACGGGTTATAGAAATTTTCGCCAAGCGCTTACAAACGCAAGAAACTATGACTGCCCAGATTGTCGATTGCATTCAGCGCGTTCTAGAACCAGCAGGCGTTGCCTTGTTAGTTGATGCAAAACACCAATGCATGACGACACGCGGCATTAAAAAACCTGATGTAGCTACCATTACGACAAGGTTTACTGGGGTCTTTGCGAATGATCCGCGCATGGAAGCCCGTTTCCTTGCCATGATTAACAACTAGCAGTATAAAGACGCTCAAAATCACTCCGGTTCTAACCGGTCTTTAAGGGTGTTGAAAATGTCAGGTCCATTGTCGGAAAGAAATTCGGTTGAACAGGTCGTAGAAAGTAATG
>Ga0160423_10004616_pt1 | contig 11301 bp, 20 predicted proteins | sample CRUFie14St8metaG_FD_108191 | JGI IMG/M metagenome (GOLD analysis project Ga0160423, IMG submission 108191) | Marine microbial communities from the Costa Rica Dome - CRUD Field 142mm St8 metaG | ecosystem: Environmental > Aquatic > Marine > Oceanic > Photic zone | place: Costa Rica: the Eastern... | reverse complement strand
GATAGTATTTTTGTCCTGAGTTCGTCTCTTGCGTTTATTCCTAGTTCTCTTTCTTTGCCTCTTACTTCGGGGGCATTTATTCCGAGCAATCTAATTTTTTGATTTTTCAAAATGGTATTAAATCCGAGATCGATGTCCACAGTTATTGTATCGGCATCGTATACTTTAACGACAAGTGCTTTGTATTCGTACATGTTTATTCCTATGCAGAGGTTTTCCATTTTTTGATTTTTGTTATTCTTTTTTGTGTATCTATAGATCCGCCATTAACGGATGATCCTTTGCACCATCTTGGCACTCTATAGTGTGTATTTCCTGATGTTGGATGTACTCTTTCTCCGTCGGGTGTTCTGTCCCATGATTCTAAGTTTTTGGGAAGAATCCAAACTCTTTTCCAATGTGCTTCTCTTTCGTATGGTCTAACAGATCTTGTTGGTATTCCATTGCTTTTGTTTTCAGTATTGCTATATTTAATAGTTGCTTTAAATTTGGTATCAAGGCTTAATGATGTATAGGTTTGTATTTTTCTTGTATTTTGAATAATTCTGTTGAAGCTTTTATCTTTTTTGAGTTTTTTAGAATTGTAATGTGTTGGTATTTTAAAGTTGGTTTTCATTTTTCTTTTTTCGATAATGTGTGTTCTATTTAAAGCATATAATAAGTTCATTATTAGTGACAATATTGCTTCATTTGATTTCTTTCCCCACTTATCAAAAATGATTGTATTTTTAGGGTCACATAAATCGGTCATTAAGAATCGTTCTGTTGAAAGAATTTTGGTTTCGTCGTCAAATGTAAACGACATTGTGAGTATGAGTTCGTAGGCTGGTTTTGTATAAAAAATGCCACCCAATTGTTCAACAATAACAGAAATTAGTTTTTGTGCTTGGACTTGATTTATGTATCCATTTTCCAAGTTCATTTTTATTTTTTCTGCTTCTCTGTTTAACTTGGAGATATTTTCATAATCAGTAAATACGGCCTCGTTAGCTTCGTCCAAATAAGTGAACAGCATGGAATCAAGTTCGGCACTTATGATTTTTCCAGTACCGATTTTTACGCCTCTGTTATATCCCTCAAAAGCCTCTTTCAATTTTTGGTCTTTGATTTCAGTTACTTTTGTTTTGTCGAATTGAAACATTGCATGTCTGCCCCATGTTGGTGGGATAATTTCAAAATCATCTGTTGGTGCTTTTGTTTTAAGGAATGGAGAGACAACATCTTTTTCAACATAGAGTAATTTGCTTCCTGTTTGCCTAAATCGAACATATGATATTAGTTGTGGAGCCAATTGCGTTGCTGGTATTGCAGAATCTACAGGCAATATTTCTACAGAATTAATGAATTTTTCAAACTCATGGAATTGCTTTATGGAATCATATAGATTTAGATCTTTAAGGTTTGCAATTTGCTTTCCATGTTGTACTACATTTTTCCAATTTTGCGTTACAACCTTGCTTCCATTTGCTGTTGTTTCCCACTGAATGTATTCAGATATAAATTCTATTTGTTTTTCTGTTTTTGGGTGTATTGGTCTATTTTGGGCTTTATTGAGCGCAAATTGTTTAATAATAGTATCAGCCATAAGTGCTGATACAGCTGCAGCATCTTCTCTTGAGTCTCTGTTTGTTGTTCTAAATGGATAAATCCAATTGTTTAATGGATATACTGGCTTAATTGTCCATATTTTTATATTGTATTTTGTGTTAGATTCTTCAATAGTGCATATTGGTATTAACTGATCTGTATGTCTATCGTATAGACAGAATTTGTCTCCCTGTCCCTCGTAGGTTGTAATAACTTCTTTAGCCAAGAGGTTTAGAATCCATGTTTTAACTATTTGTTGTTGTTTTGTTTCAAATAATGATAAATTTCTCATTTGGTTGTTCCTTTGTTGTTGTTCTGCATAAGCACAATTAAAAATAGCATAGATTATTTGTGATTGCAACAAATATCTTTATGTTTTAATGTTAAGGTATTTGTTTATAATACAACCGCACCACAATCTATGCTTTCAGCTATTGTCAATAGTTAATAGAATATGTAATTTCCAACGGCAATTCCGCAAAAGCCCCACCCAAATAGCGAAAGAACAAGAAGATTTGAGAATTTTTGAACTTTGTTCGGGGTTCTTTTTTCTTCAATTTGGGGCTGCTCTTCAATAACCCATGCTTCTATTATTCGACCATTTTGATTTTCTGTAATTCTTAGATAGCGTTGTCTTTGTTGTTTTACAGGAGTCATCTTTTGCTGAATCCTTCTGGTATATATTGTATGTTAATATCCAATTTGTAAGGAAGATAAACCTCTTGTTTTTCTATTTTAAAGAAGCCAATGTTGGAAACGTGCAAATAATCCTCAAAGTCATCCAAAAACAGATGATCTTCCGTTTCGTTAAGAAGGATGGTGTATTCGGACAGTTCTTCAATAAAAAAGTCATATACTGCTCTTTCTGCCTCCTTGTGAGTCGTAAAGACCTTTACTTCATATTCATCCCCTTCTCTTCTAATTTGCAGGACAAATAGAGTTACTTCTGTTAGAATTGTTTTCATTTTATGTTCTCCAGTAATTATTGGTTTGTATTATTTTCATTATTTCCTCAATAGAGAAGAAGTCATCTCCATTTTCTTTTTCGTCTGTTTCTTTGTTTATTTTCGTGTAAGTAAATCCTATATGGGCAAAGTTTGAAGCCAAGCCTTGCATGATATTTAAATAAGAATTCATATACCAATATGTTGATTTTTCATCTTCATGATCGACTTCAAAATTGAACCATGTATTTTTAATATCAGCAAATTCCGATTTATTTGAAACATCAAACAATAATTGGTTTATACAGTCTAAAATTGCTATTTTGTCAAGCAGATTGAGAAATTGTGTAGTCATTTGTTTTCCTTTTTGTGGGGGAATGTGTATTTTTTGTAGGCTTCAAAACTGTTGTCTATCCAAACTGGGACGGCCTCTTTTTTATCTTTAAATTTACATAGCCATTGAGTTCTATATTCAACTCCATTGTGTATGATTTGCATAGCTGCAAGATGAATCCCATTTGGGTCTAATTGGTCTATGAATTCTTGTGTTGGTGATCTATTTCTTCCTTTTGAATCTATGATTAAATCTAATAGTTGTTCTGTTGTGGCTAACCGTATATTATTCTCATTTAAAATCATTGAATTGCTCCTGTTTGTAGTGGGATTTTAGCACCTCTTGCAATAGCCAAAGCAATGTTAAACAGCATTTTTTCATCTGTGTTTTTAATCAACTCTTTTCCGCCTTGAAATTCCTCAACAAGGCGAACAAAGTTTTGCTTATATGCTAAAATAGGCTTTAGTCCGCCCATTCGAGGGATGTATTCTTCTCGAAAGATGGTCAGAATCTTTTTATCGTTATCCCATTCAAATGTTAGGAAGTCGATGTTGTCCCAGTCAATTTCATGTTCTAAATTGACGCTATTCCAGTCTATTTTTTCTGGCTGTGTGTGTTTTACTTGTTGTTTTTGTTTCATTGCTTTAATCCTATTCCTTTAAAGTTTCTATTTCCGCTTTTTACAGCAGCAAGTTCCGCATCTTTTGCCTTTTTTATGTCCTTTCTTTGGTGTTCTTTTTTATCACAAGCCATACAAATTAATTGAGTATTAAACCACGACATTGTATAGCAATTTGATTTTTTATAACAGCGATGACATCTTCCTTTCCAGTCCTTCATTTTAAACTCCTTTTTCTTTGTTTCTCTTTTCGATTTCTTTTTCATACATAGAAATTAATTGTGGCATAAACCAATCATGATTCTTCTTTGCATCTTCCAAGCTGCCCATTTCAAAATTTGGATCAAGCAACTTCTCTGTCATTTCATCCCAAAATAGATATTTTCTCATATCTTCATATGAGAAAGATTTAAGGAATGTTAAATCTGTAGTTAATCTATCTTCATTCAGTGCTTCCATTGGGCATTCCCAACCATGATATGCGTAGTGTCTTACTCTCAAAAATAAGGAAAAAATCTTTCCGTATCTTTTGTACTTGTAATTTTCCTTTTTCGTAAATGGATAAGGTTTTCCTGTTGCATGTTCCCACGTTAGTCTAAATCCCATTTTTATCTCCTTTTAGTTGTTTTTCTTTTTCGTTGCTCATTACAGCATCAATTGAATAATTTGTTTATTCATAAATAAAGATAACATACGAAATAAACAATAACAACAAAAAAAAGGCTTAATCTTCTATATTTTTTTGTTAAAAACACAAATAAGCTAATTGCTTTCAGGAGGACTGCTAAAATTTAATATCTTTGGATTTTTGTATCCTAATGGACCAATTAATTTTTCTTCAAGTAAAGCACCTGTGACAAAAATAGACCAGGGTACATTACCGTTATATATGTGAACCCCTTCCCAGTTTATTTCGTCAAATATAAGATTTTTCTGCTCCATAAAAGCATATAGGTCTTCTCTGAAGTCTTTTGCAATGGTTCGCAATATGTTACAAGCGACACCTAAGGCTTCTATTTCATCTTCAAAGGTTCTAATTTTTTTGTATGGAACCTCTTTATCGTGATGATTGAAAACATATAACCTAAATCTTTTTTTAACTTCTGAAAGATTAGACATTTTAAAGCCCCTTTACATTAAATCTTCGCAATCACAGGGATCACACTCGCAAGCATCACAAAATTCTTCTTTGGAACAACAGCATGTTCCATGCTTGCAACTTATACATGGCTTTGATAATTTCCTATATTTTGTCCAGCTATGAGAGAGTCTTTCATCAAGATATTTTTCGTTCTCGTCATTTTCATAGGCTTCTATTTCAAATGGTATTTTATAATATGCTTTTGAAGAACTTTTCAGAAAGATAAGATTTTTGATCCAGTAATATACATACAAAAAATAAAAAACAACGATAAACAATTCTTTTTGTTGTCTTATGTGTATTAACTCATGATTTATCGTTCTTTTGGGTATTTTTTCCTGCTTATCTCTAAATATAATGAAAGGATATAAAGTTATCCCATATACAGATATGAAGATAGATAAAAATTTTGGTATTTTTGACTCGTAAATGAAAATAGGCTTCATGTTATTACCTCTATTTAGTATAAAGTATAATATTTTACAGCCAATCTTATCCTATTGAAGTCAAGATTTAGATATAACGTCAGCATATAGATTAAGATCTTCCACTATTGATTAATATTTTAAATTGCTCTCTTGGGAATCCTTTAGGCAGTCCTATATATGAAGTATCTATTCCAAGCGTTGTCGTGTAAAAATCCTCTAAATCTTTTATTGTATAATTCATTCCTTTTAGTCTTTCATTTCTGTACTTTATCCAATTTTTATCTTTACTAATAAATGGCAATTTGCTTCTAAAGAACCTTAATTGCTGCTTGTTTGCAGTCATCATATTATAAACATATTGCGTCATATGAGGGAACTGTGAGAACCCGCTTCCATCAAAACTATCTACGCCAGCTGAATAAGCCAATTTGATTCTTTTCATGGTGTTGACCCTTCCCATATGACACCAAACATTATGTTTTTTGCATAATTCAGATATCCAAGAGAAGTTTTTTAGTTTTCCCTCTGTTGTTCCCCCAACAAATACACCAAGACCATCTTTTAGAAAGTCTTCTATATCTTCTTTTGTCATTCCATCTTGCCAAACAATCAATTGAGGGCAGTCTGTTTTCTCTTTTACTTTCCTATGCCAAAAGTCAATTTTTTTGAGTGTTTGCAGACCATCTCCAACTACATCAGGCAAAGCAACCCAATCAGCACCTGAGCCTAATTCTTCGCAAATTTGTAGGAACTTATATGTTGGAAATTTTTCATTCTTTTTGTGGCAAAGCCAAGCCCCATTGTCTATTGCATAACCCCTAATAGCAAGAGCAAGTTTAACATGTGAAAGTTCAAAATACTGTGGCGTTATTATGCTTCTCATGGAAATTTTGCCAAAAACTCTCAATCTCTGAAGCGAACTTAATTTTGTAGTGGCATAAAGAAAACTTCCATAACAAACAATACCTAAATCTATGTAGTCTTGCCTATCTTCTCTTAGAAGAGTATTTTGCAATTTTATTTTTTTCAAAATATTTCCCTAAATTGAATATATATAATCAATTATTCTTTCCAGATCCCTGATTATTTCCTCTTCGTTTTTAGGTATTTGTTCCTTTGCTTCAATTGTTTCTATCAATCTAACTATAGATTCTGTTGATCTTTTAAGAATGTATCTTTCATCTTGGTTTTCAAAGATTCTTACTCTTATATTTTTATCATTATCAATTAAGATGAAAATATGTTCGTCATTAACATATAGATCAAGCATTCCAGTTATAAATTCATGAAGATTAATTTCTTTTATATCGTCAACTGTTTCAAAAAATTTACCCACTGAATGAGCAGCAAATATTTTGATACTTTGTTCATCAATTCCATATATTCCAACTAAATCTTTTGCTTCAGTAATTATTACGTCAGTTGTTTTTATTAGTTCCATTAGTTCTCCTTTTCATATCAAATATTTTAACACATGAATTTGAGTTTGCAACAAATTCGGGGCTAAAAATAGAGTAAAGATTTGCACTATATATAATTGATTATAGCTGCAATAAAAGTTATGTTATATAAGAGGTAAACATGAGCACTGTTAATTTTCAACAATTAAATAAATTAAAAAATAAAAAAATCGGATATGTCTTTGAAGAATATATGTCAACTAAATTGTTTAGCGGATATAGTACGGCTTTTAGGCAGTGGCGAGCAAGTCACTCTCATTGCAGACACATTCATGGTTATTCTCTAAAATTTAAGGTTGTTTTTTTTGGAGAACTGGATGATAAGAATTGGGTTTGTGATTTTGGCTGCTTTAAACGTAATGGTATAAAAAAATACCTAACAGAGACATTTGATCACACAACAATTGTTTCAAAAGACGATCCAGAAATAGAGTTTTTTGAAATTCTTGCAAAGAGAGATGTTATCAATTTGATTGTTTTTCCAAATGTTGGATGTGAGTCTTTTGCTAGAGAGGTCTATAAAACAATTAATCAACTATTATTGAATGATTTAACAACAAAAAACAGGGTTAGAGTATATTCAGTTGAATGTATTGAAAACGATAAAAATAGCGCAATATACATGGAGAGATAGTGAAAATAAACATAACTAAAAATATATATAAGCCATTCTGGAAAAATCATAAATTATGGGTATGCCCAAATCATTTGCCACCAATTGTATATTATTACACTTTAGAAAGATGTTGTGCTGGAAATTGTAAATCAGTAAGACCAACTTTTGAAGATAAGGAAAGACAAGAAGCCATAAAGTCCATTATAATTGCAGAAGAAGATCGCTGCGGATACTATAAATGCTCAAAGAAAAAAATAGAAGGACGGCTTTATTGTAGCCATGAGTGCAGAAAGAAACGAGCAAGAAGATTATATGCCTTAAAAAAATTAGTTGAAAAACACAAAAAAAGAAACGACCTTGAAAAAATCGTTTCTTTAAAGCAAGAAATTGAGGATGTTGTGAATAATAAAAAATACTAATTTATTTTTTATTCTTTTTATTCCAATACCAATAAAGTTGTCTCATATCTATAATCATAATTTCTTCCTAATTGCTATCTTCAAATATTCTTATTAGTTCTTCTAGTTCCTCTTCATCGACGATAAGCCCATAAAGATCCAAAATAGAGACAACAAGTTCTGTTATCTCTTGGACATCTAACTCTTTTTCTTTGGCTGCGTCAATTATTCTTTGGATAAGAATAACACTATCTTGTAGTGTCTCTAATTTTACTCTATTTGATAAAATTTTAGGCTTAATTTTCGACATAATTTTTACTCTTTTTTTTATAAGTTTCATTGAAATAAGATTCAAGAATTGCTACAGTTTCTTTTTCGCTCTTAACCCAATATGATTTACCATTATGTAAATTTCCTACAGCTTTATATATTGAATGATCATTTTGATTTTTGTCACAATGATCACCGAAGAATAATATTTTATTAAAACTCATGGGATTTACTTTGTTCAATGCAAGCGTTTTGTCCCAACCTCTCGGATAAATATCTAATGAAGTTTGTCCTCCAAGAACAACTTCTATTTGATTGTTTAATCCCATCATATAAAATGACTGTTCTAATTGATATAGAATTTGTTCCCTAATATAAAACTTTTTATCTAATTCGATAAATTTTTCTCGATTTGAAAATTCAGAATCCCGACCAATAGGGCAATAATTTAAGGTTGTATTTCTATACTGAAGAAATGTCCCTGTTATTGGCAATCCTTTTACCAATCCAGAGTCATTTAAGGCTGAAACATGAGTTTGAAAAATTATTCTGATTAATTTTCTGTAGTCTTCTACTCCAATTTCATCAATCATGTTTTTTTCTAATTCAGAACTCTTGTATACAACTCCAGATTCCATATGGTATTCTTTTGTTCCGTTGCAAGGCATTAAACTGAATTTCCAGCAGTTATTTTTAGGTATTGTTTTAAACAAAATATTTAACTGCTCATTCATGTAATCAATATCAGATCCGCTAACGATTATGATTTTATCGAACTGAAGAATTTGTGTTAATAAAACAGCCATTTCTGGATCTATTTTTTTTCGAGATGGAGTTATTGTTCCATCCATATCAAAAATTAGTAAATTCATTTTTATCACATTAAAAATTGTTAATTAATTCCACCAATTTGGCGGTTCTGTAAATTTCCATTTAGCAAATCTTTTTTCGCCAATATAGTATGCCCTATAAGCATCTACAGCTGAGTGTTTTTTATATTGAATTGGCATCGCTTGTGCAAATGGCGTTAGTCCTATATTTGGTAAATTTACATCTAATTTTTTTGCTAACTCAATTATTTTCTGTGATTTATGTATTTTTGAATATCTTTTAGTATATTCAGAACATAAGGATAGCCCATGCGTAATTAACCAATCCCAATTTTGTTTGCTTTTTCCCACCCAAAGAGTACAAGGATGTTTTGCATGAACTGGCTTATAAAGAAGGTCTTCTTTATGACCTAATGAAACAGCTATTGTTGATAGCATTTGAGCCGTTTCTAAAATCATTTTTACTACATGTTTATCGCATGCCATTTCCGCTGAAATTTTAGGGCATTTATCAAGTACAAATATATTCATTTTTTTCTCATTTTAGTTGTTTTGTATTTTTATTGAAAGAATATGTATTCATCATTGTTAGCATTTTTTATTTTTTTTTGCTGTTGTGTTCTTTCAACTAGTTTGCTGCTGCTTTCTATTTTTTTGCCACCAACATTCCACATCATCTTGACTCCAAGACTTTCACAGACTGATTTTTCTGGGGTATTATTGGTGTGTCTATCCCCCCCATTTGCAAAATAAGTTGGCTTTATTCTTTCAATCGCTTCACAAACAGTATTGTCAGAATCATCAACAAAAGTAACACTTGTAACTCCTTTTATGGCTTGAAGAATTTCCTTTCTTGCTTCAAAGGTCATAAAAACATATCCTTTTTTTCTCATTAGCCAGTCATCAGAATTTGCTACCACTATTACGTCGCCACCCATTTTTGCTGCGTTTTGAATCATTCTTATGTGTCCTACATGGATTGGGTCAAATCCACCGGATACCATTACACTAATTTTTTCTTTCATTTATTCTCTCCTGTAAAATAAAAAGTTTTGTTAGTAAAACAATGATTTACAACTATATGTTTGTTGTTTATCTTTTTTTCAAGTTTTCGATATGCACATTCATTACCGCACATTGTGCATTTTCTAAATCCTTTTATTGGGCTTAAATTTTCAATGCTTCCGCCTAAATTAGCTGGAAGCCTAACATTTTTTGTCGATTCCAATAAAATTATGCTCCTTTCATTGTAGTACAATGCCATACTATCAAATTTAGATAGTACAACATTGTCTATTTTTGCATTAACTGTAAATGGCTTTATCATGCGTTCAAAGTTTGATATTGAGACTTTACTGTTTGCAGAATTTCTTGAATAAACCCGCCATAAGATTCGCTTGAATTGTAAGATATATTGTCAATGTTTCCATCGTAGGACTTCATATCTATTGAGATAAAGTTACCTTTTTCATTTTTTTCTTTTAAATTAACATAATACAGGCTTAACGATTCTTCTATGGTTGCATATGGGCAATCTTTTATGCTTCCAAATTGATTTTTCCAGTGCATAACTTTTGCAAAATCATGCTCTGAATTTGCTTTTGCAACGTAGTTTTCAGAAACAACAGAAATAGAAACTATGTTTCTGTTGTTGTTTTCTGCTTCCTTCATTGTTGTATATAAAAACTCTAAAGCAAGTTCTGCCCATTTGTCTCTTTCACATATTAATGGGCAGCTAAATAATGTTCTGTCGTCAAAGAACATTGAAAGAAATGGAAAGGGTAGTCCGCTTTTAGTTGCATCTTGCTCTTTTATTTCCTGTATGGATAGGAAAACCGATTGTAAATATGATTTAGCGTCGTCTATTGTCATTAGTTGCATTTCATTCTCCGAAATTAATTTGTTGTTCAATTGTATCTTTATGACACATAACAAATTAGCATTTTCAACAAAGAAAAGCAACAAAATAAATTATTTATTTGAGATTATAAACTATTTTATTTTTTAATCTTTCTCATTTTTTTTGATGTGAATCGACTCTTTTGTTTTCTTGGCTTAATTAGTGCCGCAGATGAAAAATTAGATATTGGAGGCAGTGAATATGTCACCTTGCTATCCCATCCCCATGATGTGCGCTCATAATTCCAAGCCTCCCGAAAACAAGGAATTTGGCTCTTAAAATGCGCCAATACATAACGACATCCCTTTCGCCTTAAAGCCAGACATTGACGCATCCATGACCGAACAACGGCAACATATATCTTCCCTTCGCAATCGCTCCAATTTTTACGATTGTATAATTCATCCCATGTTAACCCATATTTTAAAAGCATTTTCGTATTGTTTGGATTTGGGCGAATGTAGTTATCTTTATGAACAGCACTTTTATGCATGTTTAAAGACACCAATTTTCCTTGATGCCACAAGCGCAAGACACCAAATCGAGCATGACCAGCCCATGTCGAAGAATCAGCACTGAATGGATTATACAGCTTGGCTTCTCTTATTCCAACACCCAAAAGATGAACTCTTTGCGTGGGAACAGAATACACAACCTTCATGACGCTTGCTAAATAATCTTGCTCTCGTTTGTCTTGTAGGTTTTGAGATATGCCGCCAATACAAACCATCCAATGATTTTTTAACATAGTAATTAAATCTTGGGCATCTGCTT
>Ga0160423_10004615_pt1 | contig 11303 bp, 3 predicted proteins | sample CRUFie14St8metaG_FD_108191 | JGI IMG/M metagenome (GOLD analysis project Ga0160423, IMG submission 108191) | Marine microbial communities from the Costa Rica Dome - CRUD Field 142mm St8 metaG | ecosystem: Environmental > Aquatic > Marine > Oceanic > Photic zone | place: Costa Rica: the Eastern... | reverse complement strand
CAGCAACAGGTGAAGTTACATTCGTATCACATCAGATAACGGTTTTTGACGTTTCAGACCCAGTTGCAGTAATTAGCGGCATGGGAACTAAAGGAATCAATGGCGAGTGGCGATTGTTGAGAAGTTCCACATTGGTTCTTGAGTCTTCCAATTCTTATGATGACCATGCAATTTCCTCAAGAGCATGGGATATCGACGGCACTCCAGCAGCAACTACCGATGCCCTGCCTCTCATTTGGGACGACATTGGGACTCATAAAATCACACTGACTGTAACAGATGCATCTGGGAATACAAATTCAACAGTAGATACCATATTCGTCTACGACTCAACAATTCCTCGCTTAGACATGAGTGCAATCAAGGATATTTCAGAGGTATACCAAGGTGAAAATACCGAATTTACGGCAACCGCATTTGACTTATGGGATGACGAATCGAACCTAACATTCAGTTGGGATCTAGATTTAGAGAAAGATAGTAATGGCGACGGAGATACGAGAAATGATAACGATTATACAGGTCAACAGATATCGTTGTCCTTTGATAAAACTGGAAAATATAGTATCGGTCTGACAGTGTATGATGCATCAAATAATACTGATTTTGAGGTTTTCACAATTGAAGTAGTAGAGCCTCCTTCGAATGCCAATCTATTTGCAATCGTAGCCGTGGTATTTTTCGTAGTATTAGTCTTACCAGGAGTTGTTCTTTTCGGATATAGAGGTTCTCAGCGTCGTCTAGCAATAGAAATGCTGATGCAAAATAATTTTACTTTTGAACAAGCATCTGCTAGAGTAAAAGACATAACAAAAACAACCAATTTGTCTATGTTTGCAAAAGCAGAACAACTTGCTGGTGTAGTAGACGGTGGTCAGCTGAAGACTCCTGAACAAATTGAATATGAAGCAAAAGCACAGGAAATCGCAGCTATTTACGGAAATGATACCAATAATGCTGACCCTTATGCTGGATTCAAGCCTCAATTCCAGCAGTCTGCGTCTGTAGGTCAATTTACGGACGAGGCATTAGCAGCGTTTACTGATGAACCAGTTACGACAACCAAACCTACGCCAAAATCAACTACTGGCAAGGTACGTAGTGGCGGCATTGCTCTACCCACACAAATGTCTCAAAACAACCAACAACCCGTTCAACAACAGAATTCAGCAGGCCATAATTTGATTGGAGATTGCAGTTCCTGCGGGCAAAAGTTCTCTGTCACCCTACCTCAAGGTGTCAATAGTGCTGTAGTTGCGTGTCCAAAATGTGGAAGTGACCAGTTATTTGAGCGATAAAAAACGCTCAAATTTGATACGAATTAGGGCTAGATTCATTTGGGTTGAGAGCGTGAACTAGTTTGATGTCAGCAGAAAGTGTACGCTTACTCTATGCCGGCGTCCCGAAACCTATTGATTCAAAGAAGATTGCAATAGTGTTGATTTTGGTTCTTTTGTTACCGGTTTACAGCCCAGTTCAAGCGGAACAAACTATTGGAAGAGATGACTTTGGAATTCTACAGGCGATGGCTGATGCGCTTAACGCTGAGGCTGATTCAGGCGAAGATGAATTTGCTTCAAATTCTGCTGAAGGTATTCTTTCCGCTTTAGAAGCGAGGGGCAGAGAAATTGGTGATGGTGATGCATTACTCGCAACTGATGACATCATTGGTGACATCTCAATGCGCAGTACCGAGCCGCTAGAGCCAATGCTTCCAAAACCCTACGTTTATCTCACAGATCCTACAACACACCCTGAAGATTGGCCTAACAATCTGTTAGACACTTTGTTTGACCCACCAAGCCTTTCCGACCCTCTAGCAATTGGAATAAACACCTATTCTCTTTACGTGAATTACTCTGCAAGAAATAACGGTCCGCAATACGAGGCTTGGGATTATGGTACTTTTACTGGTGATGTACTGTCTTTCAATGGTGCTGGGTTATTCGAAAACGCAGTAGACATTGATGGAGATGGAAATGCTGACGTTGCTGTAGGGCTTTCAATACTTGGATTAGGCCAACAAGGTGAAGGCTGGGATGTAACACTTAGCGATGGATTAGTTCCTACAGTACAGTCGATATGGGTTAAGCCAAATTTCCAATGGCGAGTTAGAGTGATGGATTATTCTAACCCGTTATGGGACGATATGGCAAGTATGGAAGTTTCATTCATCAAAGGAGTTGCTTATGATCTCGGATTTACATCCCAAGATGCAGAATCATATGGTCTTGTAATTGATTCTAGATTCACTCAACCTCCAAGTGATTTTCAGGTAAGAGTAGGTCTTGACAAAATGGAACTCAATGTAGTAGGAACTGTACTAAGTATACTAGACGTAATCAATATTTTCAACGGGGGAGATGATTCAGTACTAGAGGTAACATCAGTTACAGCTCCGTATTCAATTCTTCTTTCTAATCCAAATCATAATTCTGCGAACACGCAAACTGATTGTCAAGATTCATCTTGGTACGACCCTATCGCAGACCATGATTCAGAGAGTAGGGAACACAAATGTGGCTATTCAATAGGAATCGGATATGTGCATTTTTCTCCTCCAGATTCAAATGGTGACCGGCCAGTAGATGAATTAGGATACATCGATGTTGGATTACACCCAATCTATGGTGAGACCGAAATCCCCGAAGAAGTAGATTTAGTCATAAGAAATGATAACGCAGGAGATAATTCGTTTGATAACATTGAGATATTCAGTGATGCTGACGCTGATTTATGGTTCCACTATTATGAGGATAGATCGGAGCACGTCGAAGCAGGAGGGCGATTGGGTAACATAACCGATTCAAGAGGATGGGTTAGAGATTTACCAAAAGGGACTCTTCCGCAAGATGAAATTAATGCGATTTTTACAATGATTGGAGAGGCTCCAGGTTCGACTAATTTCCCAGGAGATATGCCGAATCGACTTTCTATGATAATCTCAATTAAAAATTTCACATCTGATAATTCAATAAACCAGGCAGGTAACAATCTAATTGTCGACCCTTCTGATAGTAGATGGAACAGTCTGATTTTAATCGCATCTACTGAGAAAATACCCAAATTAGAGTATGTTTCTACATTCCAAAGACATGGGTACGAAACTGATACGTCCTCACTTGCAGTAGAGATTACAGATTTACCAGAGGTAATAGCGATTTTTGGTACGTTTGAGATTCCAGAATCAAATCGAGTCAGGGTAGAGTTTGGAACTGCACCCGACCTCTTGAGTGAAGTTTTAGATAACGTAGTGTTGACTTTGGTTGAAATTGTTCTAGATATTGGAACAATTCTCAACGGACTTCCTGATGCAATTGTGGGGACAGCGGGCGAATCTAGTGGTGAAATTTTCCTTCAATGTTATTCCCAAGTTAAGAAAACTTGGTCTGATGGTACTCAAAGGCAAACCGAGACAGTTGGGAATGTAAAACTAGCACTCGGAAGCAATCCTCACCCTGTAATGGAACGCAATCACATTATCTTAGCAGAAGATTCTGACAACTCAAACGTAATCGGTAGATATGGTCCTGAGAGCACTATAGTCCCTGTAGCAATGAGTTTGAACGTAGATGATATTTCAGGTCTATCTTATTCATATGACCAGCCGACAGACCTTCGAACGATTTCTTTGAATGGAATTTCAGGGGATGAATTGATTATTGGCCATCTAAATCATTTTGAAAATACTACTGAAGGAGACGTAAGACAATTTGCATCGATTTCAAATCGACCTGAAAATTTGACAATTTCCCAACAAGGAACCCAAATTAGTTACACTTCTACTGGAGAAATTGGCACAATTACCTACAGTGGTGAAGGTAATGGGCAGTACAACGCTTTGCGACTTATCGATTTACCGTCAGAATTCGACCTTGATTTAGGCGATACACTAAGTTTCAATGCACCGAATGGTGTTGGTGCTATAGAAGTTCAAATCTCGAATGCATCAACCCCAATAACAATGGACGGCGACCATGCAAGATTTTTGATAAATCAAAACGAAGGTGAAGCGAGTATGTCATTCAGGCTGTCAAATTTGACTTCTGTGACTCTTCTTCCTCCAGAACAACCTGGTGCAAAGTCAGTCGCAGGAAACAGTAAATTGATAATGAATCGGACAGGCTCTTCTCCGTTCAGTTTGCTATTGGAAGACGTAAGCGATAGGGAGGATGAATTCCTAGGATTATCAGGAAGAGTATACCTTGACCCTCTACCAGCAAATGCTGAGTTATCATTGCCATCATCAGAAAATTCTGAAATGATTACAATACCTGAATTTGGGCAACAAGATGGAATTCTATCACTTTCTTTCTTCCTTTCTGGAATGATAGACTTTGGAAGTTCAGTCAATGATTTTGCAATTGAAAGTATGGTAAATCTAGGAGATGCATCTAATACGAGAGAAAATGTCAGTCTAGGCTTAGACCTTCTCACAGGAGAAGAATTTGATTTAACTATGGACATTAAGAAAGGAGTAAACATAGATACAGAACCAGATTGGGTTCATGGTATATCCGGAGAGGTCTTAGAAGCAACTGAACTTCTGTTCAACTACTCGATTATGATGAATTTCACAGCAAGCTCAAGATTTATTGTAAGTGAGGCTCTAAAGGATTGGGAAATCGATGAAAGTGAACGCACAGATGTAATCAAAGCCTTTTCCAGGGCAGATATTACTCAAAGTGAATTGCTTGTAGATGCAATAGCAGATGGTTACATTTCTGAACTAGAGTTTGCGGAAATCGACATAGATTTATTCGAGGAGGAAGGAATTCAATTCGATCAAAGGCGTTCTTGGCATGTGAAGATATGGATGCCTCAATTACCAGCAGGAAAAATCAAATTATCGTATGATTTAGTGGTAGAAGATGATATACCAACATTCGAAGTAATCGTATTAATCAAAGATTGGACTCCTGCCAGACCGGTCTTCAAAATTCAGGTGAATGGATTATCTGGAACTGATACCTCTATTGTAATGACAGGTCTAGATACTGAACTAAAACGGGATGTTACACTAAATATGACTCTAATAACAGAATCAGACCTAATTATTCCGAGGACAACAATTGATGCAAAGTACGATATCGGTGAACGGCTAGATACAGCTCACATTCTACAGAATAATCGCATCCGAGGAATTAGAACTGAAATGATACTATTTGACGCTCCAGGAAGTGCGAATCTGTATTCAAAGATAGGAGACATTTTGCAAACTACTCTAAATGTGACTCCAATGGACAGAATTGAGGGGACGCCGAACGCTGCAGACTCACTGATGTTACAACAACTCAGAAAGGTTGATGGATTATGGTGGCCGTCTACAATGTTCATCAAAGATGTACCAGGTGAGATGAAACTCACTGCGCAACCGTCTGATAGATTTGACATACATGAAGTCACAGCATTCCAAGGAATGTTTGAACTAAATTATTATTCAAATACTGATGAAATGGATTTATTCATCGAAACCAAAGGTAAGGCACAAAATACTAGGCGAAGTAATTTGATGTTGGCAGAAAACCTCCCAACTAGCTTCAATATGGAGGTTACCGAAGATTACGGCGCCCGTATTTCTGCTTCTGGAAACGGGGTCGAAAGATTGTATATCAGAAGCGGAGATTCAATTCCTAGGGAAGGAGTGAAATTATTGTCTGCTGAACTTGTTGGTGAAAACTTGCAAGGAGCAGAAGTGCACCAACACCTGATTATGGGCTACCCAATAATTGTAGTCGATGGAATTACAGGAGGACGTATCGTTGCAACATCAAACGCAGAAGTTAGTTTTGCTGGATTTGAAATAGACGGCAGAGGAGTTCTACTTGACGCTCAGTTTACTGGAGGAATACCAACTGCATCCAGTGTGGGCATAAATGGAGTTGTTACCGATCTATCCCTAATAGGTAGCCTAACAGGTGGTAAAATAGAGACAACTCACATAATGATTGTTGACCCGTTCTCTTCATTGATTGCGACAGGAATAGCGGAGGTGTTCGGTTGACAGAGGAGTATGACGAGCAAGAACTTCACGAGATTTCTCAAGATGTTGGCCAATTCGTAAAAGATCTTTCAGAGAAAGTACATCCTTTGAGGGTTGCATTAGCAGGCGTAGTGCTGTTAATTCTAATTGGCTCGTTAGTGTCAACCTGGTATTGGATTATACCGCGAGATGATGTCGAAATCGAAACCACATACATCCAAAGAAACGGTCACATCATAATGGTTGAATTGATTAATGATGGTAGTAGAGCAATTAGTGATGTTCACCTTGTAGTTGAATTTCTTGATTCTGAAAATAATGTCATTGAAAAAAATGACTCAATTAATTTGAAATTTGAAAAAATTGAAAGTCTCACTAGCATATCTGGTGATAAAATGGAACAAGCTATCATAGGTTACAGTGTTTGGGAAGAATACACAATCAGGATTTCGATAGATTGGGTAGATTTTAGAGGACAAGAAAATTCAGAAATTTTTACTCACAAAGTGTTTGAAGTTGAAAACATGAAATTCAAGGATGATTGTGATGGCGCATTCTGGTTTTTATGAGTCTATTAGTGATAATACCTAAAACCAATATTCACCGCCATTAATATGTGCGTAAAGCGGCATTACTCCTGGTTATTCTACTTCTTTCAGTAGTACCCATTAGTTCGTTTTCAGACGTACAGGAAAAAGAACCAGGAGTTGAATGGATTAAATTCGACTTACCAAAAGACACAATTCGTAACTTTGTGGGTACCTTAGACAATTCACTTGCATTGGAAAATAGGTCTGTAATTGCTCATTCTCGATTAGGAATCCACGACGCAAGTGGAATTTTGTTCGAGCATGAGATACCAGATGAATTATTGGTAACAAGGCCAGACCTTGCAATTGTTTTAGTATCAAATGACTACAGATTTGCTGAAGTTAGAGCAACAGTTTCAGATATGGTAGGAGTAGAGGTCAGAGAATATATCGCTCCTTCGGGACTTTTGGTTCAAGGAACACAAATCGGGCTTACAAGTTTGAAGGATATTTCTGGTATTTCCTCGGTACAACCAGTACCTCTTGCACTTTTAGTTGATGAATTTGTGATGGATTCTGATAAAGGTACAGAAGTTAGAATTGAATCCTGGAGAGGAGAGGAACTTTTGCCAGGTGTTGATATCTCAGACAATTGGAACATGCGTTTGCACCAAGGTATTGAATCGGTAGCGAATGCAATGCTAGATGACTCTAAGTTTGCAGAAACTGGTAGATATGACGGTGTCACAATTGAATCCATAGCTGCTATTGCTGCAGAGCCTTCGGTAGCATGGGTGGGTGAGCAACCGAGTTTGACAAATTGGAATGACCAAGCACGTAATCACATGAATATTAACGCGATGCGATCATATTATACAACTGACTTAGATGGTTCGGGACAAATAGTTGCTGTAGCAGATTCTGGATTGGATGAAGATCACGGAGATTTTGGTTCTAGAGTTATCGCGAGCGTCGACCTAATCGGCGATGGCTCAACTGCAGATGCGCACTCAGGCCATGGAACCCACGTTTCCTGCACTGTACTTGGCGACGGTTCTAGAGGCACATACAGTGGAGTTGCACCGGAAGCAGAACTCTATTTCCAAGCGATGGAAAATGACAATAATGGTAATTTCCAATGGAGCAGCATCAACAACATGCTCAATACTGCATTCAACCAAGGTGCTAGAATACACACAAATTCTTGGGGGTCATCATCAACTAATGATTGGGGCAAATACACCGCATCTTCCGAAGATGTTGATGACAGGACTAGATATTATGACCAGTACTATAGCGGAAGGGAAGGATTATCCGTGCTATTTGCAGCAGGAAACGATGGACCAGATAGTGATACAATTGGTGCTCCAGGTACAGCAAAAAACACCATTACAGTAGGTAATTCTCAAAATAGATATCAGGGCGCTCCAAACTCAATAATGGACGGCTCTAGCAGAGGACCAGTTGATGACGGTAGGATAAAGCCTGATGTTATTGCTCCAGGGGGTTATGTGCGCTCATGTCGTGCCCAAGAAGCAACTGATGTTGGTGGAGCAACATGGTCTAACAATTGGTACTTGGAATATACAGGAACAAGTATGGCGACACCAAATGCTGCTGGAACTGCGGCACTAATTAGAGAATATATTACCGAAATTTCTCAAAGACCACAGCCACAAGGGGCACTTGTCAAGGCACTGATGATTTTGGGTGCTAGAGATGTTGGGACTCGTGATATTCCGAATATGGATGAAGGATGGGGGCGGATAGACCTCAAAGGAACATTGGCTCCTAATAATGGCAGAGGAATATGGGTTGATGACAGGTCGGTTCTTTCATCCTCTGGAAATTCAAAGAGTTATAATTTCAATATTACATCACCTGGCCAGCCATTCAAAGCAGTATTGGCATGGTCTGATGAAAGAGGTTCGAGATTTTCAAATACCCAGTTAGTAAACAATCTAAATTTATTGATTACAACACCTAGTGGAGTAGAATACAAAGGAAATGAATTCTCCCAGGGGCGGTCAATTCAAGGGGGCTCATATGACACTTTGAACAATGTTGAGGTAGTTTTGATTGATTCCGCAGAACAAGGGATTTGGACTGTAAAGGTCTCAGATTCTCAACATTCAGGAAGCAAAGCACAACCATATGCAATAGCAGTATCTGGTATAGGAGTAAACGATTTACGTCCAGATCCCTCGCCAGTTAGCTCATCATTTTCTACTGATATTGCAATACCTCAAGTCGGTGATGAAGTATTAATTGAAATGGAAATCACAAACCTAGGAAATGTGAAGGCAGAAAATGTTCAAGCCCAATTTGAAGAAGAAGGGCAGGTTATTGAAACCCAAACATTTGACATCGGTCCGGGAGGTTCCAAGATTTTATTCTGGGATTGGGAACCTCTGGTTGCAGGTTCGAGAAATCTAAGTTTCATCATCGATGGTAGTGATTTGATCGATGAGATTAATGAAGCAAACAACCGGCTTGATGTTGTTGTTAATGTAACAACACCTGGAGTAAGAATCGAGTCAGACCAATCTCAAATTACCTTAACTGATATTAATGCCACAAGTTCATCTTGGGAAATCAAATTAACAAATACAGCATTGTTAACGACTAACGCAACAATAACCTCCACCGGAGTAAAAGACCCTCAAGGTAATTCCCTATCTTGGTATGTCGGCTTTGATATTGTAGATTTTGAATTAAGCGGACAACAGAGCGCATCAATTAATGTGACACTGGTTCATCCCAACGGACCAGAACCTGGTTTCTATGATATTAATCTCTTAGGAATTGATGAAGATAATAGTGTATCTAGTCCGTTCAATTTGGTTTTGGACGTTCCAAAATTATCCATGACTAGAATTGAATTTGATTATTCAAAAATACCAGTCCATCCCCAAGATAAAACTTCAGTTGATGTCAGACTATACAACTTAGGAAATGACGATGTAGGTTATGATTTATTCTTGACACCTCCTCCTGGATGGTATGCTGGGTTTGATGATCTGTCAGCCGAAGGCGGCGCTAACTCAGCATCTACTGGTTTGATGCTAGAAGACGATATGATGAACGTGAAAATTTCATTCACTCCACCTAGTGTTATGACTCTGGCTCAAACAGAACTAACAGTTATCCTAAGGGTTGTTTCGCAAACAGAAGAAAACCGATTATTCGAATATGAATTGCCAATAATTGTGATGCAGGTTCCCAATTTAACAATAGATCTTGAAACTTCAATCGGCTCCATAATGCCCGGAAGTTCGTTTACACTTCAGTATACTCTTGAAAACAGAGGAAATATCGACTTAGAGTTACAACCGAGGTTACAACTTCCAAATGGATGGACTCAAAATACTAATTTAGATGACATCAATTTGTCTTGGACGAATGTTTTGAATTTGCAGGTTTCAGTTACAGCAAATAATGATGCAAAGTCTGGGCAGATTCAATTATTCATGGAGAATTCTGAATTTACATGGGCAAATTCAATCGATGTATCTGTAACAAAACTCCCTGGGCCTGTCCTTCAATTCATCACCATTGAGTTTAATGGCGATTCCTGGAACGGTGAGTTTGGACCTGGCAAACACCCATCAGGTGTCCCGATAAATTACACATGGCTTGTTGGAAATAATGGTGAAGCAGACTGGTCACCCAATGTGATAATTTCGCTAGATCAAGGGTTGTTCGGAGATTGTGAGCCATTGGGGCAGGTAAAGATTGGAGATATTGTTCCTCTAACATGTACAGTAATTATTCCACCATCCTCTCCTCCTTTATCTGAACCAGAATTTATGATAACAGTAAAGGACGACATTGTATCGGTAAATCAAACAATATCAATGCTAGTTGCCCAAACGAAGGAGGTTTCTTGGGATGTATCTGTGCCATCAATAGTGCAAACCGGAGAAGAAAATTCAGCCAAGATAACGATAACAAATCAAGGAAATGTCAGACTTACTAGTGCTGTAAATATAGACGCTCCAAATGGGTGGGATGTAAAATTAGAAGGAAGTGATTCAATAGATTTAGTACCAGGACAATCCCAAATTATTCGATTATCGATTACATCCAATCAGCCAGAGGATGGCACAATTGAAATTTCACTGAGCGGTGATGAAATAACAAACCCAAGTACTCAAATCACAATAAATAGCGAAGGTAAGATATTAGATGAAAATTCCGAGATTTACGTGGTAGTAGTTTCATCAATTAGCGTAATTCTTCTATTACTTGCTCTGGTTGGATTTATGAAAATAAGGTCTAAAAGGTCATCATTTGAACATAAGAAATCTCAAACAAAAATGGCTCAAAACCCCTCGAACCAGATGGTGATTCAATGCTTCTCGTGCAGATTGCCAATAGAAGGGCAAATTCTTGGGTGTTCTGAATGTGGTGCAAGGTACCACGTCGCGTGCAGTCCAGCGAAATGTGTAAATTGCAATGCCGATAAATCTGCAATAATAAACGCATCCTAGTATGAATCAATTGCACATAGGCTTTTCATGGGAGTACCTCGACCGGGGTTCATGGAACCCCGCCCAAGACACACAAAAGGCGACAATAAATGGCCTAGTATTTTGCTAGTTGCTTTATTGGCATTTTCACTAATGCCAACAATTGCAAATCCAGTAAGTGCCGATGATGAAGGCCGAGCAATCAACGTTTCTGTTTCAATCAGTCCGAGTGCACAAACAGTCAATCCTGGCGAAACCGCAGAATATACAGTTAGAGTCACAAATATGGGTTCAGATCCTGTAACTGTTCAATTATCT
>Ga0160423_10004614_pt1 | contig 11304 bp, 9 predicted proteins | sample CRUFie14St8metaG_FD_108191 | JGI IMG/M metagenome (GOLD analysis project Ga0160423, IMG submission 108191) | Marine microbial communities from the Costa Rica Dome - CRUD Field 142mm St8 metaG | ecosystem: Environmental > Aquatic > Marine > Oceanic > Photic zone | place: Costa Rica: the Eastern... | reverse complement strand
AGAGACACCACAGAAAAATTGGTCGCAATAGTCGCCGCCTCTCGCTGACTGTAAAAGCCCTTTTCGTACTGCTGGGAAGTGATCAGGACACCCACTGTGGCTGCCGTCATCCAGGAGGCGATCGCATCGACGCAAGATCTGCCCGGCAAGCGGAACAGCCGGCGGAACAAAGGAGAAAGCGCGATTCCAACCAACTCCATCAAGCCGAAATCAGTTAGCAGCGGCAGCAAAAAGGCCGCAAACAAAAAAATCGTCACGATCGCGGTCAGCAAGTCGTAAACCACGATACGCCCTGTCGTCTCCGACCAGACTAATTCAGGGCCCACCTGCCAGATGATCATGCCGCCGAACATCGCACCGACAACTCTTAGGGCCAGCCACAGCGGAGTTACGGTAAACAATTGTTCGAGCCGCGAGTGACGGGAATTCTCTCGCCTGACCAGCGAGTAATAAACCGAGAGCAACGCGGAGACAAGCACCAGCGAAAAGCCGATGTAAGGGAGACTGTCGCCAAGCCTGTTCTCCAGCACGTCGGAAAGCACCGACATCGGAATCGTCCAGCTTCCCTGATAGCGAACCGGAAACAGAAAAAAGAAAACCCCCAGAATCGAAGGCAGGGCAAAGCGCAGTAGTCTGAGTGCTCCCATCAGACACTGTTGGCTGGGGTTGGCCCCTTACGCTGACTGAAAGATTCGGCAAGCAGACACAGTATCTCGAACATCATGGAAGCCCCCACCAGCGCGGTATTACCGGTTTGATCAAACGGCGGCGCCACTTCAACCACATCACCACCTATAAGATTTAAGCCGCGTAGTCTGCGCAGCAAACGCAGAGCCTCGACGGTGGTGAGGCCTCCAATTTCCGGTGTCCCGGTGCCTGGCGTGAACACTGGATCAATACCGTCCACATCGAAGGTAATGTAAGTCGGAGCATCACCAACGACCTTGCGAGCCTCGGCAGCCACAGCTTCAACGCCGAGGTCGGTAAATTCATCCATCTCTACAACCCGCATGCCCGAGTCATAGGAGTAATTCAGCCCGTCGAGGTTGTTCTGGCCGCCGCGAATACCAATCTGAATGGTTTTGGTCGGATCTATAATCCCTTCATCGGTTGCGAGCCGAAAAGGTGCGCCATGGTGAAATTTCGATCCATAGAATTCTGCCCAGGTATCGGTATGCGCATCGACATGGATTAAAGCGAAGGGCTCATCTTTTTTCAGCCCCTTCAGAATCGGGTAGGTAATGGAATGATCGCCACCGGCAGAAAGCGGAATCACGCCCTGAGCACCCACCGACGTGTAAAAAGCTTCAATTTCCTTGATCGCTTCATCCAGATTAAACAGGTTATCAATAGGCACATCGCCAACGTCGGCAATCTTCGCCAGATCATAGGGGTTGACTCGCGTCGACATGTTAAAGGAACGCATCAGAGAGGATTGATTACGTATCTCGCGCGGACCGTGCCGCGCGCCTGCGCGGTTCGTCACACCGAGATCACAGGGAACACCAATAAGCGCGATATCAGTCTCTGCCAGGCTCGCAATTGGGGCCCGCATAAAAGTCGGGATTTCGGTAAAGCGTGGTCTTAGTCTCGGAGCATCAGGGTCTGCCTCGGACTCGGGGGCATAGTTATTTGATTTGGACATAGGACAGCCGTCTTCGCTTAAGGTTTCCGTCGGAACCCGGGTCAGGGACCTCGGCTCTGACGGAAGAAGCTACACTATTTTGCCGCCAATCCCAAAATTGAATTCTGCCGCTAGGAGCCCTGGCATCCGGGGCACCAGTAAAGCCTTCTACCTGACAGCAAGTCCTTTCTGATGATGTCGCCACACTCGTAGCAGCTCAGGCGCTGTCGGCCGAATACCGCGTGACGAAACGCGCCACGCTTCAGTCCCTGTTTTTTCAGGCGAGCCACCCGGCGGGGAGGATTCGTGATGCCCGCTGTCTGATAGGCCCTCTGACTGATCTTCAGGGTACTGCGACCCAGATCATTGAGCTGTTTCACACTCAGATCAAGGGGCCTGGCATCCGGGAGAGCCTTCGCATCGAACAGAATTTCACTGCGCAGGTAGTTGCCAATGCCCGCGAGGAAATCCTGAGCCAGGTAGAGAGAGGCCAGAGTCCGTCGATGAAAACGTTCACTGCGCAATCGCTGAGAGATTTCTTTCCAGGTCAGCTCGGGACTCAGAATGTCCGGGCCTATCTTTGCCAGAAAGGGATGGAGTTCAAGCTCAAACTGGTCCCAGATACTGATGTCACTGGCGCTATATAGCAGCGCACTGTGCGTGTGGGTGTGGAGCGCAAGGCGCAAACTCCGATTTGTTGTAGGGAAAGCATCCCGCTTGACCACATACCAGCGTCCGTAGAGCTGATTATGCGAATAGATCGTAAGTTCGTTATCGAAGTGGGTCAGCAGGGCTTTGCCGCGGGTTTCGATTTCACGTACCTCGGCGCCCTGAAAATCGAACTCCCTGCCCCTCAGGCGGTCCAGACCGAAATGTATATCGACAATTTGCTGGCCTTCAAGAACTCGGGCAATTTTGTCGGCGGCGCGCCTAATTTCAGGTCCTTCAGGCATGGGTGGGTTGCCACATGGGCGGGCTAATTACATGGGTCATGTAGGAGATACGCAATAGCGCTTAAATAGATCAATCCAATCAGGCACATTCTCCAGCTTCGGCGGCAACCACATCCGCCAGTTCCCGCGCTAACTGCGCAACCAGATCAGCATCTTCGCCTTCGACCATCACCCGCAGCACCGGCTCGGTGCCTGAGGGGCGCAACAGAACACGACCTCTGCCTTGCAGTTTGTCTTCAACGCCAGACACGGCGTCACGAACGCTCTGGCTGGCAGAAACATCGGGATCTTGGCCCACTCTGACGTTGATCATAGTTTGTGGAAACTTCTGCATTGCGCTGCGTAATTCCATAAGTGGCTTACCGTTCAGCACAACAGCGGTGAGCGCCTGCAGAGCTGAGACGATACCATCCCCAGTCGTCGTAATATCGTGACAAATGATATGTCCGGATGATTCACCGCCAAGCTGCCATCCGCGCTGCTGCATTTCCCGCAGAACAAACCGATCGCCAACCGCCGTGCGCGCGAAAGGAACTTTTAACTCTGCAAGGGCCAGTTCCATACCGAGGTTGCTCATCTTGGTTCCCACAACACCACCAAATTCAATATTCCGGCGCCGGCGCTCGCAGGCAATCACGAACAGCATCTCATCGCCATCAACGATATTGCCCAGGTGATCCACCATGATGCTCCGGTCACCGTCGCCGTCCAGTGCAACACCGAGGTCAGCGCCCACCTCCAAGACCTTTTCTTTGAGCGCCGCTGGCGAGGTGGAGCCAATTTTATCGTTGATGTTCAATCCGTTCGGATCAGCTCCGATACTGACGACATCGGCCCCCAGCTCAGAGAACACGGCCGGTGCGATATCGTAAGTCGCCCCGTTGGCGCAATCCACAACGACCTTCAGACCCGAAAGTTTCAACCTTGAGCCAACGGTGCTTTTACAGAACTCGATATAGCGGCCTCTGGCATCGTCTATCCTGCTCGCCTTGCCCAGAGATTTCGGTGCAACTGTCGTAAGCGCCTTGCTGAGTTCCGCTTCAATCGCCAATTCGACTTGATCGGGCAGCTTAGTTCCACTGTCGGAAAAAAACTTAATCCCGTTGTCCTCGAAGGAATTGTGCGACGCGCTGATCACAATACCCGCCTGAGCACGGAGGGTGCGCGTCAGGTAAGCAATGGCAGGTGTCGGCATTGGGCCAGTGAGATTGATGTCCACCCCTGCTGCCGTCAGGCCTGCTTCTAGCGCAGCCTCAAACATGTAACCAGAGATACGAGTATCTTTGCCAATCAATATCTTGCTGCGGTGACCGCCTTGAGTGAATACCTTACCGGCTGCCCACCCCAGTTTAAGCATAAAATCAGGGGTAATCGGCGCCTGGCCAACCTTGCCGCGGATACCGTCTGTGCCAAAATAAAGCTTCTGTGCTGCCATAATTGCTGTTGTCGTTTTTTGATGCAGGAGCGAATAGTAAGGAATCTGGACTCAGAGTGCGAGTACTAGCCTGTAGCCGCCTCTGCGTTGATTGTGGGCGCGCGGAATCTGGGAGATAATTTGATTCCTCACTTACTGCGAGCAGGTCAGGCCCGTGTGTGGAATTGTCGGCGCAATTGCTGAACGGAATGTCACCGAGATCCTTCTGGAAGGACTGAAAAGACTGGAATATCGCGGCTACGATTCAGCAGGCATCGCGCTGCTTGCCCCCGATCGAAAAACCCTCAAAGTCCACAAGACCGCCGGCAAGGTGAATAAACTGGCAGAGCGGGTCCAGGGGAAAGCGCTAAGGGGTCACGTCGGCATTGCCCACACACGCTGGGCAACTCACGGCAAACCCACGAATGCCAATGCACACCCGCACAGCTCAGGCGAGCAAATTGCCATTGTTCACAACGGCATCATCGAGAATTTCGAAAAGCTTCGGGAGAAGTTGAGCAAATCCGGCTATCAGTTCGCCACGCAGACTGACAGCGAGGTCATCGCGCATCTGATCCATCTTGAACGAAAGGGAAATAAGGTCTCTCTGTTCGCTGCGACCCAAAAAGCCATCAGGCGCCTCGAAGGCGCTTACGGCATTTGTATTGCCGATGCGGCCACACCGGATGAATTAATCGTCGCGAGATCAGGCAGTCCGCTGGTGATCGGTGTCGGAATCGGGGAAAACTTTGTTGCATCCGACCCACACGCGCTGGGCCAGGTGACCGATCAGTTTGTCTACCTGGAAGAAGGGGACATTGCCCGAATTACCCGTGAAAGTTATGAAATCTGGCACGACGATAAGCAGATCAAGCGCAAAATCAGCACAGTGGCGGGCCGCAGCAGTGATGGCGATAAGGGCAACTATAAACACTTCATGCTGAAAGAAATTTATGAGCAGCCGGCTGTCATCCGGGACACGCTGGACGGCAGGATCTCGAAAAACAAAGTCCTCGAGAATGCATTCGGCGTCAAGGCCCCGGCGATTTTCGACAAGGTCAAGCACGTCCAGTTCGTCGCCTGCGGCACTTCCTATCATGCCTGCCATGTCGCCAAATACTGGCTTGAGTCCATTGCCCGCATGGAGTGCTCAGTAGATATTGCTAGCGACTATCGCTATCGGGACATCATCGTGCCGGACGGCTCCTTGCTGATCACCGTTTCTCAATCCGGAGAAACCGCAGACTCTCTGGCCGCACTTCGCTACGCAAAAACACTCCCCTACACTGCTTATCTGGCTATTTGCAACGTTGCCACAAGCTCACTGGTGCGTGAATCAGACTTTTCTCTACTGACGATGGCCGGACAAGAAGTCGGCGTCGCCTCAACTAAAGCGTTTACGGCGCAGCTCGCCGTATTGCTGATCCTGACTATTGCTCTGGGACGCCGGAATGGCCTGACACCGCGCAAAGAGGCAGCTCTAGTCAGAGAGCTCAACCGTTTACCGGATCTGATTGAAAGCACGCTGAGCCTCAACAAAGACATTCGCAAGATGTCTCGACAATTCGCCGACAAGCATCACAGCCTGTTTCTCGGCAGGGGAATCCAGTACCCCATTGCAAAAGAGGGCGCTCTGAAACTGAAGGAAATCTCCTACATACACGCTGAGGCCTATCCTTCAGGCGAGCTTAAACATGGGCCGCTGGCGCTGGTCGACGAAAACATGCCGGTCATCGCAGTAGCGCCCAATGATGACCTGCTTGAAAAACTGCGCGCCAACCTCGCAGAAGTCAGCGCCCGAGGCGGAAAGCTGTACGTCTTTTCTGACGAGAGCGTAAACTACCAGGGTGACAAGAATTGTAAGGTCATCCACGTCCCGGCCTCGCCTGATGTTCTTGATCCGATCGTATTCACCATTCCGCTGCAGCTCCTTTCTTATCACGTTGCCATCGTTAAAGGCACTGATGTTGACCAGCCTCGCAATTTAGCCAAATCGGTTACAGTGGAGTGAAATTCATAACTCTGACATATGCAACATCTCACTCAGGTGTATTGTCAGTGTCACTTCTCGTAAATTCACAGTTTGTGGGTTGAGTGATGATTGGGAAGAACTACTCAAACTGATACACGATTTACACATCAACGGAATGTCGAATAGAGACATTTCCGATTATCTAAATTCAAATAACCACAAACCAAGACGAACAGATAAGTTCTCAACAAAACTGGTTTGGAGTCTCATCGAAAAATACAAAATTCGACTTCAAAAGCAAAATGAAGTGAAAATCAAAGTCGAAGAAATCGGATACTGGATCAGGAATTGAACATGAGTAACGAAAAAGATATGCACAAAACTGGGTGGAAGAATAAAGATTTGCCACCTAATGTTAAGAAAGCACTAGAAGAGCAAGAGCGACTCAATCAAGAGAAGAAAGGTAAAGATGCTGCTGAGTTGGAATAGAATAATGATTCTGGAGCAAGCTTGATGGAGTTTTCTGTTGAACACGCTTTGCAGCGAGCTGTCACTGCACACAAAGAAGGCAAGCTTCAGGATGCAGAACGTCTCTATCGGGGCATTCTGCAATACCAGCCTACACACCCTGACGCGAATCATAACTTAGGGCTAATAGCTATTTCGGCAAATCAGGTAGAGGAAGCACTGTCGTTATTCAAAATCGCCCTGGACGTAAATCCGCAATTCGAGCAATTTTGGATGAGCTATGTTGATGCCCTAGTCCAGAATCAGCAGCTCAATGATGCTAAACGCGCCATCAAAAAAGCAAAAAAGAATGGGATCGATACGAAGAATCTTCAAGCATTATTCTCTCAATCAAAAGGAATGGCCGATACCAAATCACCATCTCAGGGACAACTTGATAGCCTTTTGGATTTGTATCAGAACGGACAACTTGCTGACGCCGAAAAGCTCGCGAAATCGATTACTGAAAATTTTCCCACGCATCAATTCTCATGGAATTTGCTAGGAGTAATTTTTGGTCAAACAGGTAGGTATTCTGAAGCGCTAGTTGCAAACCACAAAGCACTTGCTTTGGCCCCAAAAGACGCTCGGGCACATTACAATCTGGGCATCACCTTGAAATCACTTGGCAGGTTAGTTGCATGCGAATCGAGCTTTACGCAGGCGATAACATTGGATCCAAATTTCATCGAAGCTCATAACAATCTAAGTGTAATACTCCAAGAGCTCGGAAAACTTAAAGAAGCTGAAGCGGTCTGCAAGCGAGTAACCGAAATGAACCCCGAATTTGTAGAGGCTCATTACAACCTCGGCGTCACGTTAAAAAAAATGGGCAGATTGGGAGAGGCCGAGGCGAGCTACAGGCGAGCGATAGCACTGAAACCTGAGTATGCCGATGCATACAGTAACTTAGGAGCCACACTACTAGCGTTAGGAAAATTACAAGAGGCTGAGGAAAGCTGCAAACAGGCAATAGCATTGAACCCAGATCTAGCCGAAGCATACAATAACTTAGGCAACGCTTTACAAAAGCTAGGAAAATTGGAGGAAGCTGTAGCAATCTACACGCAAGCGATAGCGTTAAACGCTGACCACGCTGACGCATACAGCAATTTAGGAGTCACACTACAAGATCTAGGAAACCTAAATGAAGCTGAGAAAAGCTGCAAGCAGGCAATAGCAATAAACCCAGATTTAGCTGAAGCATACAGTAACTTGGGCAACACCCTACAAGAGCGAGGAAAATTGAAAGAAGCTGAAGCAAACTACACACAAGCGATAGCGTTGGAGCCTGACCACGCCGACGCTCACTACAATTTAAGTTTTGCACTTCTCAAGAGAGGTAGATTGAAAGAAGGCCTGGATGAGTATGAATGGCGTTGGAGATTAGCTCAGAATCTGTCGGGCAATCGCCCTTTCCCGCAGCCTTTATGGGATGGTCAAGAAAGTCTGCAAGGCAAAAGAATTTTACTTTGGTCTGAGCAAGGCATTGGCGATACGATAAATTGGGCTTCCTGCCTGCCGCTGATAGCTTCGCTGGCTGCGCACACTATGTTAGAGTGCCAAGAAAAGATAGTTTCTCTGCTGGCGCGCTCTTTTCCGAATATTGAGATCAAGCCTGAAGACCGGAGTATGGATTCAAAACGCGACGATTTTGATTTTCACCTTCCGATGGGAAGTCTGTATCGTCACTTTATTCCACACATCGGTCAGAACTCGAATGTCGAGTCTTATCTTGTTCCAGATCCAGTCCGAGTCAAATTCTGGCGAGACCGTCTGGGCTCCTTGGGGAAAGGGCCTTTTATAGGCCTTGCGTGGAAGAGTTCTGAAGTCTCTGCCCTTCGTCTCAAGCATTATCCACCAATTTCTGACTGGTCTAGTGTGCTTACGATACCTGATGTTACTTTCATAAATCTGCAGTACTCTGACTTTGCGGAGGATTTAAACGATATAAAGAATAATCTTGGAGTGACAGTCCACAACTTCGATGATTTGGATCAATATAACGACGTCGATGATGTAGCTGCACTTTGTGCTGCGCTTGATAGGGTCGTATCCACGAAGGTAACGCCCCTGATATTTTCCTCAGGAGTTGGGACACCAACTATGGTCGCCAATTGGCGGCAGAGCACATGGAATAGCGTTTTGACCAACCCAGTATGTTCATCTGTTGAGATGTTTCATCGAGATACAGGGGAATCTTGGGACAATGTATTTAACACAATTTCAAGAGACATTTTAAGGCTCAGCCGAAAAACTATCAAAAGATCTGAAGGTGTCTTGAAAGATTAATTGAAGAAGGCCGCGACGATCCTGTGAGAGATGAATTTCGCGCGACCTACCGCTTCACTGCCATACGAAAGAGATACCCTTTTCGGAGGGGGCTCAAGAACTACGTATTGATCAAAATGGATGCACGCGTCTAAGCAAATTTAGAAACGGTCTCGCTGTCTATGAATGATGTTCAGGGTATTTACGTATTGGTTCCAAAGAAAGTCTAAGGTTTGGCTGATATGTAATTTGCGAATATAGTAAGATTTTCCGCTAGGCAGAGGATGACCTAATAGACTCAGTGAATCAGCATTTCCGTGACTTTACGGCCTCAAACGCTTGAGATCCTGATTAAGTCACGAAAGCATTCCTCGCGTTTATCGAGGAATAGATAAAAATCAAAAATAAGGTCTCTTTCAAAGCGTCCAAAAATACTCAATTCAAGACAGCAAGTTACTAATCAGAAATTGTAAGCGTGTTTGCTTCTCGATCTCGGTTCCATTAGCAAACGTAAAAAACGATAAATTCATAGGAGTTATGAAATCTAGTCCGTTACTGTGGAGTAGTTTACGACAGTAAATTAGAAAAACACTTTAAAAAAACCAGTCACGTTATCCCTAAAAGAAGTAGAACGCTTAAAGCAATAAGCGATATGCCAAGATACTCTCTGCAAGAAATTTTTTCACCAAAGTACAGATAAGTAATTAATAGACTGACTATAAATTCTACTTGTCCCAATGTTTTAACTAACGCGGCGTTTTGCAGGCTCATCGCTGTAAACCAACCAATAGAACCCGATACTCCAGAAAATCCTATAAATAAACAAGTGCCTAAATTATTTCTTATTTTTGCAAATTGTTCCGGTTCTTTTACTGAAATCCATGTTAAGCAAATCAATGATTGCAGAACTACCATATAAAAAAGTACCGCCGCCGCACTAACTATCAGCGGAATTTCGAGAGAAAGAGATGCGTCCCGAATCCACAATGATGCAAGGGCAAAACCAAGCCCTGCGCCTATGCCATATCGGATACTTTGGTTATCTGAAAAATCTCTTAATGTCACTTTCCAATTACTCGCAACTAATAAGCCAAAAACCCCAAAAAAAACGGAAAAATATCCCCAAATGTTCAAATGTGCCGAGAAAAGCATCGCACCCAAAATTGCAGTGAGGAGCGCCTCTGTTTTTGCCAGAGCAGTGCCTACAGAAAAATTTCTTAGAGTAAGCGTTTTAATCAAAAATACCGTTGCTAAAATTTGAGAAACACTAGCTAGGGCTCCTGAAATAATAAATTTACTGGTTAATTCAATATGAATGGGTTGATAAAGCCGCATGACGAGGAAGAAATAGAGTGCAGCAAATTTAATACCAAATAGAAACCTAACTAGAGTAGCTGCTTGGATGGATATTCTTTTACTTATCTGTTTTTGACTAGCCGTTCGAAGCGACTGCATAAAAACTGCTAATAATGTGAATGTTATCCAAGCTTCCATTGGTACGATATAAACCCAGAGTGATAAAAAACAAGGTAATGTTATTTACTGTTGTAAAACACTCGATCACAGTGGAGTAAATAGAGCTGCCCGCATAATATGAGTAAAAAAATGAGAACTCTGGTAATGTTGGAAACTGGATTCGTGTTGGTACGGCAATAGGCGCAGCAGTTTTTTGCCGCAACCAATGAACCAGTATGGATAACGGTAGGTGTTGCAATCGGAGCGGCAATGGGCAGGCGAAAACCAAAAAAAGAAAAATGATAAAGCAACATTTTGATTTCTTGATTAAATCTTATAAATCAAAAAGTACACAGTTAAAACTACAAAGTGACGGTGGAGTAGTTTCGTTTGCAGAATTAGCTCTTGGGCAGTTCAAATAGATCTTCAACTTTACATTTAAAAATCTTTGATATTTTTAATGCCAGAACAGTTGATGGCACATAAATCCCATTTTCAATAGCATTAATACTTTTCCTTGAAACATCTGCTTTGTTTGAAAGCTCTTGCTGAGTCAGACCTGCATTTTTTCTGTATTGCTCAAGATTGTTTATGAGTTTGTAATGATTCTTACCCATGCTGGGATTCTCGATAATCACCTATTGCAAACCATATTAAAAGTACTCCAAAAACTAACCAAGCATAAGCAGCAATTTGTAAAATCATATTTGATGCGATTTGTATGTCCCAGTTTTGGTAATCTTGAATGCTAAATATTGTGAATAAACCTATGCCATTAAGTGCGTATCCTAAATTCCCTGTTTTATAAAATCTGTCTGCTGTATTTTCGTCATAAAGTTTAGTATTTACCTCTTCTTTACTATAGTAATAAGATACTACCAAAACGATGGACATCAAAATTACAAGTATTCCTGGGATGAACATTAGATTAGATTGGAGTCGTAGTATGCTTAAATCAAACAAAAGATGAATTGCAAAAAAAACTTGTACAATCCCACATAGAAATAACATTAAAAAACCTGTGAAAAAATTCATTTATTTCTTCTCGAAGTCTTCCACTGCATTTGTTAATTCTTCACTTGTGTTTGGGTAAAGATAACCAGCAATT
>Ga0160423_10004613_pt1 | contig 11305 bp, 8 predicted proteins | sample CRUFie14St8metaG_FD_108191 | JGI IMG/M metagenome (GOLD analysis project Ga0160423, IMG submission 108191) | Marine microbial communities from the Costa Rica Dome - CRUD Field 142mm St8 metaG | ecosystem: Environmental > Aquatic > Marine > Oceanic > Photic zone | place: Costa Rica: the Eastern... | reverse complement strand
TAGAAGGTTTACAAAAATAATATCTTGCATTTTTTGGTAATAAGGATAATATTTTACAAATATTTTTATCATTAACCATTCCTAAAATAAAATGTAAGTTTTTATATTTTGTTTTAGATATTTGTTTAACAACATTTTTTATCCCTTCTTCGTTATGAGCTGTATCACAAATTGTTAAAGGACTTTTTTCCAATATCTCCCATCTACCACGAAATCCTGTATTAATAACTGATTTTTTGAGTCCTGAGACAATATCTTTGTCTTTAATTATCCAACCCTTATTTTTTAACTCTTTTATAGTTGCAATACTAGTTCGAATATTTTCTTTTTGATAACTCCCTTCTAAATCTGAAAAAATCTCAAATTTAGTTTTTTTTGCATAGTTTACTGATGTGTTATTTTTTTGTGCTTTAATTTCAAATATTTCTTTGATTTTTTCTTGTTTTCTTCCTAATATAACCGGCACATTTTTTTTTATAATACCAGCTTTTTCGTATGCAATTTTTTCTATGCTGTCACCTAACAAATTAGTATGATCTAAACTTATATTAGTAATAACAGATAATTCAGGAGTAATAATATTTGTACTGTCAAGCCTACCTCCAAGACCAGTTTCTATAATAGCTATATCAACTTTTTTTTTTGCAAAATAATCAAAAGCCAAAGCAACTGTCATTTCAAAGAAAGACATTTTCACATGTTCAAAAACAGATAGATTTTTTTTAATAAAATTAATCACATAATTTTTTGAAATTTGTTTGCCATTAATTTTAATACGTTCTCTAAAGTCTTTTAAATGGGGAGAAGTATAGAGACCAACTTTATATTTTGATTCATATAGTATTGAGGCTATCATATGTGCTGTTGAACCTTTTCCATTTGTTCCAGCAATATGAATAGATTTAAATTTATGATGAGGGTTTTTTAAAATTTCACATGCTTTCGTAATATTTCCAATGTCTTTTTTGTAAGCAATTGAGCCTGATCTTTGAAAAATTGGCAGCTTTTGAAATATATAATTAATTGCTTCTGAGTAATTCATTTAGTTCAAAGAAAAATAATAAATGATCTTACCTTGTTGGTTTTTGGGTGCAGATTTTTTTTCATTAAATTTTGTTTTAAGTGCTGCTTCTTTAGCTCTTTTTAATAGATTTTTGTTCAATGTTGTACTTCCTTTAGCTCCAGAAATAGCATTAATAACGTCACCACTTTGGTTTACTGTTATTAATACAACAACGATACCTTGTTCTTGAGAATTATATATTGGTTTAGCTTTAAATTCTGCTGTTCTTCCTTTTAATTGAAAGTTATTTTTACCTCCATATTCAGATAAATTATAATTGGATTCTTTTGTTTGATTAGAATTATTATGTTGACCTATAAAATTATCTTGTTCTAATTTATTTTTTTTATTGTTAGTTTTTTTGCCTTTGTATAAGGCTTTAGAGTTGATTTTATTTTTTTTATCATCCTCAATTTTATCTTCTTCTTTTTTCTCTTTTTTTGTAGTATTATTTGTTATAATATTTTCTTGAGTTATAATTTCTTTCTCATTACTTTCTATTGATTTAACTATATTTTTTTCATTATTTATGTTCTTAATATTTTCTTTATTCGAATTTTTACTAATATTTTCATTGTTATTTTTTATTCCAAAGTCAATATTGATTCCTTCTTCTGCAGGAGGAGGATCTTGATAAGAAAGACCTAAATAAAAAAAAATTAACAATAATAAAAGATGAAATAATGTTGTTCCGAAAGCACCTACTAATTTTTCTTTTTGATTAAAAAAAGTCATTATTTAGGTTTAGTAGCTAGAACTATTTTATATTTATTTCGATAGGCAATATCCATTATTTTAACTACATGTTTAATAGGTACATTTTTATCAGTATGAAGAATTATAGCTGGTTGCATATCATTTTTAATTAACGACTTAAGTTCGTTCTCAATTAAGGTTTCTTTAATTTTTTTATTGTTTAAATAATATTCAATTTCTGGAGTAATTGAGATTGATATAGTTTGTTTTTCTAATGTTTTGGCACTACTATTAGGAAGAAGAAGTTTCAGTGCATTAGGGCTTACTAGAGTAGATGTTAACATAAAAAAAATAAGTAACAAAAAAACGATATCTGTCATTGATGACATATTAAAGTTAGCACTTACTTTATTTTTACTTCGTAAAGCCATAATTATTATTCATTAATATGTAATAAATCTAAAAATTCTGTTGTTTTTGCTTCTAACATAAATACAACTTTATCAACTTTAGAAACTAAGAAATTATATGCTATATAAGCAATAATTCCAACAATTAAACCAGCTACAGTCGTTGTCATTGCAGTGTAAATTCCTTTACTTAATAGTTCAACATCAATGTTTCCTCCTGCATTAGCCATTTCATGAAAAGCTACAATCATTCCAATAACTGTTCCTAAAAAGCCAATCATTGGTGCTGCACCAGCAATTGTTGCAAGATTAGCAAGATTATTTTCCATTTTGTAAATTTCTAATTTTCCTTGATTTTCAATTGCAGAAGAAATATCTGTCATAGGTTTGTCAATTCTATTAACTCCTTTTTCAATCATTCTTGAAATAGGACTATTTGTATTTTTACATAATGTTTTTGCCGCTTCAATATCCTTCGATTCAACAAAATTCTGAATTGTCTTTAGAAAGTTTTCATCTTCTTTGCTGGCTTTTTGTATTGCAGAATATCTTTCAAAAAGAATAAAAACTGCCACAATTGATAGTAATGCGAGTAAACTCATGATAATTACCCCACCAGTTCCTCCGGAACTAATTAACTCAAGAATTGATATTGATTTATTGATAGGTGTTGCTAAGATTGAATCATTCATATTTTTATAAACTATTAAAAATTAATATTTATTGTATTAAAATGTAAGTAATTGCACCTGCAACATAACCCAACAAAGCAAGAAGAGAGATATTTTTTAGATACCATATAAAATCTATTTTTAAAATCCCCATCACAGCCACACCTGCAGCAGAACCAATAATTAGAACAGAACCACCTGTACCAGCGCAGTAAGCTAAAAACTCCCAAAACATTCCATCTACTGCATAAAATCCAATTTCTTGAATAGGATACATTCCCATTGCTCCAGCAACTAATGGAACATTATCTACAATTGAAGACAATAATCCAATAATTATATTAATTACATAAATACCTTCAGCTGTTTGACCATTAAATGTTTTATCTAACCATGATGCAACAATATCTAATTGTCCTGCAGATTGCAATGAAGCTACTGCTAAAAGAATACCTAAAAAGAAAAATATTGTTGGAGTATCTACTTTTTTTAATACTCCAATTACTGATAATTCAGATTTTTCTTCATGATTTTTACTTCTGTGAACAATTTCTGTCACTAACCATAGAATTCCCAATGAAAAAAGCATTCCTACATAAGGGGGTAGGTGTGTTATAGTTTTAAATATGGGAACAAATAACAAGCCGCAAACACCTAAATAAAAAATTAAATTTCTTTCAAATTCAGTAGTTGGATTTTTTTTGTGTTCTTTAAGTTCAGTGGGTTCAGGTCTAGTTATGTCTCCTTTTAGCTTTAAACTGAGATAAATTAATGGAACAATAGCACATACAATTGATGGAATAATAACTGATACTACAATATTACCTGCGCTAACTTGTCCTCCAATCCATAACATAATTGTTGTTACATCGCCAATTGGAGACCATGCTCCTCCAGCATTGGCTGAAAGAATAATCATACCTGCAAACATCCATAAATCTTTTTTCCCTTTTATAATTTTTGGTAGTAAAGCTGCCATGACAATTGCGGTTGTCAGGTTATCTAAAACTGCAGAGAAGAAAAATGTTATAATAGATAGTATCCAAAGTAATTTTATTCTATTATTTGTGGTGATTTTATTAGTAATAATAGTAAACCCTTGGTGAGCATCTACTAGCTCAACAATAGTCATTGCTCCAAGTAAAAAGAATAAAATTTCAGCGATATCTATGAGATGATGAGACAACTCATATTTGAGAAAATTTAACTCAGTAATTTCTTTTCCAGGAAATTTTACTTTGTACCATTCTTGAAAAACGGCAAACTTATTTGCAACGATTTCAAAATTAACTATATCAATTATTCCTAAAGCTAAAAGAGCCCATCCTAATCCACCAATTATTAAAGCGCTTGCAGCCTTGTCAACTTTGATTGGGTGTTCTAGTGCTATTGCTGCGTATCCTAATACGAATACAATTATCATTAGTGTTATCATAGTTATTTAAAAGTTATTTTTGCAAATATACTGTTGTAGAAGGGAAAGCAAAGTCAGAATTATGTTTTTTTATAATTTTCATTATTTCATAATTAATATCTTGCCTAACATCAATTAAGTCATCCCATCTTGGGCTATTTACAAAATAAATAATTAGAATATCTAAAGAGCTATTTCCAAACTCTTGAAAACGAACTTTACCATCTTGGTTTGTTTGCGGGTGTTTATCAATCATTACTTGTATATCATTTACAATATCTTTTATTTGTTCAATAGATGTATTGTAAGTTATTCCGATATTAAACTTCACTCTTCTGACAGGTCTTTCACCTAAATTATCTAATTCTGCATCAACCATTCTTTTATTTGGTAAAGTAACTAGACTTTTATCAAATGTTCTTATTCTTGTGCTTCTGAATCCTACTTTTTCAACTCTTCCAGTAATAGAACCAACAGTAACGGTATCTCCAACAGTAAATGGTCTATCAAAGAAAATTGTAAATGAGCCTAATAAATTCTCTAAACTTTCCTTAGAGGCCATGGCAATTGCAATTCCACCTATTCCCAGCCCTGTTGCAAGAGCTGTTACATTTATATCAAAAATATTGCCAAGTATTATAAATAAAGTAAAAATATATGTGAGAATTTTGGCAATATCAATTATGAATGGGATTAACTGGTCATCCATTTTGTTTTCAGTCTTTTCTGCTTTTTTAACAAGTATCAATTTAATATATTCTATTATTTTAATTATTATCCAAGAAATTGTTAAGATGAAAACAAAAGCAAAACTTTTGTTTATAATTAATTTGAGACCGAACTCGTTTTTTGGTGCTAGGTTCCAAGATTGCGGAAATTCAATATTGGTAAATCCAAAATATATGAACGATAACATAATACATATACTAATGGGTTTTGTAACTAAATTGTCAAATTTTTCAATACCAACTTCAGTATTTTTTTTAATTATTAATCTAAATATAAGATGACTTAAATACTTTGATATAAGTTTTTTAAATAGTAATCCTAAAACAATTGCTAAAATTAAAAAAAAATAATCTGCTAAAGTATTGTTAAAATATTCGTGTGAAAGAAATTGTATATCCATTTTAAATTTTTTATGCTAACTCTTTAAGTGCAATTTCAAGAGCAGTTTTTGAAATGTTTTTTTTACTTTTATTTTGTTTATATATTTTAAAAACTGCATTTTCAATAGTTTTGGAAACAGCATTAAAAATATATGTGTCTTCTATTTTACAATCTTCTTGCATAAAGTATGAGAAAGCTCTAGCCATTCCACAATTTGCAATAAAATCCGGAAGTACACTAATTCTTTTGTCTGCACTTTCAGAAATTGGACCAAAGAAAATTTCATGGTCAGCAAACGGTACATTCGCTCCAGATGAAATAACTTCCAAACCATTTTCAATCATTATATTTAATTGGTTTTGAGTTAATAGTCTTGAAGCTGCAGCAGGAATAAATATTTCTGCTCCTATAGACCAAATTTTTTCATTTATTTCTTGTTTTGATAACATTTTTGATGTTTCTAAACTATTTGATTTTCTAGAATTAATTAAAGACTTTATCTCATTAAAAGAAAAGCCATTATTATTAATAACGCCACCATTTTTATCAATAATACCTACAATAGTAGCCCCAGCTTGTGCTAGGTAATATCCTGCTGCGCCAGCTACGTTCCCCCATCCTTGTATAATTACACGTTTGTTATTAACTTTTCCTCCAAAGATTTTATAAAAATGTAAAACTGATTCAGAAACTCCAAATCCTGTAATTAAATCTCCAACAGAGTAATTTCTTTTTGGATCTGGTGTTAGTTGTTTGCTTTTTACTATAAGTGGAACACCATTTGATAGCTGGTTAATGATTTTACTTTTAGATAAATTATTTTTTTTAAAATGTCCATTTATTACTCCTTCTAATGGAAAAAGAATTTCTTGTTCTTTACAAAGTGGAATTACTTCATCTACTTCATCTACATTCATATCACCACCGGTTCCATAATAGGTTTTTAAAAATGGCTTTGCTGCTGCAAACCATCTTTTTAAAACATCTTTTTTTCGCTTATCATTTGGGTCAAAATTTATTCCAGATTTTGCACCTCCAATTGGTGGACCGGCAACTGTAAATTTGATTTCCATAGTTTTTGCTAATGCCAACACTTCATCTTTTGTGACGCCAATTCTCATCCTTGTTCCACCAGCTGCTGCGCCACCTCTAAGAGAATTTATGACAATCCATCCTTCTGCTTCAGTTAACTTATCTTTCCATTCGAAAACTATTTCAGGTTTTTTCTTCTCAAAGCTTTTTAATAATTTGTTCATGCGACAGTTTATATTTTGCAAATGTATAAAATAAGCAATTATTTTATAATTTAATTTAAATGAATATCCCCTGTGGAACTATTTCTAGATGCTCCTGTTACAGATTTTAAACAGTTAATTTCATTTCTTGTTTTAAGAACACCTAAAAATGCAAAAATTAGGGCCTCTTTAAATTCTATTATTTTTTTATTTGGGATGATTATTTTTGAACTAGAATGAAATTTGATTCTATTAACTAAATATCTGTTAAGTGCTCCACCACCAGTTACTAATGTTTCATACTTTTTTGTATGTAAACTGATTTGAAGTGCAATATGTTCACACAAAGTATTTAAAATATCATATTCATTTTTATAATTATTTAGTATTTCAGTAATTTCTTGTTCGAACCATTCTTTTCCTAACGATTTTGGTCCGTTAATTTTATAAAATTTTACATTGTTTAACTTGTTTAATAAATCTGAATTTAATTTACCTCTTTTTGCCATATTTCCATTATTATCATAATTGAATCCAATTTTTTCTGTAATTTTATTTAATGCAATATTAGCTGGACAGATATCATAAGCAGTTATTTTAGACTTATTTTTTATTGATATATTAGCAAAACCCCCAATATTAACACAAAATTTATAATTTGGAAATAAATATAAATCTCCTATTGGTACCAATGGTGCTCCTTGGCCTCCTAAAGAAACATCAAGGCTTCTAAAATTATTTATGGTTTTTATATTTGTTTTTTTTACAATTTCTCTTCCATTTCCTATTTGTAATGTAATTTTTTTCTCAGGTTGGTGAAATATAGTGTGACCATGACATGAAATAAAATCAACAGTTCGATTTCCTAAAAATAAATTGATTTTTTCTCCAATTAATTGACCATATATTATATCTATTTCTTTAATTTTTTTTATTTTTTTGTATGGTAATTCTCTCAAAGTGTCTTTCCAAAATTTACTATATTTAAAAGTAATTGCATCTTCAATTTCAAACTTCCATTTTTCATCTTTAATGAAATTACATAAAACAATATCCAACCCATCAATTGATGTTCCAGACATAACGCCTAAAACTCTATGTATTATATTATTATTCACTGATTTTCAAAGATAGCGTAAAAAGTGTATTTTTGTTTTATAAATATAAATTTTGATCTATAATGAATTTTAATTTGACAGAAGAACATTTAATGATTAGAGATGCAGCTAAAGATTTTGCAAAATCTGAGCTTTTACCAGGAGTCATTGAAAGGGATGAATTGCAATCATTTCCTGAGCAACAAATAAAAAAATTGGGTGAGTTAGGCTTTATGGGGATGATGGTAGATCAAAAATATGGAGGTGCTGGTATGGATACTATATCATATGTTTTGGCAATGGAAGAAATTTCAAAAATTGATGCGTCATGTTCAGTTGCAATGTCCGTAAATAATTCTCTAGTATGTTGGGGAATAGAGACTTTTGGAACTGAATTTCAAAAAGAAAAATACCTAAAGCCTCTTGCAAAAGGTGAAATGCTTGGAGCATTTTGTTTGTCTGAGCCGGAAGCTGGCAGTGATGCAACTTCTCAAAAAACAACAGCTGTTGATTGTGGTGATCATTATGTATTAAATGGTACTAAAAACTGGATTACAAATGGAAATAGTGCTTCAATCTATTTAGTTATTGCACAAACAGATGTTGAAAAGAAACATAAAGGGATTAACGCTTTTATTGTAGAAAAAGGAATGAAAGGATTTGAAGTTGGAAAAAAAGAAAATAAGTTAGGAATACGAGGGTCAGATACTCATTCTGTGATGTTTACAGATGTAAAAGTTCCAAAGAAAAATAGAATAGGTGATAATGGTTTTGGTTTTACCTTTGCTATGAAAACATTATCTGGAGGGAGAATAGGTATTGCTGCCCAAGCATTAGGAATAGCTTCTGGTGCTTATGAACTATCACTTAAATACTCTAAAGAAAGAAAAGCGTTTGGAAAAGAAATATCAAATCACCAAGCAATTGCATTTAAATTAGCTGATATGATAACAGAAATTAATGCAGCAAGACTATTATGCTTAAAGGCTGCGTGGCTCAAAGATAATAATCAAAATTACGATAGAGCTAGTGCTATGGCAAAGGTTTACTCATCTGAAACTGCAATGAAAACAACCACAGAAGCAGTACAAATACATGGGGGTTATGGATTTGTAAAGGAATATCATGTAGAAAGATTAATGCGTGATGCTAAAATCACGCAAATTTATGAAGGAACATCAGAAATTCAAAGAATAGTAATTTCAAGATCAATTTTAAAATAATAATATGAAGAGAATCAGCTTATTAATTATTGGCTTTTTTTGTGTTCTTTTAATGAAGAGTCAGACAAACTTTAATGAATCCATTATTAATAGATCAAAACTTAATAAAGCATACTTAAAGTTTTTACCTTCCAATGCTAATCCTGAAGATCTTCGGCCATCAGATATTCCATCAAAGGCTGTTCTGAAAAGTATGGGTCTTTCAGAAAAAGAGATTACTGAAGCTTTAGATTACAAATTGTCAAAAGGTAAATACAGTTCATCAAATGAAGATACTTTGTTTAAGGCAATGTCTGCTGAAGAAAAATTTTATTTAAGTTTTGGTAATGATTCTCTGTTTGTTGATACAACTAAATATCCAAAAGCTCGAATATATGGACAAGACATTTTTAGAAACAATAATCTAGATTTTTTTCAAAAAGCTCATGATGCGAAAGCACCTGAAAATTATAAAGTTGGCAGTGGAGATGAAATATCTATTTCTGTATGGGGTTATTCAGAATTTTCTGAAAATTTACTAGTTGACGAAAAGGGTTACATTAATCCTTCATCCTATGGAAGAATTTATGTTAAAGGATTAACATTTAAAAAAATGCGCTCTCTACTTAAGAGTAAGTTTAGTTCTTTATTTGATATGAACAATTCTGAAATTGACGTAACTTTATCATATTCTAGAGTAATTACTGTTAATATTGTTGGGGAAGTATATAATCCAGGTTCGTATTCCATTCCAGCAATAAATACAGCATTTAATGCATTAATTGCAGCCAAAGGACCTAATCAAATAGGATCCGTTAGAAATATTTATCTGAAAAGAAATGGGCAAACTATTGATTCACTTGATATTTATAGCTTTTTATTTAACCCAGTCAAATCTCAAGATATATATATGCAAGATGGAGATTATTTATTTGTTCCTCCTGCAAAAAATATTGTTGAGATAAATGGAGAAGTTAATAGACCATATACGTATGAATCAAAACAAGGTGAAAATGTATTTGATTTAATTAAATATGCAGGAGGAATAACAAAAAGAGGTTTTTCTGATTTAGTTACTATTAAAAGAATAGACTACAATTCTTTAAAAGTTTTAGATGTTCATAACAAAGATTTTAAAACTACTTATGTGAAAAATGGTGACGAAATCATAATTAATTCTATCAATAATAAATTGTCTAATGTAATTACTTTAAAAGGAAATATTGGTGTTATTGGAGATTATGAGTTTATTGAAGGAGAAAAGTTATTAGACTTGCTAAATAGAGCTAAATGTATTGATGAAAAAACATACCTTGAAAAGGTTTTTGTAATAAGTCTTAATAAAGATAGAACTAGAACTCATAAATCAATTAATTTACATGAGATACTAAATAATCCAAGTAGTGAAAATAATATTTTATTAAATGAATTTGATATAGTAAGGGTATTATCTAAAGATGATTTCATAGATGATCAATTTTCTGTTGAGATTTATGGAGCTGTCCGTTCTCCTGGAAAACTAGACTATGGTTCTGGTATGACATTACAAGATGCATTATTGCAATCTGGAGGGATGATTCAAGAATCTGAAGGTAGTAGAATTGAAATTAGTAGAGTTATGGATTATGATATATCTTCTAATAGTTTGTCACCTATAAGAGCTGTTGCAAAAATTATTCCAATTAAAGATAGAAAAACACTTAATAGTGAATCAGAATCAATTTTCTTACAGCCAAATGATCAGATTTTTGTCAGGAAAAACCCTGATTTTAAAGATCAAATTAATGTTACATTATTAGGGGAAGTTAGATATCCAGGTACTTATGCATTGACAAAAAAAAATGAGCAAATAATATCTTTAGTTAATCGTGCTGGGGGGTTAACAGAAGAATCATTTCCTGATGGAACAAAAATGTTTAGAAAATTTTCAAAAAAAATTGGAGATGTAGAAGAGAAAATAAATATGCCATCAGTTTTATTAGATTCTATGATGACCGATTTACAATTAGAAAATATTTATAATTCTGAATTATTAAGAATTGAGAAGGCAAAAAAAACTAAGTTAATTTCAGATACAACTTTTTATGAAGTGGTATCTTTTGATATGCAACAGGCACTTTCAAATCCAAAATCAAAACATAATTTAGTTCTTCAAGATGGGGATAAAATTGTTATTCCAAAAAGACTTGATGTAGTTCATGTTACAGGTAATCTCAATAATATAGAAGGTAATTCTATTTCTTCTCCTTACTTTTCTGGAAAAAGAGCTAATTTTTATATTAATAATTTTGCAGGTGGATATACAAATGAAAATAAAAAATCTAATACAATTGTAATATATCCAAATGGAGCAACAAAAAAATCAATAAATTTTGGTTTATTCTCTTTGTCGCCAAAAGTAAAGCCG
>Ga0160423_10004612_pt1 | contig 11308 bp, 20 predicted proteins | sample CRUFie14St8metaG_FD_108191 | JGI IMG/M metagenome (GOLD analysis project Ga0160423, IMG submission 108191) | Marine microbial communities from the Costa Rica Dome - CRUD Field 142mm St8 metaG | ecosystem: Environmental > Aquatic > Marine > Oceanic > Photic zone | place: Costa Rica: the Eastern... | reverse complement strand
TTCTTCACCTTCCCAATCTTTCTTTAATTCGGGAAACCTTTGCATCAATTCTGCATGGGCTTCTTTAGGGCTTAGTTTAGGATAATATTTTTTCCATAGTTCATTCCAATTTACTTTCATTTTTATTCCTCCATAAGTGTTTTAGTATTCTCACAACATAAACAGTCCTCTACCAAAGGACAAGTATCGTGGTGAGGGTCTTGGCAAATTTTACATCTCATTCTTCCTCGCCTTCTATCAGTCTATTATAGTGGTCTAGTGCCTTGACATAGGTAGTGCAAGTTATGGTTAGTTCTCTTCTATCAACTTCCCAACTATTACCGTCATGTGGTTCTCTACCATCCCAAATTTCATCTTTGAAAAATAGCATCATAGATACTACATCTTCAAAAATGTATCTTACCTTCATAGCAATCGTTCCGTCATTATATATTGTATTTCCAAATTCTTGTTTTACTTTCATTTAAATTTCCTCCTTGCTTCTTCATATATTTTATAGTGGTCTTTGCGACCACTCTTGCTTTGTTTTCTGCAATATTCGTGTCTTTTTTCTGCAACTGAAACATCTAAATTTAGATATTCAGTTTTGTATATTCTTTGATTCATTGTCGGTATTATTTCTTTCATTTTCATTTTTATTCCTCTTTATTTTTTCAGTTTGTTTTTCACTTAATTTAAATATTCTAAATTCATTATCATAAAAGTTTCTTGATTGAACAAAAACAGTTATTTGAGAAGTGTTTTCATCAAATGAGTCATACTCCGATTTGATGTTATCAATTAGATGCTTTTTCCTTTTCTTTGGGACTTCTTTATTATGTTTCTTTTCCCATTCGGTAAGAAGACTATCCCATTGATTATGCCAAACTCCGTTTTCAAAGATAACTAGTCCTTCTCCAAAGTCAGCAATATATACTTCTCCATCTGTAAATGTTATTTTTCTTTTCCAAATTGGTTTTTCTTTCATCAGTTTTCCTCCTTAATTAGTGGTGGTATGTATTCTTTATCATAAAGTTGAAACAACTCTAAATGACAATGACTACAAAGTTGGACTAGAATATTTTTATTTGTCTCTTCTAGTTCTATTGTTTTGATTTCCATAAATACCATATGTGAGGCAATTAAGCCACACTTGTAGCATTTTGGAACTTTTTCTTTGCGCTCTTTCACAAAGAATTTTTTTATCCAATCAAACATATTATCACCGTAGTAATGCGGGGAATATAGGTGCTAGTATGAAGAACACCTTGAGGTTTAGTTTGGAGAGTTTCTATTCATTACTCCTCAAAACCGCATTGAGTTGATTAGTCGTTTTTTAGTTGATTAATTAGTTTACTTGCTATTGCTTTAGTCTTAGGTTCTTCTCCATCATAACCTAATGCTCTCAAATAGTTAAGTTGTTTTTGTGTTGGCTTGGATAAAAGAATATCTTTCAAAGATTCAAGTTGTCTTGAAGATAGTTCCTTTTGCTTGGATAGTCTTTTCTTAATATCTTGTAAGAAACTTCTGCTCCAATCATTACCCGCCCATGTATCATCAAATATAGGAATACCGTAATATTCACACATATTTTCAAAAGTGATATTCTGTTCAGCAAGATATGCTTCTTGGGAAACTCTTTGTTGTTCTTGTTCTAAAGCAATTAATCTCTCTCTTTCTTCTTTTTCTTGTTGTCTCTTAAGGACATTTTCGGGAAGATTGTAAACTCTTTCTCTTTCCGCTTCTGCTTCTTGTTGAGCCTGTTGTATTCTTTCTCTTTCCGCTTGTCTTGCTAAGATTCTTTGTCTCGCTTCTTCTGCTTCTCTAGCCCTTCTTTCAGCGATTTCCTTTCTCCTAACTTCAAGTTCTTCTCTAACTTGATTTAGCCTCTCAATCTTATCTCGGTGTCCTCTATACAATAATAAAATATCATCTAATAGTTTTTCATTAGGGAAACCGTGAACAGTTTGCTGATTCTTAGGATTATCGGGGTGATTCCATCTCCAAACAACAGAAGCCATTTGGTAATCAGGTTCTCCATATTCGCCCTTTCCTTTCTTTCTTAATTTAAGAATAGGGACATTCCTCTCAATTGACGGGTCATATTTCCAACCAACAGTTCTAGTGTTGTATCTAAGGTCGTATTCTTTAACAAAGTTAAATCTCTTTTCAAATCTCGCACCATGTCTAGCCCACCATGCTTCCGCTTTCATAGAGCCGACTCTAACCTTAATCCATTCTTCAATTTGTTCTTCTGTAATTGCATCAACTTCTAACTTAAGTTCCTTAGCAATATGTCGCATAATTAGATATGAATTAATGTGGTCACTACCCACTACATCTTCATTACCGTTTTCTGTATTCTTGATATGGAAATGATAGACAATTCCATGACCACATAGACAATAGTTTTGATGGTTTGAGTTTCTAACCCAATCGGGTATTTCTCCATTACCACTCCACCAAACATTACCTGTGGCTATCCATTCTTCTTTTGCTTCATCGTAATTATCTGCTACGGATAATTCCAACAATCTTTTCTTTAGGATTTTATCCCATCTTCCTTCGCCTAATTCTCTTTTTCTCATTCTTATTCTCTCCTTAATTTTTCTTTGGTCTTTCACCAACATAGAATAGATTTTTCTTTGCTCTTGTAATTGCTACATAACAAATGTTATTCTCTTCTTTTCCTCCCATTGGGTGAGGCATTCTTTCAGTTGCTAACAAATAAACATTGTCTGCTTCTAATCCTTTTGCCTTGTGAACTGTAGATAACATAATCTCGCCCTCATCATTACTGTCAAATACTCTTTTGATTTCTTCAATAATTCCACCAACAGTTGATGCTTTGTGAGCAAAGATTCCTATACAGTCTTTCTTATCACTTAGAGCAAGAGCCTTTGATTTCTTATTTTGATTCATAGCCTTGTCGTATTGGTATCTGTAGTCTGCTTGAAACAAAGTCCAAAACTCATCACTACCCATCAAATGATTCTTAGTGATTTTCTCTACTGAATTTACTAGTCCTTTTGACATATCTCTTCCTAGAATATATGCTGACTTTCCTTGACTAATTAAATCATAGAAAGCACTAACTAATGGAGCATTATATCTGCATAGAACCATATCATTTCTTTGAGGATTGAAAGGTGCAAATTCAATTACACTTCCAACTTGAGCATCGTCATGTGCATGAAAATCTTTTACATATCTATTTGCTTCTTCAACTACTGATGTAGGACATCTCCATGTAATGCTAAGTGAGAAGTCTTTTACTTCTCTTTCGCCTTTCTTAACTAGTCTATCTCTAAACATAGACATTGAATTAGAATCTGCTCCTCTAAATCCGTAGATTGCTTGATTTTTATCTCCAACAATAATACATCGGCCACCATTAACACATCGGGAAATTAATTCTCTTTGCGCTTCATTGAAGTCCTGTGCTTCATCTACAAACATAATGTCATAGTGAGGTAGCGGATAATCATTTACTAGTGGTAGCCAAATCATATCATCAAAGTCAATTTGATTAGTTTGATTTTTACACATCTTTAGGATAGCAGGAATAGATGTTATACTTAGCATCTCTTCTCTTTCCGATTGAAAGTTAATGTTATATTCATCAATCAATCTAATAATTGCTGATTGGTTATTTCCGTCAATTAGTGAACCTTTGACTAAAGATACTAATTTCTTTAGAGGGACTACATTGAAGTCTTTGCCTAGCAGTTCTTTGATTATGTTTGTCAATTTGTAGTTATTGACTCTTGTTCTAATTCCTGCATTTCTAATGGCGGCAAATCCGAATGCGTGAAAGGTTTTTGCCTCTACTTCTTCGGGTAGTCTCTTTTGTAGTTCAGTTGCTATAGATTTGTTAAATGCTAAGAAGGCTGACTTCTTCCCACTTACTCTATTTGCTCCCTCTACAATTGTGAAAGTCTTTCCTGTTCCTGCTCCTGCATTTACAATTACATGACTTTCTCCATTCTCTATTTCATTCCATATTGCTTCTTGTTGTTTTGTTCCGGTTATCATATTTTTCTCTCCGTTGGGTTTGAGACTTTTGTTGAGACTACCGCATTTGAAGTTTTAAGTCTTCAAACCGTAATACATCTTTGTTGCCCCTGTCTCAACAAAAGTCTCTAAATAGTCAATTGCTCAACAAAGAATCTTTTAGAAAATTGCTTGTCAAGTCCGATTGACTACACCCATGTTGGGCATGTTCCTTTAAGGTCAGTCGGTCAGGGGTATTCATAATTGATGGGTTTACGCCCATTTATTTACAAAGGGATTTAGAGGTCATTTGGCGACAACTGCATTTGTAAATGGGTTTCCGTCCCATTCACCTTTTTCATATTGTTCCATGAGGGTGTCCTTTAGTCTCTTTACCATGACCTTAGCATAATCATCAGCGTCGGAATAATACCCTCCTCCACTTTTCTTATGTTTCCTAAATACATATTTATAGAAGTTGCTACAATCAAAGAATGCCTTGTAATCTAAATATGCCTGTTCGCACATTTCATCAATGGCTATTCTAACATGAGCAGGAATCTTACTGTTAAGTCCTCTTCTAAACGGAGTCCCCTTACGATTCTTGAGCATTTGCCTTATCGCCTTAATGCTAGATTCTCTTTCATCAACTTCATCTTTACCTAACTCCAAGTTCAGTTTAATTACTTTATTCAATTTTTTACTTAAACCTGCTACTGCTAAATAGGATTCTGTATCTTCAACAAATTTCTCCCACTTCTGTTCTTCCTTTGACAGTTTATTAAGTCTCTTTGCTTCTTTGGCCTCGCTTTTACCCATAATTAGTCTAAAAGGTTTAGATATTTAAATTACTCTAAATAATTCAATTATTCTTTTTTTGAATGTGCTTGTTGCCCTTACTGAATTTGGAGACAGTCCCAATTGTTCATATCATCATTCATATTATCGTAATACAAAGGGTTATGCAACACAACTCTATCATAATGGTTTGAAAGTGTCGAATTTTGATTCGTATGTATTATATCATTACCCCCCCTCTCTTTTTCTCTAAGTCTCTCCCCCAAGAATGATATATTAATAATATAAATAATACATAATATACATACTAAGTATGTAGGCACTATGTTGCATAACCCCTTCATAATGGATTAGTTGTGTATCATATTACACTTTTTTCCATAATATGAATGCAAAATTGTCCTATCCTAACCCTTCAAGAAGCCGATTTCAACTTTAAACTACTTATTCTATATCATATAATAATATAATAATATAATATATATATAGAAATTAGTATAAAGTTCAATTGAAAACAATATAATCCAACACCCTAGAATTTTGTTGTTGATATGTTTGCACACTAAATGAAAACTAAGGTAGGTTAGTATTAGACTACTCTACGCTTAAAGGCATTACCATATGGTAGGAAACTACTTTGTAGTTGAATACCTTATCATATCCGCTAAAATTCGTTATCATGCGAAAGATAACAGCAGACGCATTGAGGGCATTTAGAAATTGGAAAAAATTTAAGCGAGGAAATACTGAGGTTAAGGTAAATTTAACAGAATGCTATTTATACCTTCATGGAAATATGATAGCAAAATTTAATCGTAATGATGGACTATGGATTAGTGATGGTGGATGGCAAACTAACACAACAAAAGAACGCTTAAACGGTTTACCAAATGTTCACATTTATCAAAAGGATTTCCAATGGTATCTAAACGATGAGGCATGGAATGGGGAATGGACTTATATTTGCTTTTGATATAACCTGCGGGTTATAACTGCCTTTCTCGCCCCTTTGGGGGCGGGATTGGCCTTTTTTATTTTTTTAAGGATTTAAGGTAGCACAAAGGGCTACCATATGGTTGTGGTGGCTTTGCCACCTAAGACCTTATCATACCCGACCCAAAATACTATTGCATCGGCAGGAAACGAAGCAAAATAATAAGGAGAGAATTATTATGAAAGTAGAAAATATAATGAGAATAGCCCCACTAGTTGAGGCTTGGAATAATAAAGAAAAGCGAGGTAGAACAACTAAGATTATCAAGTTGTCTCTTGAGGAAGTTCAAGAAGTTCTTGATAATACTGAAATGACTACTGAAAACAAAGAATTAGAACTTGGAGATATTTGGTCTTCTATGCGTCATGCAGGAAGAAAATACGAGGATTTTCCAAAGGCTCATCGTGGACAAGGACAAGTATTGCCAGCAGAAATGCAGGTTATTGCCGATACTGCGATGGCGGTTTTAACGAATGCGTTTGCGAACTTACCTACAGATGCTCAAACAATCCTAGAAAGAACTTGTTATTTGGGTCTAGGAAAAAGAGGCGGTGGACATACAATGGAAACTTTAACCAACTACATTACCAACCATTGTTTGAACAATATTGTTCAAGCCTACAAATCCGGTAGATTTGTAGATGAAACACCACTTGACGACAATGGCGTAATTATGGTAGAATTGCCAGCAATTAAGCCAAAGAAAGAAAAGGCGGAGGTAGCCGAAGAATAATTTTGACGGACTTTCCTGCCGTTGCCCCTATTCATGGGGGAGAATCTATTGAGGTAAAATTTTAAATTAGATTCTCCCCCACCTTTTATTTTTTTTTATTTTTTTTAGAGGTTTTAAGGTATGCAAAGCATACCATATGGTTGTAGTTTGCTTTGGAACGGAAACCCTATCATAGCCGTTGAAATTGGTTATTGCATTAGTGGGACTAATGACACAAAAGGAGAACACAAATAAGGAGATGAAAAAAATGGAATTACAGAACTTTAAGAAAAATACTGCACCTGTGGCCCAATGGCTTACAGGTTTGTCCAAAGAGGACAATAAAACCTATAGCAAAGCAATCAAGATAATTACAATGGAGATTGAGTCGGGACTTGAAGAAACTGCAAGTGATGAAGACAGAACCGACGCATGGAGCGCAATTCGCTCAAATGGTAAGAGAATGATTAGAGCCGAGGTTAAAAACAAGGCCGGAGATACATTCCCCCAAGCGAGTCGAGGACAAGGAGACAAATATCAAGCACACAGAAGTTTGATTACTTCTTGCCTCAACTCTATGAAGACGGGTTTACTTGCTCTCCCTACTGAATTACAACAAATACTAACTCACGCAAAGAAACCTTTTGGAAAGGGTGCAAGAGACATGAACGGTGCTTTCAATGATTTCTCGGAACTTGTCGGTCAAATGGCGACAGAATTTAAGGAAGTCTTAGAGACTGCAATTGATAACAACAGATGGAACAAAGACGACGACGGAAATTATATCGTAGTTGATGGAGTTCCTTCATTGATGCCTGTTGATAGAACCGACAAGGAAGAAGCAACAGAAGAGCCGGAGGTTGTTCAAGGCTGATTGTGAAAATAGTCCCACTATTGCCCCAATATGAGGGAGAACTGATTAAATTCGGTTCTCCCTCGCCTATTTTTTTATTTTTTTGATTTTTTTAGCCCCTCTCCTCCCCTGCTTAAAGAACAAAGTAAAACGCACGACCATATGGTTGTAAATGGCTTTGCCATTGGAAACCTTATCAAAGCCTACGGTTTTTATTACCATGTCGGTAAATAATAATAGACAATTTGAAGTGCAATACGGTAAGAAAGTAAGTGATGAGGATTTTAATATCCTTGCTTCTATATTACAAGAGAAGGGAATACATCTATGGGATTCATACACAGCATTTGATGATGAATATTATGGTTGGAAAACTAAAACAGAAGAAAAGAAAGAAAGGTTTGTCATGTTAGACCATGAATTAATTTACAAAGCAAACTATGCCTACAAGATAGACGAATTTATGGAATGTTTAACTGCTTGGAATACTGATAGAGATTTAGATATTACTACGGGCGAAAGAACCATAGAAACTACTGTAGAAGAATACCAAGAAGTTATAGGCAATTACATAAAAGTTGAAGGGACAGGTTCACGATTTAATTGGGAACTATACGGTAGTTCTACCTACAAATATATTGAAGAAGGAGTTAGCGTTAATATTTATTTGTTTAATAATTATGCAGGACTACAATTAAGTTTTCAAATAGAACACTCTACTCCAACAGTTCAAAGAAAAGAAACTCTTGAGCATAAACTTTCGGTAGTTCCTTTGGAGTTTATGGGCTATGTTCAAAACCAAGTAGAGGAAGCATTGAAAGAATTTGCTGAATTAAGAGATATTGATTTGGAATTAGAGAACCCTACTATCAATTGTAATTATACTATCAATACTTATCAATCCGATGAATGTTCACCGGATATTGTAAAGATGACAAGAAATGCGAGATTAGGTGAAGAAGAATGACGGTTATGCTGAGGAATGAACATATTGAAATTGTATCAAAAGAATGTGCTAGAACTAATCATGTTTTTGGTATGAAGAGTTGTAAAGTCTGTAAAGGGGGTAAAAAATAATGACAGGTAATTATCCCGATAATATGGATTGGGACGCTTTAGATGAACACTTAGACCCTACCTTAGAATGTTGCGAGCGTAGAGCATCGGATTGTGAATGTGAGGAAGAAGAATGACGGATAAAAATATATTGATTACATTTGATAGAGAAGGAATGATTGACCCTAAATATGCTACTTTTTGGAAGTGGGAACATAAAAACTCTAGGGTTGATGAATATGTAGATAAAGTGATGAAAATGCACCACTTGGCTTTATTGTTTCCTACATTGGATTATAGAGTAATACAGGGTATTGTTTCGGGAGTTCATGAATTAGTTGTCCGTGAAACAGAAGAATTTTACGGGGTTGAAATCAAACTCAATTAAAACCCGACATGAGATATTTGGCAGTTTAGACTCATAAAAATTAAACTGCGCCTTTTGGTTTTTTTTATTTTTAGGGCAGTTTAAGGTTGTGCAAAGCACAACCATATGGCTTTGTTTCCAAAAAAAATATTCTAAATAATCGTTTATTTAGAGCCATTTATCCTAACTCAAACATTTAAACCTCATTTTAAACAATCAACTTTGCCTTTTTGGAGAAATATTATAAACATTACAGTCTTAGCCTGTTTTAATTCATGCGTTTGAGTATGGCTATGGAAACTAAAGAAATAGAACTACTTTATATAAACAAATACTAAAAAGAATAAATAAACAACTTACTGAATTGCTTCAAACTTTACAGAATAATAGAAAACAAAGAAAAGATTCTAAATAAATGAAAGGAGAGAAATGAATGTTTAACTTTTTATTCTGTAAATACATTTATTTAGACATAATTTTTTTTCCTAGTGCCAAAAAAATTCCGGCCCATTTTTTGAGAAATTTTAGGTGATAATATGACATGGAAAGATATATTGAAGGCAGAATTAACTAGAGAAGGGTTTATTGAGTTTCTTGAAAATTTTACCCCATATGTTGAATCTAATCAATTTAGAGCAGATATGGGCGAAGTTATGTTTTATCACAATATTGCCAACAATGCACAACAAATAGTAGAAGTGGAATTACCTCAAGACAAATTAGATAAGGCTCTTAGAGAAGAAGTAGACTATGATAATGTTATGCAGGAATTTGAGCGAGAACTTATTATTATTGAAGATGAAATCGCAGGTGGAATGTCAAGTAGATTTAAAGCCCCTGTAGAGCCGGAAGACTATGAAGAACCCGTAGACGACTATTATGAGCCTTATCAGCCCTACTATGATTATTAGGTGATTAACATGACATGGAAAGATGAGATTAGAAAAGAAAAAGATGTCTTTGAAATGGATGGTAAAGAACTTTATGAAGAATATATGAAGAACGATAAAAGAGTAGAGAATATTTTTGGTGAAATAGCGAAAGACCTCTATGCTCTTATGAGAGCAATTGAGGCTGATGAAGATAAAGAGTCTTTGATGGATAAAGCAAGAACCGTAGATAGATTCCTACTTACTCATCTTCCTAAAATACGAGACATAATAAGTGATAATTACAGACTAGGAATGGTTCGTTCTCATAGAGATTACCAAGAAATTGAAAGATTACAAGAAGAGATTAAAAGGCTTAAGGGTGAATAATATGACATGGCAAGATGAGATAAAGAAAGATATAAAACAAGGGCCAAGAAGAAACCTTGAAATGATAGAGGGATTGAATCAAAAGCAACTTAAGAATATGAAAAATGGTCTTATGCAGATGGCTGACACTTTTCATAAGAATGCTAAATATCTAAAACTATTAGTAGGTAAAGAGGAAGCCCAAGAAGTAGTAGAAGGAATAGTTGCCGCTTTGAGGATTTACTCCAATTATCTCTTGTATGGTGTTGGTGATTCAACAGATAATGTATCTCCAACAGACGGCCAACGAGCAGGAGACATGCAGGGATATGGCGAATTTGCGAGAAGAAATGCGGAGAGCAGGAAGTATCTTGAAAGACGAGCCAAAGAATATACCGATTTAGCAGATGATTTAATGCAATCTATTAGGTGAATAATATGACATGGAAAAACGAGATAAAGAAAAAAATAAGTTTCAAAGATACACCTTTTAGATTACCCGATGGTAGGATGAATCCCGATGGGAAAAAAGAAAGTTATATGGCTACTAAAGAAATACTAAAAAACCTCATGGAAGAAGTAGATAAAATACCGGAAAGCGTATTACAAATATTGGCTACCCCTGCAAAAGAACTGATTTATGAAGGGTTTTTTGATAGGGAAAAAATAGAGCGTATGTTAGAAATAAGAATAAGAAGCATACTTGACGGAACAAAGCAGTATGATTTCATGCAAGATTTGATGAAAAATAAAATATTTGCTTCTGTTTTAGGCGATTTAAAATATGATTTAGAATATACAAGGGATGAATAATATGACATGGAAAAATATGATTAGAAAAGAAATATCGGATAAAGATATAAAAGAAATGATAGAAGAAGACTATGATAAAGAATTTGAAACGGGAGAACGAGGTTCGGATAATAGCGTTATTAGAGATAGAGATGATACCTTTGACCCTGTGGCTAGACTAAGAAAAGACCCTGATTTGGAAGTAGAACTAAATAAAGCATTAGATGATTTCTACGCTTTAATTAATCCCTTTGTAGATGCAGGAGTATTAGACTACGATAAGCATTTAATGAAATTTACTAAAATTGTAGATGTAATTATGAACAAAATAATTAACAGGTGAATAATATGTCATGGGAAAATATACTCAAAGAGGAAGGCACAATAAAGGAAATAAGAAACCTGCTAGAAGATTTAACAAGCCAATCCGAAAAAGTAATAAAAAATAAAAAAGAATACTTGGAGGAACTTGAGGATTTATTAGCGAGTGTTTTGATAGATGTTGCTTCATTGGGTGAAGATTTTT
>Ga0160423_10004611_pt1 | contig 11308 bp, 15 predicted proteins | sample CRUFie14St8metaG_FD_108191 | JGI IMG/M metagenome (GOLD analysis project Ga0160423, IMG submission 108191) | Marine microbial communities from the Costa Rica Dome - CRUD Field 142mm St8 metaG | ecosystem: Environmental > Aquatic > Marine > Oceanic > Photic zone | place: Costa Rica: the Eastern... | reverse complement strand
CGCTACGCAAGTATAAGTGTATGCGCTGGTCTTCCTGACGAGAACGGGGAAAACTTGGCCATACTGTAATAGGCTGAGCTTGATCCCCTCAATAGACTCTTTGCCGTGATTTCTTGCGTTCTCAGGGTCAGGAACGATTTGGGAAAGTGGCTGAGACATAGAGACGAGAGCGTCATGAATGTTGCCTTTTGCCTTGGTCATAGATCCCTTACCACCACGATCTTAGTGTCGCCCTCCATGGTCCCATTGTAAGCACTTATAGCGGAATTGATGACGCCCCCTGCGCCTTCGCTATCCCCGTTACCCAATCTCCACCAAGCTATCATTCCTGCGCTATTGCTAAATGTGTCCATGTCTAAAGGTCTACCATTGTTATAGAGCTCTTCAGCCTGAGCAGGGCTTACTTCAAAGCCGAGGATGCATGCCTCCGTGATGAACTTTTCAAACTCGTTGCCGATACCACTGGCTGCGTTAGCGCCAATCCTCACAGGGCTTGTGGTTGCAGTTAGACCGGAGTAAGGAGCAGGGTTGTCTCTGATCACAGACACAGGCTGACCGTTGATATAAAGATTCATACCATTTTGTGAGTTAGTTCCGTTGTAAGTAAAAAGAACATGGGTCCACTCACCTGGCGGAAGCAAGCCAGATACGGATGTTCTGACTCTTATGGCGGCCAAGTTGTTTCCGCTGCCATCGTATATAATCCCCCACAGCTGACCTTGGTCGTGTACGAAAAGCCAATTAGAGGGGACCCCTGATCCACTATTTTTAGAGATAATCGCACCTTGATCAAGTGGGGACTCAGTCTGAACCCATGCGCTTAGTGAGAAGGGGCTATCGTCGCCTGCACCGTCCGTGAAGTTAAAGACTGGAAAGTTTCCGATCTCAATATAGTCCTCAGTTCCGTCGAGCTCCATAACGAGCTTGCGATTACGAGACCCAGACCCAGTCCCACCGTAAGTAGGTTCTTCCTTTCTAAACGACATGAGTCCTCCTAAAGCATTAACCCGACAAGTATACCAGACAAAACAGCGACTGACGCGCTTAAAATTGTCGTGCTTAATCTTGAGGATTCCTTCTGAGACTTTAGCTGCTCAAGCAGTAGCGACTCTTTCTGATCCCACGTTTTCTTGCTGATGGAAAAGTCTCTCATGCACTTATCGCGTTCAGCTATTAACTTAGGAACCGTGACCTTCTTGCATTCCAGCGCAGCCTTTAACTTTAGAGGTGGCACTAGAATCCCGCTGCAGGGGGTTACCTCATCAACATTTAACGCAGTTGACCACTTGCACTCTTCAGAATTCGCTGTCGAACTCAGAAGCGAGACTGTCATTATCCAAATTATCGAGACGCTTTTGCTCCTCATCAGCCTTCTGGACCTCCATATCAAAGGCAGTTTGAGACGCATCAAAATCAGTCTCTGCCTGCTCGTCTATTTTGTCTAACTTAGACTTAACTTCGCTTAGGGGCTCTGGGTCTCGCTGAAAGAGTCGGTAGATAATACCGAACAGCAAAAGGCAGGATATTATTTCAAACGTCTTCTTCCACAGTCTTTTCAGCATCGTCAGACTCAAGCTCTTTCAAATCAACCTTAGCCTTAGATGACACCAATTTCTTTATTAAGGCAACCGTAAATGTGCTCATTGCACCACAGGCTGCACCAACACCAGCGCCGTCTGCACTGCTTTCAAGACCAAACCCAACGCCAGCTCCAACTAAAATCGCAAGGAGTCTGAGAGAGCTCTTTGCGAATCCATCGGGTACAAACCTTTTCACAATAGGCTTGACTGCTTGAACTAGTCCCCAACTAACGAAAGAGCAAACCAGTATTGTCTTTGCGTCGAACAATTTAATGAGATCTTCCACGTATTTCCTCCCTTATCTCGGCAACGTCCTTTTTGAGTTCCGTCAATGAAACCTGGTTTTCCCTGGTAAGCATCATCAGAGAATCAATCTTGGACTCCAATCGGTCAACTCTTTGCTCCGCGACATTCACCCGATGGGCAGACATGGCGGACTGCGCCTCGACATCTTTTACAATCATGAGGCTTGTAATTAGAGCTCCGACTATTGAGATCGCTAACGGCGCAACAGATGCGAGCATCTGCCACGGATCATTTGTCGAGTTGTTGTTGCTGCTCATAATTACCTCTATATGGCGGATTATACCGAATATTCCTACAACGATATACCCATTGAGCTATTTACGGATTAGGGTAAATATCTTCCTCTGACTAATACTAGGATCATTATTGACCTCCATAGGTATGTCTAGGAGCTTTTTGCTGCACAAAAAGTCATCTCTAAAACCATCAATATTTATGGGAGTCTTTACTAAGTCCTGGATTACTATGCACCTTGGATCATATCGCTCGATGAAACCCTGAATAAAGCTCTCTCGATCATTTATGTAATATAGAACTCCACCCAAATACACCGCGTCGAAGGATCCATTGACGTACCCTTTCTGCCACTGATGACATTTGAAAGAGCACAGGGGGTTGTCGGCAAACTTTTTTTTGCACTGCTCGATGACATTTTGAGAAATATCGAAGCCGAAATATGACCCCGAGTATCCAGAAGCATAGAGAGCTGAACACAGCATGCCGCTCCAGCAGCCAACATCCAACACGGACGTTGCGGAAGATTTTAGAATCTCATTGCTAACCTGGCTATAGATGAGACTAAAATCATTCGACTCTAAGTAATGATACCACTTGTTGTGAAATCGATTTTCCCAAACCTGCTTTGGTCTCATCTTGCCCATCATTTTCTATACCCCGTCAGTATAAACTTGGTTACTCCTGCCTTATACTCTTCGCTAAGTTTTACATCGATGTATGGCTCATACCTCTCCAGCATTTCGGACATGCAGTTAAAGTGTCTAACATGAGCTGGATCAATAAGATCGGGACTGCACACTGAAATAATTGACCCCCTCGGCATCTTCTCAACACACTCGAGATCTTTTTCTAGATGCTCCATGCTGACTCCCACCAATACGTTATATTGATCTAGACGGTAATCATCGGCGTCTAAATCGAAGGGATATATGGTAAACCGTTCATCTTGCACCCTTCGCCTAACAAGCGACTGCAGCTTGGGATTGAAGTCATTCCAGTCGTAAGAAGCAACCCTATCGTCCTGAAGGAGGTGCTCTGCGATATAGCTGCTTCCCGCAGCCACGTCAACAATGTGAGCCTCATCGGGCATAAGCTCTGTAATCTGTCTTATCATCACGTCGTTTCTGCCCGCAAATCTACCTCGGTAATATCTCATAAGCTCCTCTTCATTTAAGAGCCGCTCATAGAAATCACTATCTTTACTTTTCCTCAACGGAGATTCTCCTAACTGTTCATTAGAGATACGCGCTAATATGCTTCACACATAAGCGAAGGGACGTGTGATGAGGGTAGCTGTGATTATTCCAGCATTCAAGGCGTTTAGGTTTATAGAGGAGGCTATACTATCAGTTATAAATCAAGATGTCGATCAAAGCATTCAGATACAAACAGTCATCGTTTGTGATGGTTGCGAGGAGACATTTGATATTGCAAAGCGATACAGCTCCGACAGCACCTTCGTTTGCCTGACTGAAAACCTTGGCACCTACAAGGCAAGAAACCTAGGACTATCGCTCTGTCGAATCGACTCTGATCTAATAGTAAACCTAGATGCAGATGATGTGTGGCACCCTAAACGTGTTTTAGACTTAGTTCGCATGTCCAAAAAGAAGCTCAATACTTTGAGTGCATTTGCTTGCAAAATGAATCGCATCGACGAAAATGGTGATGAGATTAGGGCGCTTGACCGGCGTACGTGCCCAAGCGGTGCGTATGCCTATACGGGAAAGACAATAAAAACTATAGGAATGTACAGACCTTGGTGGTGCGGCTCTGATAACGAATACAGAAATAGGTTCTATGCTGCAGGAGGAAGGCTGTTTACTTCACCGAAGCTTCTGCTGTCCTATCGTAAGCATCCTACCCAGTTGACGTCTGACCCAGCTACTCTCAGAGGCACAAAAGAAAGAGACTTTAGCTATGATGAAATACAAAGACTAGCAAAGAAAAACTATGAGTCGCACTTTCAAAACCACCCAAGGCAGAAGATTTTTAGTATCGCTGGGAAAATATTGCCAAAGTCAGACATATTCCACGGCTTCTTCGATAACAAGCCTATGACCGTCGGTGATTAAGGGGTGCCCACCTCAGTCCAGATACGACTTTATTTATCTGCCTGCTCCGATCCTTTGGGCTGCCATCCCTGTTATGAGTAGAGTGCCATATTGTCTCTTCCATATTGAGGATGACAAAATCTCCTTGCCTGTGAGGCAAGACTTGAAGAGGCACATGATTCTGCTTTGCCCATTTTGCAACATAGATATCCGCCATATTTGTGTGCTCGAACATGTTGAGGCTTGGACAGAATAAGTTGGAGTCAAAAGCCATGCACCCCGTACCAGCCACATGCACCTGAGTTCGTGTTCGAACTGTTCCCTTGACTGGTAATTGCTTTTTTTGTCGATGATAATTTATGCATTTCCTTGGAAGCCTTGACCCATGATAGGAAACAATAACCCTGTTGGTGGCGTAGCTTTCAAGGTCCTTAATAGTTCTAGAAACGTACCAGTCCGGGTAAATGATGTCGTCGTCACAAGTGAAAACATAGCCAGAAATTTTAAACTTTTCCCTCATCTCTTTTGATGAAAAGTAAAATTTCCCTACATCCCCAAGATCTCCACGCTCTGACTCTTCAGAGCAGACCCAGGTAATCTTGCTCATCATCTTGGCCCAACAAGGAACTTCGTCCTGGGTGTATTCGTTAAAGTATATAAACAGTCTATCAACTTGCGGAAGAAGACTTTCGCAAACCTTCTTGAGCGCACCAGCTCGTGATGGAATAGTGGCGAGACATGCGATAGCCATCAAATCAAAACCTTGCCATCTCTTACGTGGACCACATGCTCTGCCAGCTTGTCTGTGTGATGAGTGGTTCCGTCATGCCACATCGACTCGTACATATCCCGAACATCGGATCCAAAGCAGGTTTCATCTCTTTGGGTTAACTGGTCCCCGTGCTGCCGATATAGGTATGTATATGATCTAAATGTGCAAACATGTCCGCCCATCTGTTTTGCTCTATAAAACATATCGCTATCGGCGGAACACGGCCATTGTCGAAACATTCCTAGCTTTTCAATCATTCGGGCAGAATAACAGTAGGCTCCGCCAAGAGGGTGGATTGACTTTTTAATCTTTCGCCCCGAACCATCTATGGTGCAGCTGAAGGTGTTCACAATGGAATGATGGTCACTGAATGTCTTTAAGATGTCTCTAGATCTAGTTGGCTCCCACATGTCGTCAGCATCACAGAATGAAACGGCATCTGACTCAAGCAAAGAGAGCCCCACATTTCGAGCGAAGTACGTGCCTTTGTTTTCATTGAGAGATGCAATAGTGAAAGGCTTCCGAGACTTGGTGTCAAAAAAGCACTCCTTAACAATCCTTAGAGCCGCTTCATCGCCATCAACAATCACAATAATCTGATTTAAAGACTTCCACTGCGAGGTAAGGCTGTATATGCAGTCCCTTATATAACCATGATGACCATACACAGGCACTATAGCAGCCAAGGTTTGTATTGGTGATAAAGGCAGTCTCGGCACGTCAGCCTCCAGAAGAAAGGATATCCAGCAAGGCTGCCCCATCGCCGCCTTCCACTAGGTCGTATTGGTGATCAGGTGTCTGGATGGGACAGATCCTGTCGTAAGAACAATACAAGAAGTAGATAAAGCTGGATACCCAAAAAACAATTCCAAAAACTCGTTCGTAAAAATCATGCATTTTTTCAAACGATGAAACAAAAAAGGGGAGACCGAAGCCTCCCCTTTTTATACCAGACAAAACCGATTATGCGGTGATGTTTACAACTGCGTACAGTCCTGGACGAATTGTTGCGTTGCCGTATCGAGTCATTACACCCAAGTCAACACAAGCACTTCGTGGATCTCGGAACACACCCAAGTCACTTACAGGAATATAAGTAGCGTGGATGTGACCAATCTCTTGTGGGTTGTCAGACTTCACGCCGAGAAGCAAGGTGTCCTCAGGCATGAATCGCATCTTCCAAATGTCGTAACGATGATTAGCTACACCAAACTTGTTGCTGTAGGAATCGATGTCGCCCTGGACAGAATCGCGACGATCAGAACCGTCAGACGTGATGCTGAAAGACTGAAGCTGCTCAAGATAAAGAAGCCCGTCAGGATCGCCAGCAATCCAGTTAGCTCCACGGAAACCGTCAGCAGACTTGAAGATTCCGTTGTCAGCTTCTTGAATCGCATCGTAAAGAGTCTCTTGGTAAATCTTTGGATCAAGAGAAGCGTAGATACCAGCAGGAGTCTGAGACCAGCTGAGAGAGGTCAATGCGTTAGCGATGAGCTGATCGATAACCTCACCCTGCATTTCACGACGAAGCTCGGTCGCCATGAAGTTGCGCAATCGGTCAGACATGCTTTCGCCGTACTGGCTCTCTAGATCCTGCTCTGCTTGAACAGTGTATCGAGCCTGCAATCGCTTACAGTCAGCAGTAACAACGTCCGCGCTCAATTCGAAATCAACGCCAGCGCCGTCTGCGCAGCTGCTCTGCTCTGTTTCAGCAGGACAGTCAGAATAATTCGGATCAAGACCAGTGTTGAAGTTCTCGCCTGGTCCATAAAGACCTTGGTCAGTCTGCTTGTAAGCCATTGAGTGAACGAAAGCAGTTGGTCCGTCCATTGTTCGGACGTCAACAAGCTGGTCGATAACGATTTGCTCGAATACCATGTCTACCATAGCAAGAGACTGCTTGGTGAACTGTGCAATGTCGTTAGGAATGATGTTTTCCGCAAGGTTTACCTGAGGAAAGATGTTGGCGTCAGCCTTGAATACAGAAGCGATGTTTCCACGTCGCATCGTATCCTGAATGAATCGATACTGTCGCTCAAGAGCGCGTGCAACAACCTTACGCTTGGTAGGGTTCTTTGCGCTAATGTGATCGCCCCACTTTTCAACGAGCGAAGGCGCGTTCTCGTTAAGATTTAAGAAGTTCATTTTATCCTCCGTTATGCCCGGTTCTGCTTATTGATAAGGGCGATTATTTGTTCATTTAATTCATTGTGAGCAGGGGTCTCAACCTCTTCGACTTCTGCAGCCTCCAAGACATCGTCTGCTGCGTCAATCGCTTCTTGAACGACAGGCTCAGATACTGGAAGAGTTGCCTCCTCCATCATGCCGAAGAGCCGCTCAGCCTGAAGGGCGATACCCTCAGGAGTAGAAACCATTTTGGACTCAACAAAGCACTTCAGTTCTCGACGAACAAGCTCACCGAAGCGTTTGCCGTTTGTGCTTTCTTCGATAGCAGCGCTGAGAGTATCGGCCAAAATTCTAGCCTCCTTCTCTTCACGGAGTGCTGCAACCTCTTCACGAAGTGCAACCATCTCTGCCTCATTCAAGCTGTTACGCTCTCTGTCTACATCAAGCTGCTCACGAAGAGCACCAATCTCAGCGGCAAGACGATTGTCGTCGGCAGCATCGGCGCTATCGAAGCTAACAGCTTCCACAATTTTTAGAAGAACCTCTCGCTGCGACTCATTGAGCATAGCTAAAGGATCGCTCTCAGCTTGGACATTATCAGCCGTTGCTGGAGCTTCTTCTACGATCTCGATATTCTGATCGCTCATTTCTAACTCCTCTACGGCTTCGACAGTCTCCAAAGACTCATCTTGCCGCTCACGTTTAACATAAGTTCCCGCACTGGGAACCCTAACCAAATCATAAGTCTCTAACTCAAACTCCGAAATAATGGCGACAGGCTTTCCGATGAACCCAGGGTTCGCCTCGACGAACTCGCTGCTCTCATCCAGAATCACCTTCTCCATTACGCCGCTGCCTCTTGACGACACGCCGAAGTCTAAGCCAGCTCGATACAAGGTGAGAAGATCTCGACCTGAACTTGTATTCAGGATCGCGAACACTCCTTCGGCTAGAGCCGTGTTCCCATCCACCCGAGTGGTCACGGAAACGAGTCTAGCTGGAACCTCAAATGTGGCGCCTGACTCTGGATGACCGAGCTCACCATCGACGAACTCACCACGCTCAAGCCTGGCTTGAAGATTAGAGTTTTGTTCAACGAATTCATGCACCTGATAAATTCTACCATTCTTGTTGACCAAACCAGCTCTACCCAGCTCAGCCTCAAGGGCCGCTAGATATACGTCTGGATCAAGGTTAAGGGACTCGACGTCCTCAACAAGCCTAGCCTTCTTATCAGCGAACTCCTCCGAAAGCTCTGCACGCTGAACACAAAGATCAAATAAGTTTTGCTTTTCCATAATCATAAGTTTACCAGAGCTTCCCCCTTAATAAAACACTAAAAGTTTCAAGGGTTTACCGATAGGTTCACTGCCCATCAAGCAGGCTTGACCATTTCGGTATCACTACAGGCCCATCTCCATTATTAAGATTAAATTTTTGTCTATCGAGCCATCTTCCGTTTGAAGCAAATGCGGTCTTTGTAAACCCCTTAACTGCCTGATCAAAAACGTATTGATCGCGCTTTGATGGGTCTGATTTTCTTACCGCATCTATCATCACCTGAAGCCTTTCCTTTTGCTCTTGATTTAAGGAAGCGCCGTTGAGTACGGAAGGGGCAATGATTCTAGACATTAGCCGCGAAGCCTCTCGACGATTGACCGTAAAGCTACGACATCGGCTTCCTCAGATATTCCAAGGTTGTCAGCTCTTAGAAGCACTGAGTCTGCGTTGCGCTCTAGCTTTGCTCGAAGCTGGACATCTCGAACGTTTGCTGTGGAGTAAGCATTAATCTCATTTAAAGATTTTTTAGCAGCATCGAACACAGCCTTATGAGATTCGTCATAGTCATAGCCACGACCCTCAGGCTTCTTCATCATGTCTGACTTTCCATACTTGTCTTCAAACTTGTCTTGAACCATTCGCAGAGAGTAAAACATTTGACCTCCTGCGGTCTGAGGATCTCTCTCAGTCCAGTTTTGAAGAGCTTGCGAAATCATCGACATAAGCATGTAAAAGGAAGACTTCGCCGCCTCGCCATGCTCTGGCATCTTCTTGGCATCATCAATAATTCTGCCAAGGTCCTCGATATACTTCGCTGCTACGTCATCATCGGTGATCTCTTTAGCCATATAGAAATGAAGCATATCGCCCAGGGTATGTCGCAAAGCGACAAACTTCATTCCCCAGTTTGCTTCATATAGCTTTCCACCATGTCCTTCATAGCGGTAATACATGCCTTCTTCTTTATCCATTTCTACCTCTCTTTTCTTTGAGCTTAAAGGGTGTGCTGCGGGCAGCAAATCGTTATCAGGTCCATTGTACTTGGGGTCATCTGGTTTTAGGTTCTTAAGCATCTTTAAAAATGCTCTAACCCTTCCAAAGCCCCATTGAGCGCGAGTTACTCCAGGTCTGTGGCTTGTACTAAAAGCACCAAGTCCTCGAAGGTAAACCTTTCTTAAGACAGGAAGTGTTGTCTTTTTTCTTGGGTCGTCGCCAAAGCTGTCGTTGTGAGTCTTAACAAGCCTCTTTAACGCAACGTTTGTTCTGTCGCTAAACTTAGGGCTAGCTGATCCAGCGGTGCCTTTTCCTGTGTTCCTGCCACCCTTTATTCTGTCTGAGGGTGGTGCGGGCGTAGACTGACTTCTGTCGTCTGCAGTATTTTCTTTCTTTGCTTTTATTTTGTCAGCCATGCCTTGAATCCAGTCTCTACCTTTCCCGTCACCCGAGTCACCCCATAGAAGCCATGCGGTATATCCTGGTGTTGGAGGGTCTGACCAGTCTCTACCACCAGTGAGATCCCTGTCGTCTGCATGACGTGCCAACCATGCTGCCGCTCTAACTATTTTATCTTCGGGCCACTCGCCAGTATTTACGCCTGTTGTGGCGCTTCTGACTGTAGCAGCAACGAGTCCATCTCCACTAAATCCATCTTTATGAAGCTCTAAGCCTTTCTTGAGCGCTGATATAACGTAACTGGGAAGCTTGACTGCTTCCCTGTATCCAGCAGAGTATGCCGCCTGACCTTGAGCAATAGCCATTCGCTGAGCAGCCATCTCGCCCTGCCTGTCTCCATCATCATAAGTATAGCACTTTCCAGAGTTTCCCCACCTATAGCCGGGTTTACCGTCTAACTCGCAAGATACAACAGGCATTTCTGCTCCTTTTGATTTGCCTTTATTATATGTGTTTCGATTGGATTGTGGAAGGAGGAAGAAAAATCCCCCCCATGAAGAGGGGGACTCCTTTCAGTCTTTCTTTTCGAGCAAGGTGCTTATTCTTTCTAAGAGTCGAGAATGCTCCTTAAGAACCTCGACCACGTTCGCATACACACGTTCAATTCTTTCCTCGTATCGACGAACGATTTGATCGTATCTATCGCGGATGTTTTCTTCGGCCTTCTGGTGCTGGATCTCCTGCTCTGCAACTTGCTTAGTAAATTGCTCAAGAAGTCGATCCTGCCGCTGTTGAAGACGAGCGTTCATCCAAAACATTCCGCCAGCAATCGCACCTAAAGCACCAAACTCCAATAACGCATTAAATATTGGATCCATAAAAAAAACACCCCCCCTGCTTTGAGGGGGGGTACTCCTATATTACAGGATAGACCAGCACAAAGCATCAACGCTTTGGCTATTGCTACCCAGTACTGCTCCGAGATGCAACGTTACAGACTGTCGGTTCTGATCAAGATCAACGTAATCAGCGCCGTCAATGGTCATGCGAGCACCACCCGAAACAACGCCTCCACTGATTCTCATCTTCTGTCCATTAAGGTCTTGGACCTTGAACGTCACAGTAGCACCAATGTCTGAAGCGCTCACAGAGGTTGGAAGTGCAACGCTGACATCCGCAGAAGCGCTGCTGTCATCAACGATGTATGCACCCTCCAGAGCACCAATCGTCGAAGGCATTGTTACGCTCGTAGAAATACCTGTGCAGCTCTTGACGATGGGACCGTCAATTCCATAATGAGTTGGAACGAAAGTTTCAATCTGAGCGCTTGAGTTCAAGGTGATGAACTTGTCGGCACCCAGGTCGGCGCCTGTTGAAAATGCAACACCCGCAACATGAGTTCCGCTTGAGTAGTTGCTAGAGCTTGCGAACGCCAGTACACCCTTTTGAGAAGTGCTTGCGTCCTCAACGATGACTTCGAGCTCACCTGATCCATTAACGTTGGTTGAGATGGCGCTGTTAGAGCCGCCACCCTTAACAACAATCGCACCAGAGGTCGT
>Ga0160423_10004610_pt1 | contig 11310 bp, 17 predicted proteins | sample CRUFie14St8metaG_FD_108191 | JGI IMG/M metagenome (GOLD analysis project Ga0160423, IMG submission 108191) | Marine microbial communities from the Costa Rica Dome - CRUD Field 142mm St8 metaG | ecosystem: Environmental > Aquatic > Marine > Oceanic > Photic zone | place: Costa Rica: the Eastern... | reverse complement strand
TCCTTGTAGTTTCGAACTTAGTGAACATGCTGAAAAGTATCGTAATAGAGCAACAGTACCTCATAGTCAACGAAGTGTAGCAAGAATTAGTGTTAAATTCGATGATATGTTATGGATTGAAGATATTCAAGAATTATGCTTAGAAGCTTTACAAACTGAGACTCAAGTTATGGTAAAGCGTGAAGATGAGCAAGCATTTGCTGAAAAGAATGGTGCATATCTTAAGTTTGTTGAAGATGCAGTAAGATTGTTATATGATAAACTTTCTAGTGAATCACGTATTACTGATTTTAAGATTGTAGCATCTCATAACGAGAGCTTGCATAGCCATAATGCAGTATCAGTAATTGTAAAAGGCGTTGAAGGTGGATTTAGTGCTGGTGTTCCTAGAGATGTATTTGAATCTACTGGATTGAGATAATAGTTAATATAAATACTTCCGTGGCTAAAAATAAAAGTAATGATGATTTAGGTTTTGAGAAAGCTATTCTTAAAGTATGTAGTTTAAGAGAAAAAAATCTTTATGGTCCTGCTTCTAAAGCCGCGGAAGATCCTGAAACTGGTATTGTTATAAAACAAAAACCAGCTTTCTTCGTTATTAAGGATTGTGCAACAATAGCTAAACGATACATGTTTATCATGTGTTATGGTTCCTTAACTGATCCAATTGGACAATTAAAAGGTAAAGTAAGTGTTGAAGAGTGTGAAAACTTTGTGCAAAGAAGTCGTAATAAAGCTAATTATGAAACTAGACAATTGCTTAATCTTATTTTTGCTGATATTAATAGTTACGTACCTGGTATAAGAGACTCCGGGGCGGATGAATTAGATATTAATTTTGATACAATTGACGAAGAAAATGTATACGGTGATTACGAAGACTTAGGTAATGAACGTATTAAAGAAATGGAAAAACAACAGGAGATTCAAAAATCCAAAGTGGATTTAAATAATGATCAAGCTGTTGTTGATAAGTTGGTTGAAGTTTTTGTTCTTGATTAATCTTCTTCTTTATCTACATCAATTAATTTATCAATTTTAGATACAAAATCTTTTCCAACTAATACCGGGTATTCATTTTCTGATCTATCTGCAATTGAAAAAGGTATATCTTTATATTTTTTACCATCAAATACAATATCAAACAGAACGACTGGTCTTTCTTCTTTATTACCTGATCCAATATGTATAACAACAGTATCTACCACTCTTTTCTTTAACTTTTTTCCATTTACAGTATGAATGATAACAAAGTCTCCACGTTTACCTTTTATATTACCGTGTAAAACATTATAAGCACCGTTACCGGAGTCTACTTTAGATTGAACTTCACCAATCTCTTCAATGTGTATTGGTTCAACTAAACCAATAACATCTTCTTCCTCCATTGCTATTTCATTTAGAAAATAGCTCCTGTAAATAGAATTAAAAGTTTTATTCATTTCCTTTTCGTGACTCAAGAATTGTCTTTCTTTCGTCTCTTACTACTTTTACTAAATCAGCTAAAGCTTTTCTTGCACGAGTTGATGCAGACTTATTATTTTTTTCATAATACAAATCTACATTTTTAACATAATTTGCAACTAACTCCAAGATTTCTTGTTTTTTTGATTCTGCCATAACAATAATTAATGTTCATATAATATTTATCTAGATAAGTTGATTATAATAGAAAATATTAAATAATAGGTACATGAAGAAAACCTTATTTTCTATCATATTGTTGGCTGCCCTTACTATTAACGGTAATGCGCAGGTTAGTGTTGACGCTGGATATACCTCTGATTTTACTATCGCAGGTACTGCTAGAGCTGAAGATACGGCATATCTAGGTATTACTGGAATTAAAGAAATTAAAGCAGGTTTACATGCTTATGCTTTTAACTATTTCGTTCCCGGTAATAGCTGGTCTGGAGCTAATGACGGTGCACTAGATGCATCTCAGAATCATGCTGGGGTTGGATTGGCTAAGAAAGTTGATACAATTGCTGGTATGTCTTTGGGAGCTTTTGCTTTCAATGCTGATGCTCAAGCTGTTTATCACTTGGTTAACGGTCCTCTTGGAGATTCATTTCAATATAGCTTAGGACTTACTTTTGACAGCCTTCCTGTTTTAGGTCAGGTTGCTGATTTAACTGTTAGTTATATTGATGATGTAGATCTTCAATTAGATGGTTTCCAACTCGAGTTAAGCAGAAGTTACAGCGTAATCGAAAACGTGAGTGTTACACCAAAAGTTGGGGCAATATTCTTTGACGACAATGAATCATTGTATGCTGGTGCTAGGGTTTCGTATGATAAGTACGGTATTAAACCTTATGCTGGTGTTCGTTATATGGATAATGACTTTGGTGGTATTTTAGCAGTTGAAGATGACGTTCAATGGACATTGGGCGCTAAATTCAGTTTCTAAAATATTTTAGGTTTAAGGCCCGCTTCGGCGGGTCTTTTTTTTTATTTTTTCTTCTTCCAATTTACTCTTTTAGAGCTTTTCTTTTGATACATTTTACCTTTTATACTTTTACAAGCACTTTTAGTAGGTCTACATGCTGGGTAGCTACCGCCTGACTTTTTAGATTTACGTCCACAAGGTCCTCCAGTTTTACAATTAACCCAACCAGAGAATTTCTTACCGGTTTTTGGATCTTTGCCACCTCTTTTAAACCATTGATGTAAATTATCTGAAGCTTCGTAAAACTGTTTAAAAGTCATTTCTTTTTCTTCCAAATTTTACCTTTTCGGCATCTTACTATAGCACCGGATTTGTATGCAGAAGTTTTCTTACCATATACTTTATCAGCACGTGATTTACAACGATCTTCTGATAGTAAATTAAGTAATTCGTCTATTTTTTTATTAAAATTATTCATATTACCAATTCTTACAACTTAAGTATCTTGCTGTTCCGGGTTTAGCTGAAGAACATTTGTGTCTTGCTCTAAAACTCTTACGTCTTTTAGGATTACTCTTTTTAATACGACGCTTAGGATCTCCGTAATGGACCCTTTTGTATCCCTTACCGGAAGGGTTCTTAACACACTTCATATACTTCTTACTTTTAAGGTAAGAGCTAGCTTGTTTAGTAGTCTTAGTACATCGACTACCTTTCTTCTCCATTATATCAGTTAATTCAAAGTCCTCGGTAAGGAAGGAACATAATGTATCAAAATCCATACAATTATTTATAAATAATGATATGAATAAAGACGAAAAGAGTTTAACTGAACTCTATGAAGCTACGCTTTCACCTCTTAATGGTGTTGGTTTAGGTCCTCATGCACAAGATTCAGCTGGTGGTTTAGGTAGCCCAACGTTAACAAAGATTGACGTTAAGGACGCCGGTGAAGATGAAGAAAGAGAAGAAATTGACGATCATGAAGTAGATATGGCAAAATCTGAACTTTTTAAATTAGCTGAATATGCTCCTAAGTTATTAGAATTAATAAAAAACTATGATGAACTCGAAGGTTGGGTTCAAGCTAAGCTTACAAAAGCAAGCGATTACGTTTCTGACATATATCATTATCTAAAATATGAAGAAGAAATGAATGTTCATAGTCATGAAGTTGATGAACCTGAAGCTGAAGTAGTTGAAATTGATATTGATGAACAACCACCTGGTGAAATGAGTTCTGAAGAACAACAAGGTATTAATGACGAAATAATTAAGAAGTTAATGAGTCGTTTCTAAAAGTTATAATCAAATTTATCTAAAAGATTTCCACATCTTTTAGTAATAATATCAATACCCTTCTGATCGTACATTGTTTTATAATCAGAAGGGTAATCCATACCTAACATACACTCGTTTGTAGTTTTATTAATAACTGGTAAATCAGTATGATTGTATTCGAATTTTTCACATAAAAACTTCCAAGCTTTATTCAACTCTTCGAACTTAAACCACTCATCTATACTAAAATTAGGATCATTAAAAGTATTAGTGTTTTGATCAGGGTAAATAAATTCTAAATAATGATTAAAGTCTCTAAAATCATCTAATGTAGCTTGAGTTCCGTCTAACTTTCTATGTAATTCTTTATTCCATCTAATTGGTTTAAGAGTATGAAAATACATACTTATTGCATGACTGAATGGATTACGAATAAATGCAAACTTATAATAATCTTTTATTATTTCAAACATATTTGGATCTTTTCCTAATAATTCGGTATAAGACCCATGCATACCAATAAAAATTTTCCATGTTTCGTGTTCTTCTGCGGGTCTACCCAAAAGGCTTTTTATATCACCAAAACCAGCATGCAAAGCATGACCACCGGTTTTCATAATATGGAAAAAGCTAGCCCGTTTATCGGTATTAATGTGCATTAATTATAATTAATCTGAAGGAAGATTACTCAACTGATCATATACAAACTGTATAAGATTTTTATTATTTTTTAATTGATCGGGAATATAAGGTAAGAGTGATTCAGGAGTGGGGTTATCTAATATATCTCTAAATTGACTAGCACTTATTGCATCACCACCTTCACCACCAACTACATCAGCAACTTCTATAGCAACATTAACACCTTTAGGTACATCTTTTAAAATACCTGCATATCTTGCTTTGTCGTTACCTTTACCACCAACACCTACAATAATATTGTCCCCTGGTTGGCCTCTTTCTCTTACAAAATCATATACTTCCCCTACAGCATTTTTAGCAGTAGTTACATTAACGTTTCTATACCCCATTTCCTTAACAAACCTTCTTAAAATTTCTGCCGCAACGTCACCCGGTACATATTTACCAGACGGGGTTCTTCTTCTAGATTTAGGGGAAGGGTCAGTAACTATTACATTAACAACTCCACTATCACCTACCATATTTCTAAAGCTTTCAATTAACTGAAAATGACCTTTATGAGGTGGTTTAAAAGAACCAGGAAACAAAACAATATTTCTTCCCGTTTGCTCTAAAAAGAATTGTTTAAATGTACTCATTTTTAATATTTATTGACTATACCACTCATTGTAATGAGTTTTAAAGTTCTGATCAAAATAACTCAAAATAGATGATATAAAATTATTACTTAACTTATCCTGTAAATCTTTTGCAATATATTCTGGGTTTGCGCATGATTCAAATATATCAAATTTAACATCTAAAGGTAGTTTAAGAATAAATTCATATAAATTATACCCGAATAATATATCGTATATAAACAAATCTATATTGTTAAACTTTTGCAATAAGGAAATGAAGTATTGGTATCTTACATTTTTTAAAACTTTTTCGTAATTATGAAATTCTTCATCCATATATTTTTCATAACCTTCTTCTAATACATTAATGGTATTATCTATATCAAAATTATTAAAAATATCAGGTTGTACTTGAATTAAATCGCGATAACCCCACATATTGATATTATTCTGATCAATTAGATAGTCGTCTGCTCTAGTTACTTTTATACTTGGTAAAGCATTTAATCCAAATTCTGAATCTCTAATAGTGTTAAATACTAAACCATCCATAGACAATCCAATACCATTTTTACTTAAAACCAAATCAGATAAATTTTCATCCCCGTAATGTATATCTACAAATTCTAACTTGTTGCTTTTTTCAATAGCCCTATGTACATTATCTCTTATACTTGTAGTTAAATTACCATACCAAATTAACTTACCAGGTTTAATATTTGCTTTTTTTCTATCCTCAATAAGCTTTAATGGAGTAGTGTGTCTTAAGTAATAAAGTTTTTTAAATGTCTCACATAAAAAACCCTGTTTACAAAACTTAAAGTTTTTAAACCTATCCTCGTCTAAAGGTTCAGTAGGGGTATTATAACCAATAGAATGATAAACTATATTTCTGTAATCTCTTTCGTCAGTATAAAACCAATCTGGTGTATCGTAAATTTCTTTGTAATAAAAATTTTGTTCTTTTTGTAAGTAGACAATTAATGTATCACCAAAATACCCCATTTCACGTAAATCTTGTTCTACAAAAACCTTTTCGTCAGGGTAATAATTGTTAACTAAACATTCAGGTATTATAATTTTAGAAGGGTTATATTTTTTTAATTCGTCTTTAAGAAAAAACCAATCTAACTTTGTAAAGTTACCTCCTAAGTTTGGAGCAATATAACCACCAATGTTAAATTCGTAAATTACAGGACCTTCTTTACAAAGAAAGACAATAATATCGTAATTAAAAATTGTGCAATCTGGTTTTGGTTTATGATCACCCAATCTAGGGTGATATTTTACAAAAGACATAAAATTACTTAACTACTTTACCTTTAAATCCAGTACCACCTGGGTCTTTACTACTTCTAGGATTAGAAAAATAAGATGAGAAATCCATTTTACCACCGCCATAATTTACAGCAGGTGCTGATTGATCTTCTTCGTCAGAAGCAGGTGCTCTATTTGTAGCAAATGAACCGCCCATACCATCAACAATGAAATCACCGGTAATTTTTATTGAGTTAGGATTACCAAAATCATCTTTACCATATTCTACATCTGTAATAACAATACCTTCATGTTGATTAGTGTCACCATAATCTTCAGTAGTATAATTACGTAAAATTTCATTACCTAATATTCTAGTAACATGGTAAGTTAAAGCACCGGCTATGGCTGTAGTAATATCTTCTTCTTCAAATAAATCTGAAAGCGGTGTTTGTGCATTAAGAACGGACATATAAACATCTTTACTAACAGCACCTCTTTTTTTACCATCTTTCATAGAAAGTTTTTCAGACAAATCAGGTAAAACTAGTAATTCTTTTATCCATTGTTTAATTGGTTTTGTTTCTACCTCTCCTTCATTTTTAAGAACGGTAAATGTAGATGACAATGCACTTTCTAAATTAGGAACACCTTTTTTCTGAGCGTATATGTTAGTAATAACATCAAACCCATACTGTTCAGCAATAGGCTTTACTTTTTCTCTTAATGATTGTAAAGCTTCAGAATCATAATTAACCGATCTAGAAGTTTCTTTTATGTTAGGTCTTGGTTTTAAACCTGGTCTAGTTCTTTCACCTTTTCTATTAGTCTTTTCAACGAATTGATTAATACCATGAAAGGCAATAATTTTAGCATTACCGTCTTTTTTAAGTAAGTTGTAATCAATTACATTTTCTTTACCTTCAATATATTCGGTATTAATAAATTTTGTAGAATCATTCCACATGCCTAATTTTTTAAGATCGTTAACTATTTCAGGCATAGCATTGTTCATAATAGATAGAATAGTTTTACCTTTTTCTAGCATACCATGACCTTCAGGAAACCTATCAGTTAAAGTTGATACCGTTATACCTTGAACGTCTATTTCTTTTTGAGAACCGCGATCTAATGCAAATTGCCGTTTAAATGTTTTGTTATTTTTGTTCGGTACTACTTTAAGACTTAAGTTTACACCATCTAACTTCACAGAGGATTTGCCTTTATCTAATTTTTCAATAGCACCATAAAACACGTTCACCAAATCATCAAAAGTATTAACATCTGGTAAGTCAAACGGGTGTTTCATATGACCAGCGGCTCCACCTTCGTTAACCACTGACATATACTTCTCAAAAATTAATTGTTCTTCTAATTTCATCCTTCGTATGCTATTTTAATTCCACTTTTACCGTAATGTGGATCTAAATCAAGTTTATAATTTAATCTTCCAGAATTTCTAAGTTCTGAAAATTTTTCAAATAAAGACATAAAGTTAGCTTTAGGGTCATCTAACATTTGAAATGATATACAATCTAAAGTATTATTATTAAAAAACATAATGTAACTAAATTCTTCTGCTTGAGCATACATTGCTACTTGCATAGAAGCAATAATGTTGCCTATCAAACTTTCAGCCTCTGGTCTTATTGATGCATTGCCATTTTCATCAATATCTTTTGAAACAAGTATATCGTTATTTTTTTCTAAAATATCATATAAGGCACTACTATAAGGTTTATCATTTCTTAATTTTTCACTTCTTAATGACAAAAACCCTCTTACTTTATCGTCCAAAGAAATACCGAGTTGATCATCATTAAAGAAATCTAAAATTATTTCTGAAGAAAAAGGTTTATCCATTAACTTAGATTTTTCTTTTTGATTTAATAATGTTCTATATGATGTAAAAGCATTAAAAAATTCTTCTATTAAAGTAATGTAGTTTTTAAATTTTTTGCCTGATAAAGTAATTGACTTTTGATTTAAAAATTTTGGATAATCTTTTTGTAAAATTTGAGATACTGTTTGTATTAACTGATTTTTGTCTTTACCGTTTACTATATCATTTGATATATTTGAATCAATTTGTTCTATATCTTTTCTTAATTCACTAAGTTGCTGTTTTGTAGGGTAAGGATTAATAGTTTTATTTTCAATAAGTGCATCAGTTAAACCTAATAACTTATCTCTTGATGTTCTATAAATGCTTAATATATTTTTTAATGCTACATCGTGACGTTTATCACTTACCCCGTATCTTTTATAAAGAGAAGGTATAAATTCTAAAACACCAGCAACGGCATCCCCTTTTTTACCGGGTCTACCATCGGTACCTTTAAGTTCTACTTCACCAGCTGAAGGAAATAATAAATCTCCTTTTTTACCTTTCTTGGAATTAGAAAACATGGTAATTGCTAACTCACCTTTACCGACACTAACACCTTGTTTAAAATCAAAATTGATAAGATCAATAACCGTATTATCAATGTTATCAACAAACATTTTACTAGCAACTGGTTTTAAAACTTCTAATAAATTAAAACCACTGGTATCATTTTCTATTATATCTTCTAATCCATTAAATGAATTTTTATTATCAATAACGTCTTGTAAACCTTCTGGATTGACATCGGTATTATTTTCAATTCTTTCTAATACTGAAGCAAGAAAAAGTTTAGGTACTTTACCTTGTTTAGTCCAATCACATTCTTTAAGAAGATCACTAACACCTTTTATAACCCCTTTTTCAGAATTAAAAATTTTTCTTTTTAATTTTGCTGCTTCATCATCTTCAATAGTACCAATAGCAACAGGACCAGTATCATCATCAGATTTAAAAAATACTTTGACTTTTTCATTTAATGTTTGTCTGGGTAATTTTGAGACAGGTTTAAATGCATTACCGGTGTACACATCTGCTAATGATCTATATGGTTTACTCATATTAATAATCTATATCTGGGTCATCTGAATAGGTGTTAATAAAATTTTTCATTTTAGATAACATCTGTCTACCATTCTCTTCATTTATTTCATCGTCAAGAATTTCAACAGGTATTGTACCTTCAGTGGGTTCAAGTACAAGAGCTTTACGAATAAGTCTTATAAGCTCTACTTCACCTTCAGATGTTAACTGTTTTACTTCTGGTTCCGGTTCTTTTATAGTTTCTGTTTCCTGAGCGACTGCTATTTCTTGACCAGGTTGACCTTGAGGCATAGGAGGCATAGACATTTGAGCAGAAGGATCAGGTTGTTCTTCAAGCATTTTATACTTGTTACTAATAAGACCGAAAAATTTACTTTTTGTTTTTATATTCATGATGCGTCTCTTAATGCTTGTTCTATTTTTCCAGTGTTTTTATTGTAAACATCAATTGCTTGTTTAACAAGCTTATCTCTCTTTCCAACAGCTTTATTAGCTTTGCCTCTAGTACCAACACCAGTCATGCTACCTAATTTACCGGCTTTTTTGGCGTGTTGTTCTACCGCATCATCAAGATTATATTTGTAATCAACTAATTTAACACCACTACCTGCGCTTGCAGCAGTAATTTCTTCTTCGTCTTTAGAAGGTTTAAGTAGGTCATCTACAGCAAAGTATAACTTACTAATGTTAGCATGAAGACTTGGGTTTTCTTTATGTTTATCAACGGCAAGAGCAATTATATCATTATCACTTACTAAATCCTTAATAGCTTGTAAGACATCACGACTTATCGCAATCTTTTCCTCATCTTCTGAAACATAATTATCAAACCCTTCTTTAAGTGCTTGGTCAAATTTCATATCTATATTTATTTAAAAGCAATCTGTTTAGTTTTCATATCATTGAAATAATCGCCTGATAAGAAATTTAAACCATTCTTAGTAGCAAACTTTTTAACCTTTTCAAACGTAAAGTTCTCTACCTTAAATGAATTAACTGTATTGATTATTCGAATTAATGTACCTTTAGCTCTACCATCATCTATTACTAGCAAATGACTAAAGAACTCTAAGCTCTTACTTGATATAACTATTTTTATAGGTAGTATATTTCTAATCTTTATCAATATCTTAGTCAATAAATTCAAATATACGGACTCATCTATGTAATTCAACACCTCACTTTCATAAAATTGGGTATTATTAAAGTAAAGTATAAGTTTATTGTTAGATTTAACAGAATTAAGATAATCTACCGTACCTTTAACTGTAAAATGGGTTAGAACTTTAAAGAAATCTTTATTTTTTTCTAAATCTGAAGTAATCTGAAAAAGATGTAATTGATCTAATAGGTCTTTATCGAAAGAAGAATGAATTTCCTGAAAATCGATTAATAAAAGATTATATTCATTTAATTCCAATCTCACAATTCAATTATAAGACTTTAACCAAATGAGATCAACTCTTTTTTATTTTACCGAGTCTAAGATTGATAATACCGTTATAGAATTTATCTTCGTGTAATAATACATCATTATCAAACTGCATTTTAGCTTCATAGTAGGCTAACTCTGATTTAGAATTACAAAATCTAACTATTTCGAATATAAATTTATCTTTTCCGTACTCTATCAGATCGTGATTAACTTTATCAGAAGAAGATGTATATGTTTTCCAATCCGTTTCTTTAATTACATGTCTGCGGCGAGTTTTACCTTTTAGAGGAGGAAGTTTAGCTACCTTTCTGGCCTGTTTTTTTCCGATATATTTCTTTCCGGTGACCGAATTGGTGATAACATAGATAAAGCCGAAGAAGTCCTCGGGTATCTCATCTCTTTCTCCATTATAAGTCCAATGCCCTAAATTGTCAACCATTATTTTGAAAATAAATGTTTATAGTTTTTATAAATCCAATCTTCAGGGTGAATATATTCTTTAGCTTTTTCGAAATTTTCTTTTATAGCTTTTTCTCGAGATTTATAATCATCATCAGATAAGTTTGATATAATATCTTTCAATTCTTCTTTAGTATCAAAAGTAATAATACCGTCTTTGTTAAAGTAATCTTCTATATTTGTACACCCTTTATAAATTGGTACTGTACCAGTAAGAAAACTATCTACAATTTTATCAGTAAAGAAATACTTTTCGAATACATTTTCAATTTGAACTGAAAATTTATAATTTTGT
>Ga0160423_10004609_pt1 | contig 11312 bp, 14 predicted proteins | sample CRUFie14St8metaG_FD_108191 | JGI IMG/M metagenome (GOLD analysis project Ga0160423, IMG submission 108191) | Marine microbial communities from the Costa Rica Dome - CRUD Field 142mm St8 metaG | ecosystem: Environmental > Aquatic > Marine > Oceanic > Photic zone | place: Costa Rica: the Eastern... | reverse complement strand
ATATCGTCTGTAACTATTAAAACATTACTTAAATTAAGTTTAGTTTTTTTTAGCCAAAAACTTACTGCTTTGCCACTCAAGTTCATAAATGTATTGGGCTTTAATAAAATAATTTTTTTTGCTCTATAAGATGCAACAGCTACATCGGCATATCTATCAGCTGAAAAAGAAGCTTTCAAGTCATTTGATAAAAAATCTAAAACTTGAAATCCAATATTATGCCTTGTATTTGAATATTTTGTACCAGGATTACCTAATCCTACTATCAAATATTTCATTCAGAAGATTTTTCTGAATCACCTGAACTTTCCTCTTTTGTTTCATTGTTATCTTTAGCTGCTTCATCCTTGTCATTAGAATCTTCAGATTCTTCACTTTCATCATCTGAACTTGCTTCTTCAATAACATTTCTTGCTGTTTTAACTCCAACAACAACAGAATTTTCAGGAGCTAAAAATTGACACCCATCAATATTTATATCTTTTATATAAATAAACATTCCAATTGCTAAGCTTTCTACATTTAACTCGATTGCGTCTGGTAATTTAGATACCAATCCCTTTGTGATAATTTTATTTCTTCTAAACATTAAATTACCACCATTTCTTACTCCTAATGGAATTCCTTGTAACTTAACCGGTATTGATACAATAACTGGTTTGTCGTCAAATACTTCTAAAAAATCTATGTGAAGAATTTTTTCTGAAACAGGATGAAACTGAATATCCTGCATAATTGCATTAATTTTTTTGTTTTCAAAATTTAGTTCTACAACAAAAATATCAGGAGTATAAACCAGCTTTCTAAATTCATTTTCATGAGCATAGAAAACCACTTGCTTTTCTCCCCCGTAAAGTACACATGGTACATTACCCTGATTTCTTAACGCTCTGGTATTAGATTTACCAGATTTTTCTCTTTCTTTAACGTTAATTGCTAGTGTTTTCATACTTAAGTAATTTATAATTTATATTAATTTAACAAATAAAGTTTTTTGATATTGATCTATTATCAACTACACCTTTAATTGTATCCGCAAAAAGATCATATACTAAAAGTTCGTTTATTTTTTTTGATTTGTGATTTTTTGGAATTGTATTAGTTATAAAAACTTCAACTAAACTGGACTTGTCAATTTTTTCATAAGCATTAGATGAAAATATTCCATGTGTACAACATGCTCTTACACTATTTGCTCCCTGCTCAACCATTAAATCTGCAGCTTTTGTCAATGTTCCTGCAGTATCAACCATATCATCCACAATTATCACGTCTTTTCCTTTTACATCTCCAATAATTAACATTTTTGCAATTTTATTCGCTTTCTCTCTATGCTTATAGCATATTACAACTTCTGAATTTAAAAACTTTGCATAGTTGTTCGCACGTCTAGATCCTCCCATATCTGGTGATGCAATAACCAAGTTTTTTAAATTTAACGATTTTATATGAGGGATGAATAGTGTAGATGCATAAAGATGATCAACAGGTACTTCAAAAAAACCTTGTATTTGGTCGGCATGCAAATCCATAGTCATAATTCTATCAACTCCAGCGGCAGTAAGTAGATTTGCTACTAGCTTGGCAGCAATTGGAACTCTAGGTTTTCCTTTTTTATCCTGTCTTGCATAGCCAAAATAAGGAATAACAGCTATAATTTTATAGGCTGATGCCCTTTTTGCGGCATCAATCATTAGCAATAACTCCATTAAATTTTCTGACGGTGGAGGAGTAGATTGTACCAAAAAAACATGAGAACCTCTTACTGTTTCATTAAATGATGGTTCAAACTCTCCATCTGAAAAATCAATGACCGAAGAGTCACTAAGTTTTGTTCCATAAGAGTTTGCTATATTTTCGGCTAATAGCTTAGAATTTCTTCCTGCAAAAAATTTAATTTCATTATTCATGAGTACTACAAAAGGTCGGCAAATATACATATTTAGGCATATTAAAACAGATTAAAATTTCATTTTTTACAAAATACGTTTGTAAATGAAATCAAACTTTTATTTTTGTACTTTTAATAGCCCAGATGGCGGAATTGGTAGACGCGTTGGTCTCAAACACCAATGAGGAAACTCGTGCCGGTTCGACCCCGGCTCTGGGTACAATGAAATTTATGGAAAAATCTAAGCAATATAAATACGATGTTGCCTATCTTAAAATGGCAAAAGAATGGGCGAATTTATCTCATTGTAATAGAAGAAAAGTAGGTGCCTTAATCGTTAAAAATCAAATGATAATTTCTGATGGCTATAACGGAACTCCTTCGGGCTTTCCAAACGAATGTGAAGATGAAAATAATCAAACACATTGGTATGTACTACACGCAGAAGCAAACGCTATTCTTAAAACTGCAAAATCAAATCATAATTGTCAAAATGCTTGTTTATATTTGACAATGTCTCCGTGTAAAGATTGTAGTAAATTAATTTTACAATCAGGCATTAATAGAGTTGTTTATATTAAAAAATATAAAGATACTTCTGGCATAAGTTTTTTAAAAAAATCTGGCGTTGAAGTTAAACAGATTGTAGTATAATTTTATTTATGAAAAAAAATCTTTTAGAAATTTTAAAATATACCTTATTCATAATTTTAGGTATACTTATCAGTGATTGGTTCTCAAGCGATCAAAAAAAAAGTAAAATTGAGTCAATATTAAAGATTATTGAAAAAAATTATGTAGACTCTATAAATTTTAATTCTCTGCACGAAAGTTCTATAAATGATATATTACTTAACCTTGATCCTCACTCTTCGTATATTGATGCAGAGAAATTTAATGCGGTAAAAGAAGATATGCAAGGAAGTTTTAGTGGTATCGGAGTACAGTTTAGCATCATCAATGACACAATAGTTGTTGTGGCGCCAATAGCAGGTGGTCCATCTGAAAAATTAGGAATATTATCTGGAGACAAAATTGTGTATGTAGAAAAAGAACTCGTTGCAAATGTTAAAATAAAAAATGAAGATGTAATTAAGAAGTTAAGAGGTAAAAAGGGTAGCTCAGTAAATGTTGACATTCATAGGAAAGGAAATAATAAGCTGATCAGTTATAATATTATAAGAGATGATATTCCTTTAAAAAGTGTTGACGCCTCAATTATGTTAGATAATAACATTGGATACATTAAATTAAACAGATTTGCTGCAACTACATACGAAGAATTTAGTTTAGGCGTTGAAAATTTATTAACAAGAGGAATGAAAAAACTAATATTAGATTTAAGAAATAACCCAGGCGGATATTTAGGTGTTGCAATTAATATTTGTGATGATTTATTAAATGCAAATCAGTTAATTGTGTACACACAAGGCAACAAAAGAGCTAAAGATGAAATATATTCCACTAAAAATGGTTCTTTAACAAACACTGATCTTGTAATATTAATTGATGAAGGATCTGCTTCTGCATCTGAAATTATTGCTGGAGCTGTTCAAGATAATGATAGAGGAACAATTATTGGTAGGAGATCTTTTGGAAAAGGATTAGTACAAGAACAAATTAAATTAAATGATAATTCTGTTTTAAGAATTACTACCCAAAGATATTATACCCCTTCAGGGAGATGCATACAAAAACCGTATAAAAAAAATAATTTAGTTGAAGAAGTTTTTGACTCAACCGTTTATAAAACAAAATCTGGCAGAGAGGTGTATGCAAGTGGTGGTATCAATCCTGATATAATAATTGAGGTAGATTCTAACTTAAATTATTTGAAATTAAATGAGTTAATTAGTTTAGGTTTGATTAACGAGTTTTGCCTTGATGAAAGCATCAAATTTCGAGAAATAAATATTTCCAAAGAGGATTTTTTAAATATAAATGAAAATAAATTTTACTCTAATTTTTTGTTGTTTTTAGATATGAAAGACAAGCCAAATTATATTAATGGTATTGGTGAAAAAGAAAAACAATTTCTACGAAATTTCTTGATTTCCAAAACAGCTCAAAATATTTGGGGAGATGACATGTATTATCTTTTGCAGGCTAAAAATGATGAATTTATTAAAACAGCAATTAACAATAATTAAATTTTATTGTCTATTAAAAAAGTATCTTTAAAATAATTTCCTCTTTTCACACTCATTGTATATCAATTGAATAGTAAGACCAAATAATACAGAAATAATTATAAGAATTACATTGTTTAGTCCCTCAGTCATAAATGAAACTCTAATTAATATTGTTGAAATTATAAATGCTGAATTTCTCATTATATTGTGAAATAAATCAGAGTTGAAAAATGAAAATAATAATAAAAAAACATCAACTAATATTAAAATTTGAAAGAGTTCGTCAAAGAAAATAGTATTAATTGATTTTATATCAGACATACTTTCATTTGAAAGGTATTCACTGAACCAATTAAATAAATGACAAATTGCTAGAACAACAACAAGAGGGACCAAAATTGAAGATATCCATTTTTTAATTCTTATAAACCTCATTAAGTTAATATTATCTACAATGTCATTAATTTTTTTTCTCGAACTCAACCTAAATAAAAAAATCAGTAAAAATAAAATTATTGAAGCTAATAAATCAATAAAAAAATACTCATTCATGCTGCTAGTAATGATATTTTGACTCAAATTTAAATCAGAAATGTCTTTAAATATTCTTCTTATTATTATCAAAGTTATAATTTCATACTGCTTTGAAATATACGTCGATATAGATCTAGGTAAATAGTAAATTAACTGATATATTTCATATATTAATATAAATGAAAATGGAGTATATATTGCTGCAATAGGATTATTAAACAAACCATAGTGATCTTTGATTGAAACTAAACTTGATTTGGTTAAATATATCAACAGTAGGTGAATTAAAAAGCCTATTATTGATATATAGAGTATACTTTTTTCAACTATTTTTTTTGACTTTTCTGAAAGAAAAAAATTAAAAATCAAGTTTTCACAGCTGTTAAATTTCATGTTTACAATTTAAATAATAATAGTATTATAATTTATTTTGTATAACTATTATATTGCAAAGTTATACAAATTTATGTATTTTTGTAAAAAATATTTAAATGAAAAAAAATAAAATAGTAAATTTTATTCAAATTTATTATCCTGTGTTATTAGCATTTATTTGCTTGATATATTCTGTTTCACTTGGTCTTTTTGGATATACAGAGGAGGCACAATATTCAGCACATTGGCCAGCTACAATATTATTATTTGCAATAGCTATTCGACAACGTAGAAATGACATAAAAAAACAATAGATATGTTAAGCACAAGTATGTTTATTATTGGTGGTATTATATTTTTGTTCTATATATTTGGATTACTATATATGATTAATTGGGCAAACACTACACAAAATGAAGATATGATTGCCGATAAAAAAAATGATCATTCCAAAAACGAGTAAATTATATTTACAATAAGATGTTTTGATTTAAAACTTATCTTTAAATCAGTATTTATTTATAAACTGTTTAAAAATTGGTCAGCCTTCAGTAAATGGCTTTCTCTTTTTGTAGCGTTCATCTTATCAAAACTGTTTATTAACATTCTCATTCTGGGATTTTTTGAAAAAAAATCTCGTTGATTGTTCATAAAATTCCAAAAAAGTGCATCCCAAATTTCACACCAAGCACCTTTTTTATAATTGCTCATCTTTAATATATAATTACTACCGCTTATATATGGTTTAGTAGACATTAAACCGCCGTCAGCAAATTGACTCATGCCATATACGTTAGGGACCATCACCCAGTCATAAGAATCGATAAACAGTTCCATGAACCAGCGATATACTTGATCTGGATGAAATTCACAAAGCAGCATAAAATTTCCAATTATCATTAGTCTCTCAATATGATTGGCATATCCAGAAGAGTTGATTTTATTAATTGTATCATCTACTGGTTCAATGCCAGTGGTTGCATTATAAAATGATTTTGGTATTTCTCTATTAAAATTCCAAAAGTTTTTTGTCCTCTCCTCTACTCCTTTACAAACATATACTCCACGAATAAACTCTCTCCATCCAATAATTTGACGAATTAGACCTTCACATGAGTTTAACCTAATATTATTTTTTTCATAAAATTCTATAATAGATTTTATAACATAATCTGGTGTAATCAAGCCAGAATTAATCAGTGGTGAGAGTACACTATGGTTAATAATTGACTCTTCTTTCAAAATAGCATCCTCGTATGGTCCAAACTCATCAAATCTATTTTGTAAAAATTCTTGAATCCATCTTTTAGCTGTTGTAAAATTTGTTGGGTAAATAAATTCATTATTAACTAGACCATTATTATTTTTATAATATTTCAAAACATAAGAATTTGCTTCTTCGTGATTACTTGTTTTTTTGGAAACTTTTATTTCTGGTGTTTGTTTATTTTTTGGATATTTTTCTCTATTCATATAATCATATGTCCACTTACCACCTAATGGATCTTGATTTTTGTCAAGAAGAATTTTTAATCTAATCCTTTCAGACTTATAAAATGATGTTTGAAAGAGTTTTTTTTTCTCTGTTCTGAAAAATCCTTTTAAATTTTCTCTGGTATTTATAAAAGCAGGATTATCATAAAATTTATATTTTAACCCCTTCTCCTCACAAGTTATTTTTATCCTTCTTTCTAAATAATTATCCTCTGGATTTAAACAAACAATTTTTTTAATTTTTTCAGTATTGATACTATCAATAAAACATCTAATATCTGATGTTTTTTCGAAGGAATTGATATAAAATGTTTTTAGTTGTTTAGATTGCAGATAATCAAAGTAATTTTTCATTGAACACCTGTGAAAATAAATTTTTTGTTTGTGAAAATTATACTGCTTGAAATAAAGATGCTCTTCAATCAAATAATGTGAATATTCTGAATTAAGAAGCACAGATTTTTCAAATAATTGGTTGGGAAAAATTATATTTATAGTTTCCATATATATCATTTACAAAAATAATAATGAATGAGATTATAAACACCTTACTTAAAGAAATTTATTTTGTATAAGATTAATTTGCTAATCGACAACTCCCTCTAATGTTTGAGTTAAGTCGATAAATTAGTATTTTTGTATACTATTAATTAGTACTTTTTTAAAAATGATTGAACATTATTTTGACTGCCCACATTGTTGGGAAAAACAATTAAAAATGATTGACCCATCTATTGAGACTCAAAACTTCATTGAAGACTGTGAAATTTGTTGTAATCCTCTTGAGTTTGACCTTAGCGTTATAAATAACTATATTGAATCATTTTCTGTTATATCAATAGATCAATAATAGCTGAAACACAATCATAGACATGCTATTTGAATATCCTAAACAATAGCAATCATATCCATCAAATTAATTAAAAGATTACTATGACGGACTAGTTTTAGTGACAATAAATCGAACCAAAAAATTCTTTTGTATGTTTGTGACATGAAAGTAATTATATTCATGCTATTACTTATTATCCCATTTATTGGATTTGGACAAGGATGGGAGAAAGTAATTAGTCCTGGTGGTGGTGATAAAGAAGGAAATTCAGTTCAACAAACTGTTGATGGAGGATATATAGTCTGTGGATATTGGAATAATCAAACTGGAAATTCATCAGATTTATGTTTAATAAAAACTGATGATAAAGGTGATACTCTCTGGACTAAAGTTTATGGTGGAGTAAATAGCGAAAGGGGATATTCAGTTCAACAAACTATCGATGGTGGATATATAGCTTGTGGCGGAACAATGGATGTGTTTTTAGTCAAAACTGATGGTAACGGAGTAGAACAATGGAATCAAACTTTTGGTGGAACAGGAACTGACCGAGGTTATTGTGTTCAACAAACTACAGATGGTGGATATATAATATGTGGTGGAACAAGTTCTAACACTACCGGACCTTGGGATAGTGATGTATATCTTATAAAAACCGATGGAAATGGAATAGAACAATGGAATCAAACCTTTGGGGGGACTAGTAATGATTTGGGTCGTTCTGTTAAACAAACAATAGATGGAGGTTTTATCATTTCTGGTTATACAGAATCTTTTAATACATTAAATTTGAATGGTGCGTATAGCCTTTATCTCATAAAAACAGATGGAAATGGAATAGAGCAATGGAATCAAATCTTTGGAGACACCTTAGTTCAGGGTTATTCTGTGCAACAAACGTCTGATGGAGGATACATTGTTTCCGGAACTAGAGAATCTCCAGAAAACTCACAAAGCGACATATATCTTATAAAAACAGATGGAAGTGGACTAGAACAATGGAGTCAAATCGTTGGATCAACAGATTGTAATGAGAAAGGCTATTCAGTACAACAAACTTTAGATGGAGGGTATATTGTTACAGGTAAAAAAGAAGATATTGATGATTATGGGGTTGATGGTAATAGTGATGTCTATCTCATAAAAACAGATGGAAATGGAATAGAGCAATGGAATCAAACTTTTGGTGGAACAGGAACTGACATCGGTAATTCTGTAAAACAAACTTCAGATGGAGGATATATCATCACAGGTGAAACAGAAGATGTTTTTATACCTGGTGTTAATGGAGAAAAGAACATCTACCTTATAAAAACAGATGGAAATGGAAATGTAACCTCAACATTCAATATCCCAAATCCATCATCAAACAAAAAATTAGAAAAGGTATTTGATATGTTAGGAAGAGAAACTAAAGCTCCAAAGAACACTCCATTCATTGAAATATATGATGATGGTAGTACAGAAAAAAAGATAGTAATAGATTAAAAAATAATTATGAAAAAATTAGTGTTTGTACTATTATTTACTCTCCCGTTAATTGGGTTTAGTCAAAATATATATAATGAAGATGATGTTAAATTTAATCAAGACAGTTCATTGATATTACTAAAATCAAATAACACTCCCGTTTCAGGTATTTTAAAAAAAACCTGTAAACAAAAAGGAATGATTTTTAAAATTAGAACTAATTGTGAATATGTGATAAAAAATGGTCTTTTTATCTCTTCAAAAGGATACTATAAAAACAATCAAATAAGTCAGGAGACACAAAGAAACGGGATATGTAAATTCTACTATAAAAATGGTGTGATAAAATATACAGGAAATATGGTAGAAGGTTGGTATGATGGAATATGGAAATACTTTGATAAAAAAGGGAACTTAGAAAGAGAAGATACATTTAAAGAGGGGAATCAAATAACTGAAAAAGGTTATAATAAAAACGGACTATTAAACTATGAACTAGAATGGAAAAATGAAAATAGTTATATAATTAAATATTATTACAAAGGAGTTTTATATGAGGAAGGGACTATTAAAAATAAGAAAAAAGAAGGTGTATGGAAACAATATGTTTATTTAGATGATGGGACTATAGAATTGGATAAAAAAATAATTTTTAAAAACGGAAAAAAAGTGAAGAATTGAATGTAAATAAATTGTGAAATCTCACGTACTACAATAGTTATTCCACAGTAACTGACTATTTTTGAATTAAACTAATTGGTCAAGAAAATTCTTTTGTACGTTTGTGATATCAAAAATTACTATTATTGCTAAAATTAATTTATTTATTTAAAAAATATAAATCATGACTGAAGAAACTCTATCTAAAAAAAACAGTAATAAGTCTGGATATGTCATAAGTGTCATTGCGGGATGTATTTCTAGTGGCACAGTAAATGGCTGGGGATTGGCTGGCTTGCTTGGAGGTTTATTTGCTGTTCTATTGATTGGCGGAATATCCTCAGGAGTTATTTATCTTTTCTACAGAAAAAACTTTCAAACAATTTTTGCAATAGTATGTGTCATATTTTCTATACTTGCTGTTTTAGGGGGTTCTGGAGGGAGATTATTGTAAATAATTGAACTCAAAGAAGATAACGGACTAGTTTTGAGTCAAACTTTTAGGTCAAGGAAATTCTTTTATATATTTATAACAATCAAAAATTTATGAAAAATCTATTTTTAGTTCTACTTTTTATACCGGCAATGATTTATTCTCAATCACAAATATTAAATGGAATAGAACTAAATGGACCAAAAGGATTTGTGAAAACAGAGAATTTGACTTGGGAGAAGGGGAATGATATTATAAATGTTCAATCTTTTAAGGGAAAATTTCCAGTGAAAGAATTTGAAGAAGCCTGCTCTAAAGGATCAAGAACATCTGAGTACCTTGCAATGGAAACTCAAGAGATGAATGGTATTGAATATCAAATATGTTTACAGTATGGAGATAATGGTATGTTAATAGGACAAATCCCTATTTATCGAAATGGAAATACATACATGGTTACAGTAGGAACTTATTCTTTAGATTATGAAGAATCCAAACGAATAGAAGAATCAATGTACCAAATTTTTTATATGATTGGCTACATGACATCTAGAGTAACCCTATTTTAATAAAATATCGTAGACAACAAAAACGGTCACGGTCAAAAGAAATTATTCTTCACAAAAAACATCCCGAATCTTTTTTAAATCACCATTAAGAAGTTCGTATATTTCTTTTAACTTTTCAGAATTACTATAACCAGAGATAGAATTTATAGAGAATCTTCCGTAATAATTTCCATCTCTATCTACTATTTTAGGTCCATTAGATGAAAATTCATTCCATGGACTTTCACTTCCAAATTCACTACCATAGTTACTATACTCATTCCATATGGACACAGAACTATATTCACTTCCATAATCTCCATATTGATTACAAATAGACTCAGAACTATATTCACTACAATTTAAACAACCTAGAAACTTGTCGTCATCTGAAAATAATAAAAGTTCTTGACTAAAAATCAATCCAGAATATACACAAAATAATATCATTATAAATATTCTATTCATTTTTCGAAACTACAAAAAATATTTGATTTTAACGTATTGATTTACTAATCGACAACTTCCCCATAAGTTTGGATTTAGTCGATTAAATCGAATATACTCACGGAAATATTACATGTATTAATGTAGTACTATTAGAAAGATAGTACTTGTTGGAATCGTTGTATTCTAACATTCAACATTGAAACCAATTCATAGTGTTTGATGGAAAATTCAAAGTGACTTGTAACACTTAAAAATCAATAACAGGAATATAAAATTTGATTAAGGAAGTTTTCGAAACCAAAAGTTGGTTACCAAATCACTCAACGGTAACTGACTGTTTTAGTACCAATACTTTTGATCCTAAAAATTATAATAAAAAAGATGTTGAAAGTATTTTATTTTCATTTGACTTAATTATTAGAACTTCAAAATTAACAAAAACATCACACTATAATTCTTATCAATATAAATTATATCGTTTAATCAAATTCCT
>Ga0160423_10004606_pt1 | contig 11316 bp, 7 predicted proteins | sample CRUFie14St8metaG_FD_108191 | JGI IMG/M metagenome (GOLD analysis project Ga0160423, IMG submission 108191) | Marine microbial communities from the Costa Rica Dome - CRUD Field 142mm St8 metaG | ecosystem: Environmental > Aquatic > Marine > Oceanic > Photic zone | place: Costa Rica: the Eastern... | reverse complement strand
TTCCAATATACTCGGTTATGGTGCCTTGTTTATGATTCCCGCTGCTGTTCTGGGAATTCCGCAGGAGGTCATTGCCATTTTGGCGCCACTTCATCTCTTTGGTCAGTTTTGGTATCACACCCAACACATAGGGAAACTCGGTTGGTTGGAATATATCATTGTGACCCCTTCCCAACACCGTGTTCATCATGCCATCAATCCCATTTATATCGATAAAAATCTCAGTGCAATTTTTTGTGTTTGGGATCGCATGTTTGGTACCTTTCAGGAAGAACTTGATGAAGAGCCACCTGTCTATGGCGTACTTAAGCCTGTGCAATCATGGAACCCATTGTGGATCAATTTTCAACACCTATGGGCACTGACCCGCGATGCTTGGCACACCAAACAGTGGAGCGATAAACTCCGCATCTGGTGGATGCCCACTGGCTGGAGACCCGAAGATGTCAAACAATCTCACCCAAGGACGTTGATAACCGACGTAACAAAACAGCAAAAATATGCGCCTCCCTATAAACGTTCCCACGCATATTGGGCATTGTTTCACTTTTGCGCAACCATGGGTTTACTGCTGTTAATGCTCTATCACTTTGGGAGCCTATCTTCTTTGCATGCCACCGCCATTGGCTTAGCTTTGTTTGCAGCTATTTTTGGATACACCAGCATCATGGATCAATACAAATGGAGTGTCGGATTTGAGTGGTTGCGAATTTCAGTTACTTTTTTTGCCTTACAATGGGCAACGGTTACTTTAATACCCATTATCTATTGGGCATGGACGGGATATCTTTTGATTTCCCTCACAGCACTGGCTTCAGGCTTTGGACGAGAACGCATGCTGATGCAAACCGAATATTGAATTGCTATTGGAGTTCTTTGTTGTTCGTTATGATTGAATCGGGGTATTTTCATGCTTCCTATCGGAAAGCAGGTGACAAAGCAAAGGGGTAAAATATCCCGCCTGTTTAGACGGGATTCTCCATGTTGGCCTACTAGGGATCGAACCTAGACTCTTCTGAACCAAAATCAGACGTGTTGCCAGTTACACCATAGGCCAGTAAAATGCTATTTCTTGGCTTGGCGAGCCTGCCTGCCGTAGGCAGGTTGCCAGAACCACTTAAGGCCAATAGCGCTGCAAAAATAAAACAAAGTTTGATAATGCCAATAGTTCTATTTTGATTTCTCAACACAATGAGAATGTTGTACATTCGTAACTCCAAAAACCACAAATGAATTTTCGCGTCTGGAATCTGAGATTGGGTTGGTTTGCTTTTGCGATTTCACTCCTCTCCTACTTGCTCACTGTCGAACCCACTGCAAGTTATTGGGACTGTAGCGAATATATCGCTACCGCTGCCAAGTTGCAAGTTGGTCACCCACCGGGTGCTCCATTTTTTCAAATGGTTGGAGCGGTGTTTGCAATCCTCGCTCCCCATGCGGAATATATCGCTCTATCAGTCAATATGATGTCGGTATTAGCGAGCAGCTTTACGGTCTTGTTTTTGTTTTGGACGATTACAGGAATTGCACGTCGTTTGGTGCGCGAACAAGTCGATGATAATCACACCCAAATCCTAGTTTTAATCGCCGGACTTGTCGGTGCTCTTGGGTTTGCATACACCGATAGTTTTTGGTTCAACGCCGTTGAGGCAGAAGTCTATGCCATGGCAACTTGTATCCTATCTATCCTCTTTTGGCTAGGGCTACGCTGGGAAGCCGATATGGACAAGCCACGCGGCGATCGCTGGTTGGTGCTCATTGCTTTTGTTGTTGGTCTTTCCTTTGGCGTGCATTTTATGGGACTTTTGACCATACCTGCCATCGGGATGTTATACTATTTTAAAACCACAGATACCGTGACGATAAAAGGGTTTGTGTTGGCCAATATCCTCTCCATAGCGGTTTTGCTTTTTATCTTTAAACTCCTGCTTCCGAGTACACTTGCGTATTTTGGATACGCCGAGGTGTTTTTTGTCAATCAAATTGGCTTGCCTTTCCACTCGGGAACTATCGCTGCTGGACTTTCACTTATTGCGTTTTTCGTGTACACCCTTCAAGTGACGCATCGCAAAAACTGGGTACAACTCAATACCACTCTACTTTGTGTCCTATTTATTCTCGTTGGGTTTTCGTCTTGGCTGATGCTTCCGATTCGTGCAAATGCCAATACGGTAATCAATGAAAACGCTCCCACAGATGCACGTGCATTGCTAGCCTATTACAACCTCGAACAATATCCTGATACCCATTTATTTTATGGGCCAATGTTTACCGATATGTATGCTGGACAGGATGAAAACACACCTTATGTTGACGCTAAACCTAAGTACGAAAAAGATGAGAAATCAGGCCGATATATTATTGTTAATGAGTGGGAAAATGCGCAGATCAATAGTAATCGCAAGCACGAAGGCATATTACCGAGAATGTGGAGCAGTGGAAATGCAACCAATTATATGACTTACTACGGAACAGTTGACTTTGATGTCAAACTCGAGTACCGAAACGAAGAAGGTCTTGTAGAGGCAGTGAACACATTTATCAGCGACTGGAACGAGGGGCGAGCAGATGTAGAGGAATATCATAATTTCCTTACAACCTATGCTCCTTATCTCGATATCGAAAAGCCTTCGTTTTTTGACAACCTCCGCTATATGTTTGACTTCCAAATGGGATATATGTATTGGCGGTATTTTATGTGGAATTTTTCTGGTCGTCAAAACGATCTTCAAGGAAAACTTGACCCAATCAATGGAAACTGGATCAGTGGAATTCCATTTATCGACAACTGGCGTTTGGGCCCACAGGAACTGCTGCCAAGTGAACTGGCCAACAACAAAGGGAAAAATAAATACTATATGCTGCCCCTATTGATGGGGATTTTGGGATTTGCCTTTTTATATGGCAAAGACCCCAAACGGTTTTGGGTGATGCTATTGCTGTTTTTGTTTACCGGACTGGCGCTCAAAGTTTATCTCAACGAACGGGTTTTTGAACCTCGTGAGCGCGACTATGCCTTGGTTGGCTCGTTCTATACTTTCAGTATCTTCATTGGTTTAGGAGTGCTTGCCCTTTCCGAACGAATCCAGTCTTTTCTTCGTCCGCGTATCGCCGTTCCGATTGTCGGAGCACTGAGTTTGCTTTGCGTACCCGTACTATTAGCGTCCGAAAATTGGGACGATCACGATCGCTCGGGTCGGTATACTGCACAGTCAACTGCAAAGGCCTATCTGGACTCTGTGGAGGAAGATGTAGATGCCATGATTTTTACCATTGGAGATAATGACACCTTTGCCATTTGGTATGCACAAGAAATTGAAGGCTACCGAACGGATGTACGTAGCATCAATACCCAACTTCTGGCAACTGATTGGTATATCGATCAGCTCAAACGACGTACCTATACCAGCTCGCCAATCCCATCTCAACTCGAGCACCGTCAATATGCCTATGGGGTACGGGATTACATCAAACACGAGACACTGCTCGACTCGGTTCGTTGGACATTAAATGACTTTATGCGTTGGGTGAGTAGTGATCAACCGCGAACGCAGTATAAGTTTCTCCTCGAACAATATGACGTTTCAACAACTAATATCCCCAAGTCAACCCAACAAATGATCTATTATCCGACCAACCAAGTTCGGGTGCCAGTCAATAAAGAAAATGTATTAAAAAGCGGAGTGGTCAAGCCCGAGGACGCAGAACTTATTGTCGATTATATCGATATCGATCTTCCCACATCAGGGTTATACAAAAACCGATTGATGATGCTAGACATTCTGCACAATAACGACTGGGAGCGACCGATTTATTTTACAGGAGGTAGCTATGACGATAGCGAGTATTTTTGGATGAAAGACTATTTGCAACTCGATGGTTTGGTGTATAAACTCGTGCCAATCAAGACCCCTATTGATCCAAACAATCCCTACCAAATGGGTCGAATAGATGCCAATCAGATGTATGATATTGTGATGAAATGGGACTGGGGAAATTCTGATAGCCCTGACATTTATCACGATCCCGAAACGAGAAAAAACAGCATTTCTTTCCGATCGAATATCACACGATTGGCCAATGCATTAATTGAAGACAAACAAGTCGAAAAAGCAATCACTGTCCTCGACCTGGCCATGGACAAAATGCCGATTGAGACCTTTGGCTATTACAGCTTGGTTACCCCTATAGCGAGTGCCTATTATCGTGCAGGAGCCACAGAAAAAGCCCAACAGATTGTGCAAAAGTTAGCAGCTGGCTATCATGAATATATGCGCTACTATGCCCAGTGGGACAATGACGACCAATTGGCGCTTATGGAAGACCTCGTCGGAAATGTGGAGCGGTACAAAAGTTTGTTGACCGAAGTTGTTCAAGCCAGAGATTACGAAACCCTAGCTGCCATATACAATCGGTTCTACGAGTCGATATTGCCGTTTAGCTATATATATGGTAAATATGACTTCTACACCGAGCTCACCCCATTTGTTGCTGGCTTATATGCAGCTGATCAACTGGAATTGGCACGAGAGCTCAGTGGACATATCGCCCAGCAGTACATCGATCTGCTCAATCGTTTTTTGACCCTGGAGGAGGAGCAATTGAGGTATTTTGAAATGGAAATTGGCATTGAAGTCGAGGCCTATAAAAGTTTGGTATCTACTATCAAGCGAAACGAAACAGATTCTGAAGTTATTGAGGAGGTGCAAAACACCTATTCGGAAACAGTTGGTCAGTTTGCTTTTCTCGACTAAACAAAGTCTTTCATCAACGAAATAATCGTGTTGGCATCTTGATCTCCACTTTGTCGCCAGACCATTTCACCGCCTTTATATATCATTAAAGTTGGCAATCCGCGCACACGAAGTGCTTCAGAAAGTTTAGGGTTTTTTTCGACATCGATTTTGATGACTTTACCATGGTCACCCATGGCAGCAGCAACGTCACGCAACACCGCATGCATCTCCCCAGAGGACTCATCCAAATCGGAATAAAAATTGAGGAGGATCGGGATTTTCGCATCAATAATGTCACCAAATTTTGACATAACGAGACTTTTTTTACACCATCAGGTCTTGCTAAAATAGTATTTTGTTCTAAAATGAACTGAATTGACATAAAATGCCAATATAAATGAGAATGCAATCCAAGACATTTTCGTTAAATCGTTCGCATAATAATTCCTATTTTTGGGTTCCAACCATGGCAAAGAACAAAAAACTATTCCTACTTGACGCTTACGCCTTGATTTTTAGAGGATACTATGCGTTTATTAAAAATCCAAGAATCAATTCCAAAGGGATGGACACCAGTGCAATTATGGGGTTCACCAACTCTCTGTTTGACCTGATCAACCGGGAAAAACCCGACTATCTGGCTGTTGCTTTTGACAAAGGAGGATCGGTCGATCGGACCGAAATGTACTCCGAATACAAAGCGAATCGTCCCGAAACACCCGAAGCTATTCGAATTGCTGTTCCCTACATACAAAACCTGCTTAAAGCCATGCATATCCCCGTAATCGAAAAAGAAGGATATGAGGCTGATGATATAATCGGAACCCTTGCCAAACAAGCTGAAAAAAAGGGTTTTGATGTGTATATGATGACCCCGGATAAAGATTTTGCGCAGCTAGTCTCTTCTAAAATTTTTATGTATCGACCATCTCGAATGGGGAATGGAATTGAAATTTGGGGTGTTCCGGAAGTACAAGAAAAATTTGAAATCGAAAAGCCAGAACAAGTCATTGACTACTTGGGTATGATGGGTGACTCGGTTGACAACATACCTGGATTGCCAGGCGTGGGTGATAAAACCGCAAAAAAGTTTTTAGCTCAATACGGTTCGATGGAAAATCTGCTAGCCAATACGCATGAACTCAAAGGAAAACTCAGAGAAAAAATCGAGGAAAATAAAGCACTTGGCATACTCTCCAAAAAACTTGCTCGTATTTTGTTGGATGTGCCTGTATCCTTTGACGAAAGAAGTTTTGAACTCACCGATCCAAACCTTGAGGAAGTACAAGAGATTTTTCGGGAATTGGAATTTCGACGTCTTGAAGATCGTTTTCGAAAGCTGTTTAGCAAAGAGGAACAAACGCAGAGCCCTACGTCTGAACCAAAAAAGAGTGCCCGACCAGCCTTTGATTTGTTCAATCAACCAGGAGCAGGAGAGCTAAGCGTTGATGATACTTATAAATCTTTATCGACTAGCAAACATCTGTACCAAAGCATTCAAACCGCAACAGAACAAGAGATGTTACTTGAATGGCTATTGCAACAAAAATCGGTTTGCTTTGATACCGAAACCACTGGACTTGACGAACTTTCTGCTGAACTAGTCGGTATTGCCTTTAGTTGGGAAAAAGGAACAGGCTATTACCTTCCTTTCCCTGAAGATCGCACGGCCTGTGAGACCAAACTTGCCTATTTTGCTCCTTTTTTTCAAAGTGCATCCATTGAAAAAATAGGGCATAACCTCAAATATGACATCAAAGTGTTACAGCAATACGGCATGGCGGTTCATGCCCCCATCTTTGATACTATGATTGCGCACTATCTGATTAATCCCGACATGCGCCATAATATGGACATCTTGGCTGAAACTTATTTGGGTTACAAACCACAACCCATAACCGAATTGATCGGAAAAAAAGGGTCTAGCCAAGGGTCGATGCGCAATGTACCGATCGATAAACAAACCGAATATGCTGTTGAAGATGCCGATATTACCCTTCAACTCAAAAATCATTTTGTTTCGGAACTCGCGTCCGAGGAAGTTGTCGATTTGTTTACCAATATCGAATTGCCTTTGGTCAATGTTTTGGCAGCCATGGAAAGCGCAGGTATCCGTATCGACGTGGACTATTTAGACAAACTGGCGGTTCAGTTCCGAGAAGAAACCGCAGTGCTTGAAGATCGAATTTATGAGCAAGCCGGAGAACGCTTTAACTTGGCTTCGCCCAAACAATTGGGTCCCATCTTGTTTGACAAACTCAAGCTTGTGGACAAACCCAAAAAAACCAAAACTGGGCAGTATTCTACCGCTGAAGATGTACTTTCTTATTTGGCAAAAGACCATGCGATTGTTGCTGATATTCTGGAGTGGAGGTCGGTCAAAAAACTGAGCAACACCTACATCGAGGCCCTTCCCCAACAGGTGAATCCCAAAACAAATCGTGTCCATACGATTTTCAATCAGGCGGTGGCAGCCACAGGACGACTGAGTAGCAACCACCCCAACTTGCAAAATATTCCAATTCGAACCGAGCGAGGTCAGTTGGTTCGCAAGGCCTTTGTCCCGCGCGATGAAGACCATGTCTTACTCGCAGCAGATTATTCACAAATCGAATTGCGTGTAATTGCCTCTTTAAGTGGAGATACAGAAATGCAAGAGGCCTTTCAAAAGGGCGAAGATATTCATGCTAGTACCGCTGCCAAAGTGTTTGGCGTGGCATTGGCAGACGTGAGCCGAGAGCAACGAAGTCAAGCCAAAACCGTTAACTTTGGGATTGTATATGGCGTATCGGCTTTTGGGTTGAGCAACCAAACCAGCTTGAACCGAGCCGAAGCCAAAGCCTTGATTGATGCCTATTATGAAACCTATCCGCAGTTAAAAAACTATATGCGTTTACAAGTTGATTTTGCACGTGAAAATGGCTATGTCGAAACCGTTTTGGGTCGTCGTCGTTACCTCAAGGATATCAATTCTCAAAACAGTATCGTGCGTGGGGCAGCCGAGCGAAATGCTGTCAATGCGCCCATCCAAGGGAGTGCTGCTGATATCATCAAAATTGCCATGTTGCGGATCCATGAAAAACTAAGCGACTTTGAATCGAAAATGCTCTTACAAGTGCATGATGAATTGGTATTTGACGCCAAAAAATCTGAACTCGACGCGTTGACAAGCATGATCAAAACCGAAATGGAACAAGCCTATGCACTCCAAGTCCCTCTCGTAGTGGATGTAGGAACAGGAATGAATTGGCTCGAAGCACATTGATTTTCTTTTTTTGGTTTGCTTTTTACTCTATTAATTGTACATTTGCAGCCCGTTTTCAGTCAACTGAAACGGAACTAAACAACGTATTAAAGAAAAAGTAGTGGATTCATTAAGTTACAAAACCGTCTCAATCAACAAGAAAAATGCTGATAAACAGTGGGTTGTAGTTGATGCTGCGGATCAAGTTTTGGGACGTTTTTCGTCTAAGGTTGCTAAGCTTTTGAGAGGGAAGTACAAGCCGAGTTTTACACCTCATGCAGATTGCGGTGATAACGTCATCGTGCTAAATGCTGACCAAATCAAACTCACTGGTGACAAGTGGAACAACAAAACCTATCTCCGTCACACGGGTTATCCCGGTGGTCAGCGTAGTTTAACAGCTAGTGAAATCCATGAAAAAAATCCAACGCGTTTGGTTGAAAAATCCATAAAAGGCATGTTACCTAAAAATAAATTGGGAGCAGAATTATTCCGTAACCTCTATGTTGTTTCTGGAGCAGAGCATCCTTATGATGGTCAAAAACCAACAGCTGTTAACATCAACGAATTAAATTAATATGGAAGTGATTCATACCATTGGTCGTCGTAAAACCGCAGTTGCGCGCGTGTTTTTGTCTGAAGGAAAAGGTGAAGTTACCATCAACAATAAAGCATTAGACGCCTATTTTCCAACTGCAACACACCAATATAAAATCAATCAGCCGTTCACATTAACAGACACTTTGGGGAAATACAACCTCAATGTAACAGTAACAGGTGGTGGCCCGACAGGGCAGGTCGAAGCGATTCGTCTAGGCATTTCACGCGCCTTGTGTACCGTTGATGAAGAGCATCGCTCTGCATTAAAACCTGAAGGCTTACTCACAAGAGACCCTCGCATGGTTGAGCGTAAAAAGTTTGGGCAGAAAAAAGCCCGTAAAAAATTCCAATTCTCCAAACGATAACCGTTTGTTTGGATTGGCATAAAAATAAGTTCATTAATTAGTGTATAATTTGTTGCCATTAGTTTAGCATCTAAATGAGGAAGGCCGAAATTCGCCACTTGTTCATTGCTATTCAGGGAACGTAAACGAAAACAACAATGTCAAAAATAGAAGTCAAAGACTTACTAGAAGCTGGTGTCCACTTTGGCCACCTCACAAGAAAATGGAACCCGAATATGGCCTCCTTCATTCACATGGAGCGCAACGGGATTCACATTATCAACCTTTACAAAACCGTCACTAAAATCGAGGAAGCTCAGCAAGCACTCCATAAAATTGCTGCATCTGGCCGAAAAATCTTGTTTGTGGCGACAAAAAAACAAGCAAAGGATATCGTATCCAAAAAAGCGAGTGAAGTGAATATGCCTTATATCACCGAGCGATGGCCTGGTGGTATGTTAACCAACTTTGTAACCATTCGAAAAGCAGTCAAAAAAATGGCAGCCATTGATCGAATGAAAACAGATGGAACGTTTAATACTCTCTCCAAAAAAGAAAGACTTCAGGTCGAGCGTATGCGTGCCAAGCTCGAAAAGAACCTCGGTTCAATTTCGGACATGACTCGTTTGCCAGGTGCTCTCTTTATCGTGGATATTCGTCGTGAACACATCGCTGTTCGCGAAGCACAAAAACTCAATATCCCTATTTTTGCAATGGTAGATACCAACGCCGATCCGCGTGATGTTGATTTTGCGATTCCTGCCAATGACGACGCCTCAAAATCGATTGATAAAATTTTAGGACTTGTCACAGAGGCCGTAGCCGCTGGTACAAGCGAGCGCAAAAAAGAACGCGATGAAGCCAATGCGGCGAGTAGCGAAGGTGAAGTCGTTCCAGAAACGGCAGACGCAACTGAAGAAGTTGTTGCTGAAGCAGCTCCCGTTGTAGAAGAAACCGAAACTGCAGAAGCTGAAGCAACACCAGCTGAAGAGGTTGTAGAAACAGCTGCAGAAGACTTGAGTGGAAAGACGGTAGCCGACTTAAAGACACTGGCCAAAGAATCTGGAATTTCTGGATACAGCAAAATGAAAAAAGCAGAATTAATTGCGGCTTTGTCCGCCTAAATAATTGATAATATGTCAAAAATAAGTGCAGCTGATGTAAACAAACTCCGCAAAGCAACCGGAGCAGGAATGATGGATTGTAAAAAAGCCCTGGTAGAAGCTGAGGGTGATTTTGATACTGCAGTTGAAGTTCTTCGCAAGAAGGGTCAAAAAGTAGCTGCAAATCGCGCAGATCGCGATTCTTCGGAAGGTGCTGTAATCGCCAGAGTAAATGATGATGCTACTGTTGGTGTCATTGTATCGGTGAACTGCGAAACGGACTTTGTTGCCAAAAACGAAAGCTATGTGACCCTTGCCAACCAATTGGCTGACGTGGCATTGGCTCATGATAGTATAGACAGTTTTTTAGCTGCTGATTTCAATGGGATGTCTGTTGCTGATAAGCTCACTGAGCAAACAGGAGTCATTGGAGAAAAAATCGAAATCGGTGGGTTTGAACGTCTCGAAGGAGCGTTTGTCGGTTCGTATATCCACGCTGGTAATAAAATTGCTACCCTAACCAGCTTGTCTGCTGGAGTGGATGGAGCTGCTGAAGCCGCTAAAAACGTGGCCATGCAAGCTGCTGCGATGAATCCCATCGCCCTAAACGAAGAAGGCGTCGATGCCGCAACGGTTGAAAAAGAGATTGAGATTGCCAAAGACCAGCTTCGTCAGGAAGGAAAGCCAGAAGCCATGCTCGACAATATCGCCAAAGGAAAGCTCAAGCGGTTCTTCAAAGACAATACCTTGGTCAATCAGGCCTATATCAAGGATGGCAAGCAAAGCGTGAGTGACTATGTCAAGTCGGTAGATGCTGAACTCTCCGTTACGGGCTTTAAACGAGTGGCTTTAGTGTAAGCCATTACACATAATGCGAATTAAAAAACCTCGATTATTCGAGGTTTTTTTTGGGGCTTATATCAAGAGGGTTTTTGGTTATATTTGCACAAACACGATCCATGCCATACAAACGGATTCTTTTAAAACTCAGTGGAGAGGCTCTCATGGGTGATCGCTCTCATGGGATTGACCCCCAGCGTTTGGCCAGCTATGCCAGCGAAATCAAAAACGTCGTAGAACAAGGGGTTGAAGTTGCCATTGTCATTGGAGGTGGGAATATCTTTCGAGGGGTTGCTGGAGCGAGTAATGGAATGGATCGTGTGCAAGGCGACTATATGGGAATGTTGGCAACTATCATTAATGGTCTTGCCCTGCAGAGTGCTTTGGAAGATGCAGATGTACAAACCCGACTACAAACGGCCCTTAAAATCGAAGCGATTGCAGAACCC
>Ga0160423_10004604_pt1 | contig 11320 bp, 9 predicted proteins | sample CRUFie14St8metaG_FD_108191 | JGI IMG/M metagenome (GOLD analysis project Ga0160423, IMG submission 108191) | Marine microbial communities from the Costa Rica Dome - CRUD Field 142mm St8 metaG | ecosystem: Environmental > Aquatic > Marine > Oceanic > Photic zone | place: Costa Rica: the Eastern... | reverse complement strand
GTAGATTTAACACTTACTTACGATTACGCAATACTACAATACTAATTTACGGATTGTAATAAAAATTGTAAAATGAGAACCTCAACAGAAATGTTGAGGTTTTTTTGTTTAATTAATAAAATTATCATATTTATATATGGTTAACCAATATTAAAAAAAGTTTTAAAACGAGAAACGTTATGAGTAAAGAAAAACTAACAGACGAATACCAGAGTAATCTATCCAACGAAGAAATGGTAGAACTTGCTAAGAAACAGTATGAAACAAAGCAAGTATCCGATTATAAATTTCCAACTGAAATAATAGATTTACCATCTAAAGGATTAGTTTATCCTAAAGATAATCCGTTATCTTCAGGTAAAGTTGAAATGAAATATATGACGGCAAAAGAAGAAGATATTCTAACTACCCAATCATATATTAAAGATGGAACAGTTTTAGATAGATTGTTTCAATCATTATTAGTGGGTAATGGTGATGGTACACCTATTAGATATATTGATATTTGTACAGGTGATAAAAACGCCATTATGATTGCCGCTAGAGTTTTAGGATATGGTAAAGATTATAAAGTACAGATTGATGACCCATATAGTGATAATAAACAAGAAGAATCAATAGATTTAACTAAGTTTGAAAACAAACCATATGATGGCTCAGCACAAATCGAACTTCATAAAAATGAGTTTGAATATGAATTACCTAAATCTAAAAGAAAAATTACTTTTCAATGTTTAACTGAAAGTAAAGAAAGAAAAATCAAACACCAAGTAAAGGCGTTAGAGAAACAACAAAGAAAAATGAAAGATTCAACATCTAAAGAATTAACAACTAGATTAAAGAATATGATTCTATCAGTAGATGGTGAATACGATGAAGCGGTAATTAAAAACTTTGTGGATAATGAATTATTTGCGATAGACTCACAGTCACTCAGAGCGTATATTAATGAAGTTGTTCCAGATGTTGATTTAATATATGAGTTTATTTCTGAGGAGACAGGGGAAAGGAGAGAAATGCTACTGCCTATGGACAGTGGGTTTTTTTGGCCTTCCTCAAAACTATAGGAAACATTTACATTCTCACATTTTTGACCTCATTTATCATGGAAATGGTGGGTTCAATTTTACGGATGTTTACAATATGCCAATATGGGTTCGTAAATTCTACATCGGTAAAATAATAGAATTTAAACAGGAAGAAAAGAAAGTGCATGATAAAGAAATGAGAAAAGCTAAATCAAAATCACGAAGATAATTAAGAACCCAACTATTTGTTGGGTTTTTACATATTTATAGGTACATTAAACTATTAAGGGAAAACAATGGGAAAGAATATAATTGAAAAATTAGAAAATAGAGGTATGGATGAGAATGTCATCAAAAAATTTATCGGTAAAATCGCTAAAGCGTATAAACAAAAGAAATTAGATAAATTAACTAATGACAAAGAGTACCAATCTATTCTAAAAAAATACAATCTTAAACCAATTGATTGGGGTAAAGAACCAGATGCTAAAAGCTATGACCAACATCAAAAAAATGTAGCTAAACTTAAAAAATTAGGTTTACGTTAAAATAATAGGTTTCTAAATGGCTAAATTAAATAAAGATACTAAAGGTAGAATTGCTGATTATGAAAAAATAACTCAGTTAGAAGTCAACCTGTCTGATATTTTGATGAAAAACTTAGATGGTAGAACCAAAGAAGGTAAAATTCTAAAAGAAACTACTAAGTCCATTTTAGAAGCTAAATCATTAGAAGATAAACTTTCAGAGATTGCTAAAGCTAAACAAGAAGTAATCGAAGAAATATACGATACTAATAAAGATTTAGCAGAAAAAATGTTAGAACAATTAGATACTGCAGAAAAATTAGCTAAAAAGGAAAAAGACCGTAAAGATGCTACCGATGAATTAGAAGGTTTAGGAAAAGATATAGCAACAGATTTAGGTAGTATGGTGGGATTATCAAGTGATTTCGTCAGTAACTTAATGAAGGGTGGTGTTGCAGTACTTGGTATTCTTTTATTAAAAGAAGCTTATGATTTTCTAAAAGGAATGGCAACAGATGCTAAAACGTTATCATATGAATTGGGTATAAGTGGTAATGAGGCGGCTAGAATAGGAATAGAAACCAAAATGGCCATGTTCAGTATGGATGGATTCCTATTAGGTACTGATAAAGTAAGTGCCTCAATGAAAAGTATATTAACATCTACTGGTAATATTTCATTAGCTACCAGTGAGATGGCCGTTAATGTAGCTCGATTAAGTGAATTGGGTGTTGCCGCAGATGATGCTGTAAGTTTAGCTCGTTCATTAGATAACGCAGGACAAAATACAGAAAAATTATTAGATTTTGCCGATAAAACTGCAACCGAACTTGGTGGTATCGGGTCTGAAGGTATGAAATTCTTAGCGGCAAATCAATTTGAATTAAATACTTTAACTGAAGCACAGATTCAAGAAAGAATAAAAGAAGGTATCCTCTTAAAAAAGATGGGTGCTGATATGGACCACCTTAATAAAAAAGCGAGTGAGGCGTTAGATATAGAATCATCAATTAGAAATGAGATGAAACTCAGAATGATGACGGGTAAACAAATTGATATGTCCGCTCTTAGAGCCGCTCAAGTATCTGGTGATAGAAAAGCAATCGCAGAAGCAGAAGCGGCGTTGATAAAAGATTTAGGACCAGCATTAAGTAGTAACCTACAACTTCAAAGAATGATAGGAGATGCGACTGGTTTAAGTACAGAACAAATGTTAAACTACTCAAACGCAACTGGTGAAGCAGGAGATGCATTAGCAGAAAATACAAAAGAAGCTGGAATGTTAAATGGAATGTTTGATGGTATGGGTAGTATAGTACAAACCGTATTAATGGCCATCGCTGGATTAGCAGTAGCGATGTTAGCATTATGGGGATTATCAAAATTATTTTCTTTCTTCAAATTAGGTAATCCTGTTGCAGATTTTATTGGTGGATTTGGGAGTAAAGATGTACTTATGGGTGCTGCCGCTATGGTATTAGTAGCTGGTTCAATGTTAATATTCGCAATGGCGATGGGTAAATTTGCTGAAGTTATGAGTGTTGAATCTGTAATGGCAACTGTTGTAGGTATGGCACTACTCGGTGGAGCTATGGCATTATTGGCTTATTTGGTTGGAAATCCAGCAACTGCAGGAATGTTACTTTTAGCATCAGCTGCTATGTTAGTACTTGCTGCCGCTTTCTTAGTATTTGGATATGCGATTCAAGCAATTGCCACAGGTTTTGGAATGTTAGCAGATTTAGGTACACAAATTTTAGAATTGGCTCTGATGGCACCACTATTCCCAATAATCGGAGCAGGGTTGATGTTGATGTCAACATTTTTAGCTCTCGCAGGTATTGGATTACTATTTGCCGCTCCTGGATTTTTAGCATTTGGAATTGCAATGATTCCATTCGCCGCGGGTATGGCCATATTGGGTGCCGCTCTACCTTTAGTGGCAGATGGTATAGAAAGTTTTTCTGATATTGTTGGTGACCTTCCCGCTGTTGCGGCTGGTTTATTAGCATTTGGAGTATCACTAATTCCATTGGCAGGAGCTCTATTCCTTCTATCTTATTCTATTCCTGGTTTGATAGCATTTGCTGGTGGTATGTTGTTATTAAGTTTCGCATTAGGTGGAATTGGTAAAGGTATTGATAGTTTAGCTAAGTTAACAAGTATAGCTCCATCTCTACTCACATTGGTAGCTTTAGTTCCAGGTTTATTCGCATTAAGTGCGGCATTAGGAACTCTATCTTTATCACTTATGGGTATGAGTGTTGGTTTAGCTATGATTGGTGCAACACTTCCAATCTTAATGGCATTAGGAATGTTACTACCAACAGTTGCTGGAGTATTTGGTATGGGTGATGATAGTGAGGAATCCTCAGCAAGTTCAGGTAGTGGTGAGAATCCAGTAGTTGCGGCGATTGATAGACTTTCAGAATCTATAGATAAACAACCGATTATGATTAGTGTGGATGGTAAAGTTGTAACAGCAATAAACAGAGCACTAAATCAGAAAAATAGTATTCAACAAAATGGGACGATGACATAATGGCACTAAAGGATATGAAATCAGATTTATCGAAGTTTAGAATGCCAAAGAAAGAACCTTTGCAATCTAAAGAAAGAACAGATATTAAAAAGAACCAAAATCAAACACCTTTGAGTTCTATGGTAGAATCTGCTCCTAAGATTCCACGTTCTCAAACTACAACTAATAAAGAAGGTGTAAATCCTCAAAAAGTAAATCAAGCTGAAAAGTTTAAAGGTGAAACAACACCTCAGCCTATGGATAACTCAGAAAAGTTTAAAGGTGAAACAACTCCTAAACCAATGAGTTTAGTAGAAAGATATTTAGGTCAAACAGACCCAACAAAGGTTGACCAAACAGAAAAGTTTAAAGGTGAAACATCACCAACACAAATGAATAATGAATCTAATTTCTTAGGAGAAACAACACCTAAGTCAATGGATAACTCTCAAAACTTTTTAGGAGAAACAACACCTAAGTCAATGGATAACTCTCAAAACTTTTTAGGTGAAACTACTCCTAAATCGATGGATAATTCTGAAAACTTCTTAGGTGAAACTACTCCAAATAGTATGGATAATGCATCTAAGTTTTTGGGTGAAACAACCCCATCAGAAATGAATAATCAAAGTAACTTCTTAGGTGAAACAACTCCATCGGAGATGAATAATCAAAGTAATTTCTTAGGAGAAACAACTCCTAATCTGATGGATAATTCTGAAAATTTCTTAGGAGAAACAACTCCATCAGAAATGAATAATCAAAGTAACTTCTTAGGTGAAACAACACCATCACCTATGAACAACTCTGAAAACTTCTTAGGTGAAACAACACCATCATTATTTTCACAATCACCCAAATTAGAAAACGAAGGTAAGGATTTCCAAAAAGTTAATTACTTTCAAGATATTCACGCAACTGGATTTAATTCTAAATTTGGAATTGGAGAACAAAGTAAATTTGTTGGTATAAATCCTAACAATACCGTATTTGATAGTGCAAACTCACTACATTCTAATATAGATGAAAACACCTTTACATTAGGTAAAACATATGGTAGTTCATTTAACGATGCTGGTGGATTAAAATCAGGTGAAGAAGGATTTGGATTAGGTAAAGGACATGCTAAAAGACAATCACCATCTTTCTTAGATGAGATGTACAATAAATTTAATTTAAGAGATGATGCTTTTAATTTAGGAACAGCGGCATTTGCACATCCGTTAATTCTTAGAGGTATTCAACGAAAAGGATTATCCAAAGGTGAACCACAAAGATGGGGATTTGGTTTTCCTGTAGATGATGGATTGATGAGGGGTGGTATTGTTACCGCAACTGATAGGTCAGTTATTGATGCGGTTAGATTAGGTAAGTGGATGATTTCAGTAAATGGTTTACTATGGGGTGTTAAACAATTAGGATTACAAGCATCTAACTCAAATGTAGAAACTGTAACTGGTAAAAGATTAACTAAAGTATGGACACCTGTAAACACAATCGCATCAGCAGTTGGTAATTTCTTAGGATTACATCCACGTAGACATGGGTTATTACCATTACCAGAAGCTGCAAATCCTGAAAAATACGAAACTGTACAAAAAGCTAAAAAGAAAACTCATCTTGATGATAAAACTTTAGGTCTCCTTGCAACTGGAAATAGATTAGTTGGATTATTTAATGAATCATTCATTACAATAGGTAGTACAACAACATCCTCTACTTTTAAAGGTACACCATTTCTTAGATTACAATCACCTGGTGGACCTAATACTGTTTATGGAGTAATACCAGGTGGAAAAATACCAACAAGAGGTGAAGATACTAGATTAGATATATTTGATGGATTTACAATTCAAAATCAATACAAACCAGTTGGTAATGACCCATCAAAAGGCCCAACTGCAGGTAACTTCAATACACCATTTGATTCAACTAAAACACCTATAGGTAAAGATATAGTAAAAGATATAGGTTCTGTAAATAAGGTAGCGGGAACGGATTATTTCGAAAGAAGATATAATGATGATAGAGATTTAGAAAATCCAGATGATGTATCTGGAAGAAAATATGATAACGAAGTTCCATATAGATTCACAGAAACTAAAAAAGCAGAAGGTACATTAAAAGATTTCGCAGATAGTACAGATTTAGGAAAAAATGCTAATAACTTACCAGATTCTTTTTTAAATAATGAAAAAAATACTGATGGTACAGTTCATCCTATAGAAAAGTTAGAACCTACTCAAAATGATATTATAAAATCTTATGAAACACTTGCATATGGTAATATACCAACAAGAGGTGCAACTGATACACAATTTAATGATTTTAGAGAGAACCTAACTGGTAAAGAAAGTGAACTTGCAAAATTATCTGATTATAAACAGAATAATTTAGAGAAAAAAAGTGGATTCAATAATCCTGCCTCAACTGTAGGACAAGATAAAACAAAATTATTTGATATAGACCCATCATCAGCTAACACCAGATGGGATGCTGTAAATGCATTACGACCAGTTGCGAGTGAAAGTGAGTTAAAAGATGATTTGGTTAAATTTTATATACAACCGATTGGTAAAGATAAGGGTGAGTTTTATCAATTTAGAGGAACAATCAATGGATTAACAGAAACATTCTCACCATCTTGGGATTCTATTAAATTTGCAGGAAGAGCAGACCAAGGATACAAATATGGTTCATTTGAAAGAAGTGTAACATTCAACTTTCAAATGTGGGCAACATCTCGTATCGAAATGAAACCAATGTATGAAAAGTTAGAGGCTCTTTCAACATTTACAATGCCATTATATAGAGGTGAACGAGCATATCAAGGAATATTGGTTGAATTTACATTAGGTGATTTGTATAAAAATAAATTATCATTTATAGAATCATTAACATACACATTCTCAGATGATGCACCTTGGGATGTTAATTTAGATGGTAGTAGTTTAGGTGTAAGACCGATGGGTATTGATATTGCTATAGGTTTTAAAGTGTTAGATGATGTACGACCAGAATATAAGGGTAAAGTTTACGATTTGGGATGGACAAGAGGAGCATAAATGGAAAATAGATACGAAAAAATACAAATATTAAAAAGTGATTCTGGTAAAAGAATTAGAAAAACTGTAGTATATCCTAAGATTCCAAAGAAAGCGGATGATATATACATTGTAGGGATACAAGGTGATAGGTTAGATAATCTTGCTTACAAATATTATAATGATTCTTTATTATGGTGGATTATTGCTAGAGCAAATTATTTAGGTAAAGGTGATTTATCAGTTCCTATCGGAAAACAGATTAGAATCCCAGCCGATAGTCTATCTATTATTCAAGAATATAACGAATTAAATAAATAATTTATTATGGCCAGTAGTTTTGATTTAAATCCAGCGTTTCCAGATAAACTAGCAGAACTCCTTAATGATAGGGGTGAAAAAATTAGACTTAGAGAAAGAAAGTTTAATTACCAGAGATATGCTTATATTTACTTAGAATCACCTCAAACCACACCGAAAGGTATTGATGATGATACTACATCATTATTTGATACATATCCAAAAAATAGATATGTTATTGGACAAGTTCCATCCGACCCAAAAGGACATTTACAATTATATGATATTGAAAATGGGGTAAGAAGGTTAAAACCTCAATTGTTAAGTGTAAGTATTAATCAAAATGGTGGTGGTGATATTTACAATTCATTTATTAGAGAAGTAGATATAAGTTTCAAAGCGTTTTCATTAGCTCAAATGGAAAAAATTGAATATGATTTTTTTAGATTAGGTTCTACCGTTGAAATACATTATGGTTGGATAGACCCATTTGATTCAGAATACGAAACAGGTAAGTTATTTTTAACAGTTTATAACTTTGGATTTTCAATGGCATCCGATGGTACATTTGATTGTACTATGAAAGGTATGGCAGGTGATGTATTTCCTGGTGCAGTTAGAGCTGGTGGTTTAATAAAACTAACAAATGATGAAGAAATAGAAGCAATGGGTGAAAAACCTGTAAACCCAGTTGATATTGGTGGTGCACTTATAGCTAAATACAAAGCGGCTTTTGGATTGGATGCTGATGAAGGTGCCGAAGAAGCATCTGTTGATAATGGAGAACTTGATTACAGAAAAGATAATGGTGGAAGTGGTAATGTAGATTTATTTATGGGTGCAATCAAAAATGTTGGAGATAGTGATGGGTTTATAGGTATAGGTGGAGATGACCCAGTAAGAACACCATTTACTAATTTAATTTCTTTAGTATATCTTTTAAATATAACAACAGGTGATAGCTCAAAAGAAACCTTTGAATTTGGAGATAATATTGGTATAAGTCCAAATTCCGCTGAGTTTGGTTCTGCAGACCCACGTAAATATGTACTTCCTGGTAATATGGCAAAATATGGTGAAGAAAACGACTATAAAAAAGTATTAGATAACAATGGATTTAGTTCTCCAGATATACAAAATATTTTAATATCAATAAATGAAATTAATCAAATTGTACAAAATAAAGGAACAACTGTAAATGAACAATTTCAACCACCAAAGGCTTTAGATATTCTTCAAGATTTATCAAGTAGAATAGCAAATGTAACTGCAGGTTTAGTTCAATTAGATATTAAACCTAATGTGAATAAAGAAGGGTATTATGTAATAGAAAACAAAGTTAAGAAATTACAAAAAATGGAAAAGGAGAAAAAAAACAACAAACCATTTAAATTTGTAAGTGTGGGTGAAAACGCTATGACTAAGAGTATATCTTTAGAATCTGAATTTGATGCAGATACTATGTTATATATGACCGTTGGTAATGTTAAAAATGGTAATATAAAATTAGAACCACTACAAACTGTATATACTGATATACCTGATATTGATTTATCTGAAGATACAAAGAAGGCATTAGAAGAAGCAAAAGCAAATGATGAAGAAGAACCAAAGGGAAAAGCCTCAGTTGGAAAAGATGGTATAGATGACGCTAAAGTAAATACCATTAGAGAAACAATGAAAATAATGCTTACAGACCCAGAAAGAAAACCAACAGAATCAACACAACCATTTTTACCATTTCAATTAAGTTTAAATGTAACATTGGATGGTGTAGATTTTAATGGATTTTTGATGCCAATTACTGTTGATAGATTACCATCAAGATTTAAAAGTGCGGGTGTAAAGTTTTTAATAACTGCAATTGAACATTCATTTGATGGACAAGGTGGTTGGGAAACCAATTTAAAAACCGTAATGACTATGGGGGGTGATGTATAATGAGTGATTTTAAAAGAAAACGAATATTTTATACAGAAGCTCAAATTACAACAGGATTAGTTACTGAAGGAAGGGAGTGGATGTTTACTGATGGTACTGAATATATTGGACAGTATCATAAATACGTTACTAATGAAGTATTTTCAGAACCTAACTTTGTTAAAGATAAATCAAGAAAACTTATTCCATTTATTGCTTTAGTATCTGAAGAAGGTGAATCGGAAATAATAGGTGGAGTTCCATTTGATTTTAGTAAAAATAAAATATATGATGATATTAAAACGATTGATGTAAAAAAATCTAAATCTCCACAAATGGCGATTATAAATCCAACCGATGAAGATTATAGACGTGGTTGGATGACACGATATTTTGCTGGTAAAATAAATGATAATCAAATAATGGAGTTAACAAAAGACCAATATTCTAAAATAGGAAGTGAAGAAGGGTTACCTGAATATATTTGGAATGGATTTAAATTAAGATGGAAAATATCAGGCCCATTATATGATTTGATTGATACTAAAACAGGAATCGTAAAAGAAAGTGGTGTTATTGATACAAATCAACGAAATTTAAAACTATTATCTGAAAAATATCCTAATATATTGGATACTCTTGTAGATTTAACAGAATTCTCTGCATAAAAATTTAACAATTTCTTAACATTAAAATTTGGATAATTCAAATATTATTCGTATATTAGTATTGTAATAATTGAGAAATGAATAATATGAATAAAATAAAAGAGTTTGAAAAATCGATTGAGGGTGTTAAGTTTACTCCAGCTCAAAAAAAGATTGTTGATTTAATCCTTAAAGGATATGAAATCGTAGTTGTTAATAAACACCATATGAGTGGTGGACAAATGATGTGGAAATCTCCATATTCAACTTCATTAGAACATGCTGGTAAAGTTTACAAAGCATTTTTCAATGTGTTCTATCAGATTAAAAAACAAAAGGGGATTGAGATTCCTACCAATTTATTTGTAAGTTAATAAATAATTTTGTATATTTGATGTATGATTGAATTTCTTAGTGAAGGAAACATATCAATGGATAAGGTATATGTTCATCCCATATGGGAGAGCATATCGGTACACCCACATAATGATGGGTTATCTTTGTTGTATATATACGATATAGAGAACGATAGAGAGGTTGTAATCAACTTTAAGAATATAGATAACCATACAACCACATTGGATAAATTCACCTTTAAATTCAACGAATCATACGTTTACGATAACAAATCATTCCTAAATATTATTCAGATAGAAAACTCCTATGATGCGAGTTTAGTAAAGTATTTACAATCGAACACCCCACTACAATCGAATCTAACACCAACACATCTTTTTTACCATCGTAGATTCAGTACTCTCAAAGGTGTTAATAATCTTATTCCTATATCAAAACACATTGAATTAATAAGAGATGTGAAAGATGAATTCCTACAGTATTACGATTTAGGTGGGGTGGAGTTCGATTGTGTGAAGAAATTTGAAAATTTCTATATAAAGCCGTTACACTTAGTAGAATCAAATGGTATCAATACCACAAATGGGATGGAGTGGACTCAATATCATCCGTTCACAACAACATCTCGTCCATCAAACAACTTTGGTGGAGTGAATTATGCCGCTTTGAACAAAGATGATGGTAGTAGAGATAGATTCGTAAGTAGGTTTGAAGGTGGTAAGTTGGTACAATTCGATTATGATGCTTATCACCCACGTATTATCGGTAAAATGGTAGGTGAACCCATACCAACGGATGTAAGTGGACACCAAACTTTGGCAGATATGTATGGAGTACCTTACAACGATTCCAAAGCCATCACATTCCGACAATTGTATGGTGGAGTACAACCGGAATATCTACATATTCCGTTGTTCTCTAAAGTTTCACACAAAATTGATAAAATGTGGATGGAATTCAATCGTAAGGGGTGGGT
>Ga0160423_10004603_pt1 | contig 11323 bp, 8 predicted proteins | sample CRUFie14St8metaG_FD_108191 | JGI IMG/M metagenome (GOLD analysis project Ga0160423, IMG submission 108191) | Marine microbial communities from the Costa Rica Dome - CRUD Field 142mm St8 metaG | ecosystem: Environmental > Aquatic > Marine > Oceanic > Photic zone | place: Costa Rica: the Eastern... | reverse complement strand
GTTGCACGGACCGGGACCGACCCGCCTCGTCCGGCACCTCTGGCGATTCCCGACCTGGGTCGTCTTCCGGTTGACGACGGGATGGTGGCCCCGCATCATCGAGCCGATGATGGTCCGGCGCATCCCCAAGGTGGCGTTCCGTTCGACCGGGTCGATTCCCCTGTCCCTTGTGGCCGTCGGGGGAACGTGGTTCACCCTGTGCCTGCTCGTGTCCCTCTGGTTGAGGGGATTCGTGTTCGGGCTCGCCCTGTTTGTCCTGTTGCGGCTCTGCCAATCCGTGGCCATGCCCTTTGAAGATGCGTGGCTCGACCGCGCCGAGGAAAAGCGGTGGGGCCGGTTCGCGAATCACCCCTGGATCGTGCGGTGGGCCCGTGCAACCGGCGGAGGTTCACCTTCCTGACGGCGTGAACGGCCCGAGGACATTCTTCACAGACTCTTAACCGGCGCCGCATGGCAATCCATCCTAAATTCAGGCGCACTTCCACTGCCTGCATTTCATGAAACAGCAGAAGATTCTCGTCGTGGACGACGAGCCGGACATCCTGGAGTTGGTCCAGTACAACCTGGAAAAGGAAGGGTTCGCGGTCCGCACGGCGTCCAACGGCATCGAAGCCATTGACCTCGCATCGCAATGGAGCCCCCACCTCATCCTGCTCGACGTGATGATGCCCGAAATGGACGGCATGGAGACCTGCATCAAGATTCGGGAAAACGCCAAGCTCGATGATGCGGTCATCGCCTTCCTGACGGCGCGCAGCGAGGACTACAGCCAGATTGCGGGCTTCGATGCCGGAGCAGACGACTACATCACGAAGCCCATCAAGCCCCGCGTCCTGCTGAGCCGCATCAAGGCTTTGCTGCGGCGCGGCACGAAGGGGGCGGAGTCCAAGCCGGTCTTCTCCGGAAAGACCCTCACCATCGACCGCGACCGCTATGTCGTGATCCGGAACGGCGAGGAAATGAACCTGCCCAAGAAGGAATTCGAACTCCTGTCCCTGCTGGTTTCCCAGCCCGGCAAGGTGTTCACCCGCTCCGCCATCCTGTCCGAGGTCTGGGGCAATGACGTGGTGGTGGGCGACCGCACCATCGACGTCCACATCCGCAAGCTTCGGGAAAAGCTGGGCGACCACTACTTCAAGACGGTGAAGGGGGTGGGTTACAAGTTCCAGGAGGAATGAACGTCTTGACGCCACGGGGAGTCGCCATCGCCTCGGCCATGGTCATCACCCTACTCGGTTTGGGCCTGCTGGCCTTCGTGCTGGGCATCTATGGCGTCGAGGCCCCTCTGCAGGCCTATGCCCTCATCGGGTTGATGCTGTTTGCCATGTCGCTAGCCATCACCTACGCCACGATTGAGCGCTTCATTTACCAGAAGGTCCGCATCATCTACAAGAACATCCACCGCTTCAAGAGCACGAAGGAACGAGCCAAGGACCTCCGGATGAACGAGGACGTGATGGAGAAGGTCCAGCAGGACGTGATGGACTGGGCGCAGGAACGCGTACAGGAAATCTCGCAGCTCAAGGAACAGGAGAACTTCCGCAAGGAGTTCATCGGCAACCTCGCGCACGAGCTCAAGACGCCCGTGTTCAACATCCAGGGCTACATCCTCACCCTGCTCGAAGGTGCCCTAGAGGATCCCGACCACAACCGGAAATTCCTGATCAAGGCCGCCAAGAACGTCGACCGTATGGCGGGTCTGATCGACGACCTCGATGTGATCACCAAGATCGAAGGCGGATCGCTGGAGCTCGAACTCCGGAAGTTCAACTTGGCCGCCCTTGTGGTGGACGTGATGGACCAGCTCGAACAGAAGGCCCACCGCGCCGGAATCGAGGTCGAGTTCGTCGACGAGAACCGCCGCAACGTGGAGGTCATCGGCGACACCCCGAAAATCGAGCAGGTCGTCACCAACCTCATCTCCAACAGCTTGCGTTACGGCAAGGAGGGCGGCAAGACACAGGTCCGGTTCTACGACATGGACGAACAGATGCTCGTCGAGGTGGCCGACGACGGCATCGGCATGTCCGAGGAGCACCTGCCCCGCATTTTCGAGCGGTTCTACCGCGTGGACAAGAGCCGCTCCCGCAACGCCGGCGGCAGCGGACTCGGCCTGTCCATCGTGAAGCACATCATCGAAGCCCACGGCCAAACCATTTCGGTCAGGTCCACGCAGGGGAAGGGGTCCACGTTCGCCTTCACGTTGCAGAAGGCCTGATGTCAGACCTGATCAGGCCTGCATCATGCCGGTTCCCGCCCCATTGACGAAGGGGTTGGAGGCACGCTCCTCCCCGATGGTCGTGGTGGGACCGTGCCCCGGCCAGACCTCCATGTCGTCGGGCAGCGCGAACAGGACGGAAGAAATGCTGCGGGCCAGGGTCTCGGCATCGCCCCCCGGCAAGTCCGTTCGGCCCACACTGCCTCGGAAGAGCACATCGCCTCCGACAACATGACCGCCACCCCCATCGATGAAAACGACATGACCCGGAGCGTGTCCGGGCGTCCACCGCACGGTCAGCGTCAAGCTCCCGAATTCGAGGACCTCGCCATCCTCCAGCGGATCGGGATGAAGCGCGGGGAGCACGTCCATCGGCACCCCGTACATCTCAGCCGCACGCGGTGCCATCTCGTAGGTGATGCGGTCCTCAGGATGCACCCTCGGAAGCAGGCCGTACCGCTCCTTCATCCCGGCACAGCCGAGCACGTGATCGAGGTGGGCGTGGGTCAGCAGAAGCGCCCGGGGCGTCCACCCGCGCTGCTCGAGCTCACGCTCGAAAGCGGCCCACTCGTGAGGAGCCGACATGCCGGGGTCGACGACGATGGCACCTTCGGCGCCGTCGTGGAGGACCACGGTGTTTTCAGAAAAAGCGTTGAATGCCAGCGAGAACATGGGCCGCAAGTTCTCCCAAAGGGAACAAACGGCACCCCGGATGCGTACTTTGCTCAAGATGCTGGTCACCGGAATGCGGAAGGGCAGCCTTGGGCTGATGTTGACCTTGCTCCTCGCAAGCGGTCTCCGTGCGCAGTTCCACAACGGACTGGACATGGCCTTCGGCCAGCAACGGGTCCAATACCGCACGTTTGACTGGCAATACCTCGGCGGCGACCCGTTCGAGGTCCAATTCTACCAAGGCGGGCGCACGTTGGCGGAACACGCCCTGTTCAGCCTGCTGACCGATCTACCTTCCTGCGAAGCCGACTTCCAGATGCGGCTCGGAGACGACGTTCAGGTGCTGGTCTACAACAAGCATGCGGACTTCCGGCAGAGCAACATCGGCATCGACGGCAGTGACGCGGGCAACATCGGCGGGACGACCACCATTCACGGGCGGAAGGTCTTTGCCTGGTTCGATGGTGACCGTTCCGCGTTCCGGAGGCAATTGCGCACCGGACTGAACCGGGTGATGCTGCGCCAGTTCCTGTATGGTGAAGACTGGAAGGATGTGGTCAAGAATGCCCAATTGTACGACCTCCCCGGATGGATGGAAGACGGCATGGTCGGTGCCTTGTCCGGTCCAATGATGCCGGAGGACATCCCGCTCCTGGAGGACCTGGTCGCGCGGGATGGCATCCTCTCCGTGCAGGTGCTGGACCGGGAGGAGGCCCGCGTGGCCGGTGAGGCCGTCTGGCACTTCATTCTCGAAACGTTCGGCCGCCAGGCCGTGGTCGACGTGTTGAGCGGCTTCAAGGCAGGGCGCACGCTCGATGCCGGTTTCCGCCGAATTGGATTTGACTTGGAGGGCATCCTCTCCGCCGCACAGGCCCAGATGCTCCTGCGCACCCTGGCTCCGGACGCCGCGGAGGCCCACCCCGCGCAAGGGGGGACCGTCCAGCTCACCGCGCAACCTGACCGGGAGCGGAAGAACCACCTCGGCGATCTTCCCCACCGGGCAGCCCGGAAATACACCCATCACCGCTTCGCCCGCTCGGCCGATGGTCGGTGGACGGCGTGGGCCACGGATGAACGCGGCCAGATCCGCATCTGGGTGTCGGACGGCCGCCGCAAGCGTTGCCTCGCCCGGTATGACCACAAACTCGACCGCATCCTCGATCCGACCGTGCCCGTCCTCGCCTGGCATCCGACCGCACCCATCCTCGCCCACATCCACGAGGCGAAAGGGCGGGTGTTCCTCACCACCACGAACGTGGAATCCAAGGAACGCGCAGAAAGGGAACTGTTCCGGATCGAAAAGGTGATCCACCTCGATTGGTCACCCGATGGACGGAGCATTGCCTTTGGCGGGGTCCGGGCAGGTCAGTCCGATGTCCATGTCTTCAACACCCTCGCTGGATCGCAGGTCCCCCTCTGGGAAGACCCGTGGGATGACCTCGAGCCCGACTGGCTGCCGGACGGGTCTGGGTTGGTCTTCAGCAGCAACCGGCCCGATGGGTGGGACACGCTGCCCCCCTGGCCCGTTCCTGCCAACCGGGACCTGTGGGTCTACCGACTGGAGGACAAACGGTTCGAGCGTCTCACGGACACGCCGGCTTTGGACGAGGTTGAGCCCAAGGCCCTCGGTGGGGGCCGGTTCGCCTACCGCGAATCCCAAGACCTGACCACCGTCTCCCTGGCCATTCAGGACAGTGCCATCCTCCGGGTCGACACGGCGATCCACTACCGGTACTTCACCCGCACTGCGCCCTGGTTGGAGCTGGACCGTCCCGCCCTGTCGTTCTCCGTTCAGGAAGGGGCAACGCAATGGGGTGCCCACACCCTAAGCCACGGTCGGGCGGTCTGGACGACGGCAGACCTGCCTCCAATTCCCGGCGCCCGGTCCATGGCCGAGTCCGGGTCGGACCTCCCCCCCTCCCGGCGGGACGGCCTCGACTACCTGCCGGACCCCAACCCGGTGCTGTTGCCGGGCCAAGTGGATTTCCGCAACTACACCTTCGAATCGGAACGCAACGCGCCCAGGGCTACGCCGCAGGCCCCGTCCAATCAGGGCCCCGCCGACCCTGGCCGGATGGCCTCCGCGGCGCCGATGCCCGACATCCCCACGCCCCTTCCGTACCGCACCAACTACGCCGTGGACGAGCTGTTGAGCCAGGTCGACAACACCTTCGCCACCTCCTTCTACCAGCCCTTTGCCGGTCCCGCGTCCAGCTTTCCCGGGCTGAGTGGATTGATCAAGATCGGCGCCTCGGACCTCCACGAGAACCGCAAGTGGGTCGGCGGAGTCCGCTTGGCGGGCAGCCTGCAGAATTCCACGTTCGTGCTCAGCCATCAGGACCTCGAGCGCAAGGTGGACCGGCAGTGGATCATCGAGCGCCAGGGCAATGAACGCCTCAACCCGGACCTCGACGCCCTCACCCGGACCCACACGCACGCCGTCCATTACCGCCGCACGGTTCCCTTCAGCGAAACGATGAGCCTCCGTGCCCAGCTGACCTACCGGCTGGACCGGACCGCGCTGCTGGCCACCGACCCCTTCAACGCGAGCCGGGATGACCTCTACTCCCAGGGCATCGGTGGGACGCTCAGCTGGGTCTTCGACGACAGCCGGGTCCGCGCCCTCAACATCCGCAACGGCACCCGGGCCAAGGCCTGGTTCGAGATGCTCGCCCCGCCCGATGGGGACGGCGACATGCTCCTCGTGGCCGGCTTCGACGCCCGCCGGTACATCCCGCTCTACCAGCGCGTGACCCTGTGCCTGCGCGCAGCCGGAAACTCGTCCTTTGGCGACCGGCAGCTGATCCACTACCTCGGCGGCGTGCAGCAGTCCCTCATCCCCTCGATCGATGGCGCCATGCCGCTCCCGGACGGGGAGTTTGCCTACCAGACGGCGGCGACGCCGATGCGGGGCTTCCTCCGCAATGCGCGCAACGGCACCAGCTTCGCTGTGGCCAATGCCGAATTGCGGTTGCCCATCTTCGCCACGCTCATGCCCAAGAAGACCCTCACGCCCCTGTTGGAACACTTCCAGGCCGTCGGCTTCTTCGACATCGGCAGCGCCTGGACCGGCTCCGACCCGTATGCCGATGAGAATGCCTTCAACAGCACGACCATCGAGCAATACCCGGTCAGCATCACCGTGGACAACAACCGCGAGCCCATCATCTGGGACTTCGGCTTCGGCCTGCGAACCGAACTCCTGGGCTACTTCGTCCGCGCCGACTGGGGCTGGGGCGTCGACGATGGGCTGATCCTCGATCGCGTTTTCCAGATTTCCCTGACCACCGACTTCTGACCCATGGACGCCTCTGCCCTTCTGATCCTCCTGCTCATTGGTGTCTCCGCCGGCCTGCTCAGCGGGTTCATCGGAATCGGCGGAGGCCTGCTCATCGTGCCGGCCCTGATGTACTTCACGGGACTCTCGCAGATGGCAGCGCAGGGGACGAGCCTCGCCCTGATGCTCCCGCCGATCGGTGCCCTCGCCGTGATGAACTACTGGAAGGCTGGCGAAGTCGACATTCGTGCCGCGGCGGTCATGGTGGTAGCCTTCATGATCGGCGGCCATTTCGGCAGCCGCATCGCGCTGGCGATGGACCCGCTCAAGGTCCGGCTCGCCTTCGGTACCGTCATGCTCTTCGTCGCGGTGCGCATGATCATCCAGACCTCCCGCGAACTGTGGACCCCGTAACATGCTGAAGAACGCCATCCTCCAGGCGGCCGAACGGTCCGCTGACACGGTGCGGAACCACCGCCGGCATCTGCACCGGCACCCCGAGCCGTCCTACGCCGAGGTCAAGACGGGCGCCTATGTCTCCCACGCCCTCGATGCGCTGGGCATCGCCCATTCCACGGGGTGGTGCGCAGAGAGGGGCGCCGCCGGCATCGTGGCCCACCTCCACGGTCAGGAGCCCGGCAGCCGCAGCCTGGCCCTCCGCGCCGACATGGACGCCCTGCCCATCCAGGAGGTGGACCGGCCCCATGCGAGCACCGTGCCCGGGTGGATGCACGCTTGTGGCCACGACGCCCACACCGCCTGCCTGCTTGGCGCTGCCGAAGTGTTGCAGGCAACGCGGGACCATTGGCAGGGCACCATCCAGCTCGTGTTCCAACCCGGTGAGGAAACGCTCCCCGGTGGTGCCTCGCTGATGACGGCGGAGGGCGCCCTCTCGCTGGACGCCCCCACAAGCGGTCCAGACAGGACGGCAGCGGGACTGGTCGACGGCATTGTGGGACAGCACGTCTATCCGCAGCTGGATGCGGGCATGGTCGGCTTCCGCAGCGGTCCCTACATGGCCGCAGCCGACGAAATCCGGATCCGCATTGTCGGCCGTGGCGGGCACGCCGCCCTACCCCACCGCACGGTCGACCCTGTGGTGGCTGCGGCCCATGTCATCACCGCACTGCAGACGGTGGTCAGCCGGCATTGTGATCCCACGCAGCCCGCCGTCCTCACCTTCGGCCGGGTGGCCGGCGGTCATGCGCGCAACATCATTCCGGACGAGGTCGTCCTCGACGGCACCCTCCGGACCTACGACGAACCCACCGCAGACACCCTGCGCAGCGCCATCCATCGTGTGGCCGAATCCACAGCAGCCGCCTTCGGCGCCCGCGCCGAGGTCGACCTCGCCATCGGCTATCCGCCTGTGGTGAACCACCCCGCCCTGACCGACCAATGCCGCCGTCAGGCAGAAGAACTCCTCGGGGCGGACCGCGTGGTGGACCTGCCCCTCCGCATGACGGGAGAGGATTTCAGCTTCTACCAGAAACAGGTGCCCGGTTGCTTCTATCGGCTGGGAACCGGCGGAGAAGGACGGGGATGTCGCGCCGGACTGCACACGGCCGAATTCGACATCGACGAAGCGGCGCTCCAGACGGGCACCGCCCTGATGGCGTGGTTGGCCACGACCGGCCAGCCGGGTTGATTCGGGTCAGTTGGCGACCTCGCTCATGAACTTGATGCGGACCAGCCGGATCTCCTCCTCGCTGTAGGCGTCCTCCATCTCTTCCATGACCTCCGCCACGGAGCCCTGCTCGCTTTCCATGAAGCAGTCCCAGAGCTCTTCGATGCTGTCCTCGTCGAGGTACTCCTCGAGCACGTAGTCCAGCCCCACCTTGGTTCCGGAGGCGACAATGCCTTCGATGGCATCGAGCAATTCCTCCACGGAACACTGCTGGGAGGATGCGATGTCCTCGAGGGTCATGCGCCGGTCCAGCTTTTGGATGATGCTGACCTTTCCGGCGTTCCGCCCCGCCACACTGCGGACCACGAGGTCCTCCATCCGCTCGATGCCCTCGGATTCGATGTGCTGCTTGATGAGGGCGAGGAAAGGCGCGCCGAACTTGCGGACCTTGGAGGCGCCCACCCCGTTGATCATGAGCAATTCGTCCTCGTTGCAAGGGTAGTGGGTCGCCATCTCCTCGAGGCTGGGATCGGAGAAGATCACGAAGGGCGGCAACTCGAGGCGCGTGCTTTCCTCCTTCCGCAATCCGCGGAGCAGGTCGAGCAGCGGCTCATCCAATGCGGCGCCGGAGGAGGCGGGCTCCACCGAACGGACACGCATGCCCTTGTCCTTGTACAGGGTGAAATCGCGGGGCGCCGCCAGGAAGGCTTCGCCCTCGGGCGTCAGCGACAGCACGCCGAACTCCTCGGTCTTCTTCTTGAGCAGTCCCGCGAGGAAGACCTGTCGGATGATGCCATCCCAGGCTTCAGCCGGCGCCAGATCTTCTCCCTTGCCGGTGAAATCCGCCAGCTTCTCTCCGGCATAGGTGGACGTTTCCTGCGTCTCATTGCCCAGAAGGACATCCCGGAGGAAGCCTCCCCGGTGACGGCCTCCCGTGGCCTGGACCAATTGAAGAACGAGCTCCACGTGGGCCATGCCCTCGTAGGATTCCGGTGGGTTGCGGGCGTTGTCGTCCATGTCCCAACCGGGACCGTTCAATGGGTCGAAGGTCTCTCCGAAGTACTGCAGGATGTACTGCCTGCGGGATGTGGGCGTTTCGGCATATCCGGACACCTCCTGCAGGAGCTGCATTCCGATTTCCCGCTCGGCGATGGGCTTTCCGGCGAGGAACTTCTCCATCTTCTCCATGTCCTGCAGGCCATAGAATGCGATGCAATGACCCTCACCGCCATCCCGGCCGGCACGGCCCGTCTCCTGGTAGTAGGCTTCCAGCGACTTGGGCATGTCATAGTGGATGACGTACCGGACGTCGGGCTTGTCGATGCCCATGCCGAAGGCGATGGTCGCCACGATCACGTCCACATCCTGCATGAGGAACTCGTCCTGGATGCGGGACCGTTGGGCGGAATCCATGCCGGCGTGGTAGGCTGCGGCGCGCACCCCATTGACCTTGAGTGTCTCGGCGATCTCCTCCACCTTTTTGCGGCTGAGGCAATAGACGATGCCGCTGCGGCCCTTGTTTTCAAGGGCGTGCTGGACGACCTGGCGGAGCGCCTCCACCTTGGGCCGCACCTCATAGAAAAGGTTGGGCCGGTTGAAGCTGGCCTTGTAGACGTCGGCATCGAGGATGCCGAGGTTCTTCTGGATGTCGTGCTGGACCTTGGGCGTGGCCGTGGCCGTCAAGGCGATGATGGGATACTCGCCAATGCCGTTGATGATGTCCCGGAGTCGGCGGTATTCCGGACGGAAATCGTGTCCCCATTCCGAAATGCAGTGGGCCTCGTCGATGGCGAAGAAGCTCAACCGAACGGAACGGAGGAAGTCCGCATTCTCCGCCTTGTTGAGGGATTCCGGCGCCACGTAGAGCAACTTGGTGCGTCCGGTGGCCACCGCCTCCTTGACCCGGACCATCTCCGCCTTGCTGAGCGAGCTGTTCAGGTAATGGGCGATGTCGGGGTCATCCGAATGGCTCCGAATCGCGTCGACCTGGTTCTTCATGAGGGCGATCAGGGGACTCACCACGATGGCGGTTCCTTCCTGGATCAGGGCCGGCAATTGGTAGCACAGGCTCTTGCCTCCACCGGTGGGCATGATGACGAAGACGTGCTTGCCGGCCATGAGGCTCCGGACGACGTTCTCCTGGTCTCCCTTGAATTGGTCGAAACCGAAGAATCGCTCCAATCCCTCCTCCAAGGACGAACCCACAAGGGTCGATGCATTCACGAAAGGGTCAACAGGCGTCTCCATCTAACTTTGGCATCATCAATATAGGCCACTGAAGCCGCTTCCGCACCCCAATTTCACCCGCGTTTTGCGAACAGTCCCGTCCAATTCACCATCGTCTGCCCGGAACCGATCCGGGCGTGATGCGGCGACGCGCACCCTGCGCCTTGAAGCAGAGGCCATTGCCGCCCTCGAAGCTCGGCTCGGAGACGATTTCGACCCCATCGTCTCCCTCGTTCTCGAGCGGGGCCAGTCCGGAGGCCGGCTGATTTTTGCGGGCATCGGCAAGAGTGCCGATGTCGCCCGCAAAACTGTGGCCACCCTCAACAGCACGGGTACGCCGGCCGCGTTCCTGCACGCCGCAGACGCCCTGCACGGCGACCTCGGGATGGTGGGCGACCACGATGTGGTGGTGGCCGTGTCCAAGAGCGGCGCCACGGCCGAATTGGTCCAGCTTCTCCCCCTGCTGCAGTCCCGCGGCATGGCCTTGGTGGCCATGGTCGGGCGCATCGACAGCCCGGTCGCCCGGGCAGCCCAGCATGTGCTCGACATCAGCGTCCCCCAGGAGGCCTGCCCCCACGACCTGGCCCCGACCGCTTCCTCCGCCGCGCAGTTGGCGATGGGCGACGCCCTGGCGATGGCCCTGATGGACGCCCGGGGGTTCAGCAGCGAGGACTTCGCCCGGCACCACCCCGGCGGCAGCCTGGGCCGGCGGCTTCTGTTGCGCCTCGGCGACCTGATGGAAGACGGATCCAAGGTGTCCATCCCCGCGGACGCCGGACTGCGCGACGTCATGCCGGCCGTGTCGGCCGGACGCGTCGGTGCCGTGGCGGTCCTGGACCGCGGCGGCCGGCTGGTGGGCATCATCACCGACGGCGACCTGCGCCGTGCCCTCGAGCGGGACCCGGCCGAATGGTCCTCCCTGCGGGCGGAGTCGGTCATGAACACCGCCCCGCATTGCCTCGACCGGGACACCCTCGCGGCCGACGCCCTCCACCGGCTCGAGGCCGAACGCATTTCCCAGATCGTCGTGACCGGCCCCGATGGCGACTTCCTCGGATTCGTCCACCTGCACCAATTGATGGACGCCGGCATCCGCTGAGCCCGACCCGCGAGACATGGCCGAAGGAGACGCACAACAGGACATGGGGTTCATGGACCACCTCGAGGAATTGAGGCGGCGCCTGTTCTTCGCCCTCCTCGGCATCCTCACCGGCGCCATCGTGCTGTTCATCGCCAAGGACTGGGTGTTCAACCGGCTCATCTTCGCGCCCCGCAACCCCGACTTCATCACCTTCCGCGCCTG
>Ga0160423_10004601_pt1 | contig 11327 bp, 12 predicted proteins | sample CRUFie14St8metaG_FD_108191 | JGI IMG/M metagenome (GOLD analysis project Ga0160423, IMG submission 108191) | Marine microbial communities from the Costa Rica Dome - CRUD Field 142mm St8 metaG | ecosystem: Environmental > Aquatic > Marine > Oceanic > Photic zone | place: Costa Rica: the Eastern... | reverse complement strand
TGGTGAGCCTGGTCTTTGTCCTGTTGTCCCTGATGGAAGTCTTAGTGAGTCTGTTGCAGATATGTGTAGTGTAGTAGCCGGCGAAGCCGTTCCGATACCTACTCTGCTGTTAGTTACATCTAATGCTAATAAATTTGTTTCGAATGTTAGATCTGTACCTGATCGAGCCAGGTTGGCTGACAGCATTTGTCCTGTTATACGTCCTATTGCCATTTTATTTTCCCCTTATCGCGATAATGTTTAGTTTAAACTATGAATATTTATCGTAATATGCTATAATTTTGCGCTTAAATAGCCATTGTACTGGATGACAAAGAAAAATAATATAATAGTTTTGGGCAAAAACGCAGTGAAAATGACCAATGATCAACTGCGAGATTGGGGTCCTATTGTGAGTATAGGTCACAATCGTGATGAATTTTCTAATGTAATGTATGTGTTCACCAGCGACGAGCAAGAATTAAGGCATTTGTGTGAAAACACACAGGATAAATTCTACATTTTGACCACACCTGATCTGTATAAAAAATATGTGTTCTATGATCGTGTACACAATGTAGTGCTTCCAGGACACGCAAAAAACTTAGAAATTACTGGCAAAACGGATGATCAAACCTTTGCGCTGATGACTGCTCTAGGTGTTTGCAAAGAGCGTGTGCTACTGTTTGGTTACGACATATCTTCACAAAAGGTTTTGCGGGAGTTGAAATCAATTATTTTGACATTCACAGAAACTGAATTTTTGTTTATTTGTAATCCACCGAAAACCAAACGATTGGATCACTTGCCGAATGCTGAGTGTCGATACTACAAAGAGATGAGCAAATTATGATGAACTACGTGATAAAAGTGTATTGGCCTGCTACCTGTCGTAATAGAAATGTAGAAACACTCAAAGAAAGACCTGATCTCGTGGAAACAATCAATAATTTTAGAACCAAGATGGCTAACTTCTGCAAGGCAATGTGTGAGAAATCTTTTGCAGTAAGCGATGACTACAACATGACTGGAGTCAACATAAGTTTTGAACACGGCCCTGATGTGTACAAGTTTATATTAGAACAGGCCACACAAGGGTATGAAGTGGAACGTACAATTTACAAATACAATATTTTATTGAAAAAACATTTAAGCCACAAAATTGTTTATACACCAAACGGGATCACAATAGGTTAATCAGCAAAACCGTGCATCACCACAATTCTAGCCGCGCTATGAGGTGCTTCAATCGATGATCCATCAGCGCCGCCTGTAAAACTCAACACATCATTTGCAATGGTATAGTTCTGTGTTGGCTCCTGCATAACTCCATCCACATACACCAGTATGTTGTTCGCGGCTGTTGGAGTCACACTCATTGTGAACTGTGTTGATGAACCATCACCTGTGAAAATGTCTTTGGTGATTGATGAGGCCGCCGCTTCTGTTCGAAGTGCTGTGTATGTAGAACCATCTAATGATACCTCATACTTGCCTGTCTGGGTGTTGAATCTTATGATACCTTCTTGTGCGGAAGGCCTTTGAGCAGTTGTGCCTGTTGGAACAACCAACGCTGTTGTGGTATTGAAATCAAAAACACCTGTGCCTTGTGTTTCAAATGTCATGTCAGCGTTGGTCACAACATTTCTAATTGTGTTGGTGCTAAATTCTGTGTTGCCTGTAGTGGATAAATTCTGTAGACCTATTGTGCCAGTATATCTACCACCAGATATGTAAACACTTTTGCCTGAGAATGAAATTCCATTGGGCAAGTTTGTACCAATAAAATGTAATACGCCTGATTGATAATCAAAAAACCATTCATCGTTATTTCCTGATCCTGTGGCAAACACTTGGTCTCCTGCCGAAGCGGCATTGCCCGCATCTGATGATGTATGAATATAAACTTTTACCTGATATGTGGACCCTATTTCTGGTGGAATCCAATCTGTTAATCCTGTTTTCCAAGTTCTGTTGGCCGTGGCTGTGCCATCTGCTGTGGTTTCGTGTGGATTGCTTGTGGGATAAACTCTCACAACACCTGTAGTTGACCCAGGTAGTGTGCCTGGAATACTTGATGCTTGGTTTAAGGTTCTATCACCTCTCAACAATAACGGAGATGCAATGGCCTCGTTGGGTGCTTTCTTATTGGCATTAGTATCAGTTTTGGTAGCACCATAACCAATTTTCTTCCAAAGATAGTCTACTTTTTTTGCGTCAGTTATTGCCATTAGTCTATGCTCAGTGCTGTGATACTGTCTCCCGATTCTAATTTAATTCTTACTAATATATTATTACCTGTGGCATTAGATGCGTTCTCTGTGCCAAGTGTAAATGTAAATTCTTGTGACGAATATGTAGTGCCGTCCACTACCCTGTCTCCAGAGTTGAACGCACAACCGTTAGATCCGTTTCCGCCTGCACCTGAGTTTGCTCCAGGTACACCAGATCCGCCGTATGTTGTTGAACAATCCAGCCAACCATTCAATGATGATGCTGAATCAATTGCTGTGCCCGGTGCCGCGATGAACATTCCTGAAACTTTGCCTGACATTGTCAAATTAAAGTTTGCAACATTAGTTCTTCTAAATGCAAAATTATAATACTGTGCACCTGAACGTCCTGTGTTTAGATCAGGACCCGCTGGTAGATATCCTGAACTTAGATCAGTCGTGAAGTGTTTTATTGTGCCGAATCTTGAAATTGCTTCGTTGGTTCCTGCCACTGTAACTGCTCCAGACCATGCTGAATCTGTGTAGTAGTTGGCGTTAGAAGAATCAAATAATGACGGAGTGTCACCTGACAAGGAACCAAACCCTGCAATTCTTACAGCGTCGTCATCGAACCCGGCGCCTAAAGAATCTGATACAGTAATACCACCTGCTTCATTGTCTAATGTCAACAATGATGCTGTGTATACCTGAATTTTTGTTGAACTTTCTGAATAAGAACCTGTTCCGTTAGCGTTCTTACTTCTTGCTTTAATCTGTTGAATTGATCGAATGCTTGAACTTGTGAGTGGCTGTGTCAAAGTGCCTAGTGTGTAGGGCGAACCTACACCAGTATTTTTTAAAGGTATACCACTAGATAGCATTGTTGACGAACCATCTATGTTAGCATATGTATAGGCAGTTTGTGAAATAACGTTTCCTGATGTTGACTCTTGGTTAGTGCCTGGATCAACTTCGTGTGGATCTGATGCATCTTGGTAAGCCTGACCTGTGAAGTTTGCCACAGTCGTGCCTGTTATTGATACAGACGGAGACCCGTCATTGTAGTATGGAACTCCGGATATGTACCGCAAGTTTCCTGCGGCGCTCTGTGCCACTGTACCTATTGTTGTTGTAGGTGTGCCAGTCAATAAGTCTCTGACCACGTGTACGTAATTGGTTTCACCGCCCGCTGTACTTTCAATCCTTTGGGCATTCAACCCGGCAACGTAGTCTGTAAGTGCCTGTGTAATTTTTGCTGTGGCAACTAGGTATAATCTCTGTGGATATGAACTATCCACTTCGTCGAAATCCCTGTGATTTGTTATCACAAGGTCAGTGAATGTTCCGTTGTTGGAACCACCCTCGGATGTTGTGAAAGTCCTAGAACCACTGGCGCTGGCGTTGATTGCGGCTTGTACAGTTTGGTTTACAGTTGATCCTGTGCCATTAGAACTGTTTGTCAAGAAGTTTGTAACTGTGTTTGTGTTAATAGGTGTTGAACTTGTGTACCTTCTCGCAGTAGTTGATTCTAGAGAAGTTCCCGCGGCTAGTGTTGGTGCTGAACCAGTTCCATCATCAAAGTTTGCACAAAGGTGTGGATTGGTACCTTGTGCCGAATCAGATAAAGTCAAACTTTTTGAACTTAGGTTGGCAGGTGCACTTGGCACCGAATTCATAGTAAATGTAATAGTTTGATTGTCATTTTGATGTATTGTGTCAGGTGTTCCTGTGGCTCTAAAGTCTGTCACAATACTGCCTGCGCCTTGACCTGAAAAATTTTTGTCTAATGTATTTCCTATAGTACCTGCTGTTGAACCATCTTCAGCAATGTGTAAAACGTCACTGGAATCATTTAAGAAATCGTACTCATAATCGTCAGCATTTTGCGATGTATTGGTAAATCTTGCCAATGCTCTGTTGGCACCATCAAGGTCTGTGACATCATAGAGATCCAAAGAGTCATCGCCTGACGCTGTTGAAACTGTCACAGCCGTACCTGCCAAGTTGGCTCTTACATCTGGTTCCACAATTATGTTAGTGATAGCACTTTCAAACACTCCCGTGGTATGCCCGTTATTAATTGTCAGTTTAACTGGATAAGTTGTTGTCGTTCCTTGTGTACCTGATCCTGACTGTGTGAATCCAAAAACTTTTGTGATGTTTTGTCCTGTGTCACCTGTTGAACCTGACCCGATGTTTACGCTGGTCTGTGTTGAGTCATCTGTAAAGTCCCATTGATAAATTTGTGTGGCACTGAAACTGCTGTTGGCACCTGGATTGGTGTCTGTTCCATTTTTGAATGTAACCGAAAATCCCGAACTTGCTTCCTCATTTACTCCACGCACAGTTGAATCAGCAATGTCAATTTTTGGAGTATGGGTTGAGTATACTTCAAAGTTACTGTTCACAGACTGTGGCACTGTGACCGGATTAGCAGTTGAGTGGCTTAACAGTGTTAATCTTATTTGATATTTGGTATCACCAGCACCTGTACCTGCCACTGTTGAACCGTCGTCTGCGGCGGCATTGGTGTATGTGTGAGAAAGGTTGTTTCCAGATGCACCACCTGCCGCTGAGTCGTTTGCCACGGTATCGGTTGTACCATCGCCCCAATCAACAGAGTACGTACAGTCTGACACAGTGTTTGTAGTATTATTTTGTAGGAACACTGTGTCTCCTGTGTCCGCTGTTGTGATCACTGCACCACCATTTCTTGTGGCGTTATTTCTGATTGCGAATGCCGCCACTGGAGCCGCTGATGCTACTGTGATATAATTTGTTCTAGTTGAAGTTGCAAAACTTCCTGCAGAGTCTGTCACTGCGCCGTTGGCAAATGCTTTTACAGTCACAGTCATAGGTGATCCCGATGCTTCGTTGTACGTATGACTTGGTGTTGAATCTGCTGTTGCAACGTCCTGTGTACCATCTCCCCAGGTGATTGTGAATCTGTCTGCACCGCCACCCACTGTGGTTATAGTCAATGTGACTGTGTCACCTAAACTGATAGATGTTGAATTTGATACAAATGATACACTCTGTACATATGTGTTTTCTCGAATATTTTCTACTGTTTCGTTCAAACTGTCTAGTGCATCTGTTACACTGGCTTCTTCTCCCAGTGTTGTAAGAGCACCATCGCCAAATGTTGAATCTGTTGGTGTGCCAATTGACACATTGGTTCCTATTACTGCTCCGCCACCACTCAGTTGAGTGTCAACATATTGTTTTGTGGCGGCATCGTCGTCCGCCACTGGTGATGAAACTTGTAAGTTTGCAAGTGAGACACTTGATAGATCTTGTCTAGTAGATCCGTCACTGGTAGTTGTACCAAGTCTAAATTTATCAAGGGTTTCGTCCCAATAGAACACAGCATCATTCTGCCCTGCTCTTGATATCATTAATCCTGCGTCAGTGGCAGTTGAAGCATTTTCGTTGATTGTGATTATGTTGTCCTCGACAACTAAATTTTGTGAGTCAATTGTGGTTGTGGTACCTTGAACTGTGAGATCACCTGTGATGGTTTGATTACCTTGAACCCGCACATTGCCATTGACATCTAGGGCAAAATTGCCTGGAGAGTTGGTTTTTACACCAATTCTGTTGTTGGCAACGTCAAGATATAGTAGATCAGTCTGGAAAGCAAGGTCGCTAGAACGCAACAGATTGCTTTCTAATATATCCCCACCTATTCTGTTTATTGCCATAATACTACAATACCTATTTACCAATAATTTGCACACAAAAGTCTGCAAACTAAATATTCATTATATGGCACTATTACCTATAGGAAAAATTGAAAAAGTTGCTGAGAAACGCATTGATGTCAGGCAACTGGACGTTTATGAGAACACCATCAGCGGTGATGCCATCCACGGAGGCCAGATCACAGATTTTCATAGTTCAGGCATAAAAGATTCCGCAGATTCAGTACAACTCACAGTGAAAAACGATCAAATTGAAATGGCGCACAACCTTGTCGTCAAAGGCACAGTCACAGTTGAAAATCTAAAATACGTTGAAGCACAGGTTCCTAAACTAAATGTCACAGAAGCAGTGATGATTGATCACAACGAAGTGATTTGGAAGACTGCTTTGGGCAAAAGTGTCAAGACCAGCAGTCTCGAACAGTTGGGTGTGTTGAAAAATTTAAATGTTAGAAAAACATTATGGGCACAAGAAGGACGCGTTGGCATTAACACAGAGGCACCTTCAGCAGATTTTTCTGTAAACGTTGGTGGATATGAAGTCATCACACGTATGCACGAAAAAAATGCCTATGTTGGTACACATACACCTGTGGCTTTTGCCATTGGCACCGACGACACACCAAGGTTGATGTGCCGTTCCAACGGTGACATAGTGGTTGGACAGGAAAACGGACGTGCTATAAAAATGAACGTGTATGGACAAGTGGGTATAGGTGTCAAACATCCACAACAAAGTCTGCACGTCGAAGGCAATATTAAATTTGCTGAAAGAGTCTTTTCATCTGGTAATGGAGCACCCACACAAGGCAGATGGGATAGAGGTTCTATTGTGTGGAATGACAAACCAGATCTAAACAAGCCAGTGGGTTGGGTTTGTGAAAAAGGTGGAACACCTGGGAATTGGCGTCCTTTTGGAATAATCTATTAAAAAGTCCAAATTTGATCAGGCCATTCTTTGGCCACACGACGCATTCCAAACGAACTTAATGTTTCTAAAATTTTAATTTTTGGTCTGCCATAACGCTGTCCTGTTTCGTTGGCTTCAACTTGAATCCAAGGACGATTTGCTAATATTGTTTCACGTGCGCCTTCTAAAACTGGCACTTCAAATCCTTCTACATCAATCTTTATTACGCTCACATCAGTAAAATTAAAACTGTCTAGTGTGGTGATTGGAATTTTGCCTTCAAAATTTTTAACATGGAAAGTACCTGGATGTGATTGATACTGCATAGACACTGTGCCTGTTGTGTTACCTAATGCTGTTTGGTGTAATCTAATGTTTTTTGTTTCTTTTATTCTTTCTTTTAATTCAGGAATCATATCTGGATTGGGTTCAAAAACTTCAATGCAGTCAACAACATCTTGCCAGTGCATACACCAATTGCCACGCATACCACCAATGTCTATGGCTCTCTTTAATTCTAGATGTTTCACGTAAGGATACATCCAATTGAAGTGACCACCGTGGGGGTAGTTCTCCGCACCAGGCACTTTACTCGCCTAGTTTGTGTAAGTTATGAATAATTGCTACGATGTGAGCACTGTCTGTGCCGTTGTTGGCAGGCGGTGCTGATCCAAATGTGATTTGTCCACCTGAGTATGTGTAGTTGGTGCCTGGCACTTGGTACACACCACCAATGAATATGGCCATGTCTGTGGCATCTGTTGGTGTAGTTGATAGTGTGGCCGCTGTTGATCCGTCTAGCGTGTTACCTGATCCGTTGCCAAACACAGTGGTTGATCCATCGCCCTGGAACTTGTCCACAGTCAAAGTTTTTTCGCCGGCCGCACTTGATATGTTATACCATTGCGATCCTATGTAACCTTGATAAGTCTGTGTTGTGGTATTGAATATTATCTGACCATCTTGTCCTGCTGGCCTGCCTGCGGTTGCCACTTGTGGTATCTCTACCGTAGTGGATCCTGGCTCTATTTGTCTATTTTTCACGTAACGTCCCATGGTATTATAATCCTATGGTTGATACTGTGACTACTACTTGTCCTGCTGAATCTGGACACTCAACATAAATTTTGTCACCTGTGCTCAATATCATTTTTTCTGTGTCAATGATGTATGAGTCAGTGGCCTGTATTGTTAAAGTGTTGTACAATTTGTTATTTTCAGTTGGAGTGGTTGTTGATCCATCTGATGGCAGTAAGTAAACATTCACCGTTGAATCAGATGAACTGATGTTACACATATGTATAGTTGTGATTGCTACATTTTCTGTTGCTTCAAATATGTGGTTTGTAGCGTTTGTAGTTGCTGGTGCTAAACTTTGTTTTATTGCCATTTTTTATCCTAACGCAATTGCTATTGCCGTTGCTTTCTTTTTACTTATCAGTTCTCCTACAGCGCCAGAACCGATGTTTGAGTTCCTAAAATAGAGGCCTGTTCCGCCACCACCTGCTGTCTTGTTGTAAACTTTTGTCTGTGCTGTTGCTGTTGGATCAGATGCCATACTACTAAATGATAAAACGTCATCGATTACCACTGCACCTGTTCCATTTGATGTAAGTGTCAAATCTTGGTTTGATCTATCAGTGCTGATAGTATCTATTCCGTTAAGATCTCTACCTAAACTTATTGTTATTGTGTCTGGCTCTGTCGCCGCTGTCGAAATTCCATTGGCACCTGAGAATTGTAAAGTGTTTCCTGTTACTACATCTACCTGTGCGGAATCATCGCCTGCAACCTTTAAACTGAATCCACCACCAACTTGTGCATCAACGTATGCCTTTGATGCCGCGTGATTGGCGTCCGATGGAGTTGTTGCAACTTTCATGTTAGTCAATGTGAATGATCCACCGTCTATGTCGATAGCAACTGTTGAACCGTCTGCTATCTGTCTCGGTGATGTTCCAATCCTGAATTCATTTGACACAGCATCAAAATAGAACACTGCGTCATCTTGTGTGCCTTGATTGATAACTATGCCGGCGTCTTGTGTACCAGCACCTGAATAGTTTCTGTTGATTTCAAGGAATTGATCTTCAATGGTAGTGTTGGTTACGTTTTGTGTAACTTGATCACCGTCGATGACAAGATCACCCGTTACTCTTGTGGTTTTAGCATCCAGTTTGATTTGATTAGTGCCGCTCGAACCAGCGCCTGCTTTAATGTTATAATCACCTGAAGTTTTAAGAGTTTTAGCCATTTGCTATTATTTATGTAAGAATTGGGGGAGCGTGTAACTCCCCCAAATAAGCACGTGTTCTACGATTACTCAGATACGATATCAATGTTACCGTGTCCAGACTCGACAGAACCTTGTATGTCAGTTCCTAGAGTGTATGGCACGTGACCATGGCTACCGTCAGTTTTTGTAAAGTGAACTGTGTTGTTGTAAAATTTGTTCACAAAAGCAACTGTTGAGTCATCTAATACTACTTTTACGTTGAATGTATTGTTAACTGATAATGTTGCGTCAGTAACTAGTGTGAATACACCCTCTGATGAATCGTCCATGTGGATCTTGAATTGTCTTGATCCTCTTTGTGATACGATGTAAGCAGTAGTTGAGGCAGTGTTTGAACCGCCTGTTCTGTAGTTTGATACAGCAATTTTGCCAGCAGTTGCGGCGCCAAAGTCTGATACAAATCTACTTTTCTTGATAGGTCTTCCCATTTGTTTTCTCCTTTTTAGGAGTCCAATGCCAGTTCTCCTGGCTACGCGGTTTGTTTCCGCATAAGTCTTTTGCTGTGTGCAAAAGCACGTTTGAACTGATAGTATTTACCAAAATTTTAGAAAGATAAAATACTGTGAAAAAGGTGGTGCATACAATCCGTTAAATTTACACACCACCTTTAGGGTTTTTGTACTTCTAGATTTTTTATCGATTATTTTCTGTTGTAGATATGATATAAAATCCAAACTGCCACTAATCCAATCAGACCTTGATCTGAGAATCCTTGCAGTACGCCCTGGACATTTCCTATTACAGAAACGTTTGGCCAGAACGGAATACCTTGACCATTAAAAAGGATTTCTAAAACTATCCCCAACGCGATTAAACTTACTCCCACGTCAGCAATTCCTTTTGCCCATCCTTTTATTTTCATCATGATATCCATATTGGACCTCCCTTGATGTTGTAGTTTCTTATGAAACTAGAATTATTTAGAAGTCAGGGTTACGAACTTAACATACCATATTTGGTCTACGATGTGTATGAAAGCGAAATTATTTTTTAATCTACGTACAAAACTCTTCAAACAGTCTGTAATCATATTGATTTCTTGACCTATGCCAATTTTTGAAATCTTCTGACAAATCTTCAAACCTTGTTACACTGTGGTAATCTTTGTCGGCCTGATTGGATTGAAGACGCGGTTCCACACTGACATCCAACATCTTGGCAATTTCTTTCCAGTCGCTATCAAAATTTTCTGTGGCATAAACTTTTTTCACTTTGGTTTTTAAGGCGTCTCGAACTGCGTTGTATCTGTGTTCCATATCCACACTGTCGTGACGTCCAAGATATCTGCCATACAACCACAATATCATGAAGTTACCATGCATCAAAGACAAGTGATCAGCAAACTGATCTGCTAATTGGTTGTTGAATTTACAGTCATAATTGAAATGACTGAGATCTCTGCGTAAAGGATCACGCAACCAAACAAAGTGTTCTCCAGGTTGTGTGATATTGGTGTAGTGTCCCATCACAATTGATGCGTCACCTTCGTTTTTCGGTTGTTGATAAGTTCTTAAGAACGCTGACTTGATTGGTTGATCTGGATCAAATTGGGGATCTTGGCTCACACGGTAAAATCTTATTTGGTCATATAATGGATATACCACAAGGGTTGACCCTCTTGGTAATTCTCCTATACTTTCTCTGTGTGCCAATCGCAGTTGGAGACTACTGCCTGCTGTTTTTGGTATGTGATGAAAACAATATCGCACTAGGTATTTAAAAACCTGATACCACCGCCACAAAAAAAGGGCGACCGGAGCCGCCCTTTTTGTAAATTCGATTACTTGAATTTTAAGTTTGTGCTGTTAACACCTACTAATCCAACGTAGTCAGCCGCGTTACCAAGTGATGATGCAGTGTTTGTTAACTCTACATAACCATATCTTGTTAAGAAGCCTACTACTGGTTCGAAAGTAGATGGATCTAACACAACGCCAGATGACATTAAAGGAATGTATGGGCAGTAGAACGCCGGAGCGTCTGCCTCACTAGCACCTTTGTAACCAACTAGTACTGATGTGTTGTCTGAAGCATATGCGTCAACGTAAACTCTCATAGAAGCGTTTAATGTACCAACAAATTTTGTGTTAGTAGGTGCTTCGAAAGAACCTTCTGTTGATCTTGCAAATGCTGAAGTTGTTGCAGATTGAAGAATAGTTAAAGCAGTTGGAGATACTACTGCGTAGTTTCCAGCGCCTCTTCTTGTTCTTGTTGCGATTTGGTTA
>Ga0160423_10004600_pt1 | contig 11327 bp, 13 predicted proteins | sample CRUFie14St8metaG_FD_108191 | JGI IMG/M metagenome (GOLD analysis project Ga0160423, IMG submission 108191) | Marine microbial communities from the Costa Rica Dome - CRUD Field 142mm St8 metaG | ecosystem: Environmental > Aquatic > Marine > Oceanic > Photic zone | place: Costa Rica: the Eastern... | reverse complement strand
ATGTCTTGGAGTTGATTCACGATTAGTAATAAAGTATATTTGTTTTGTTAAATCTTCGTTATATTTAATTTTTTTTAATTTATAACTATTAATCGCAAAAATATTTTTAAGAAAATATTCTTGATAAGCAATTGTTCCTGAAAGCATGATAACTTTTTTATCTAATTCATTGAGATTTAATGTGTTTTCAATATTAGTTGGATAATAATCTTCTGTGTTTTTATCCAATTTTTGATAATTATCATTATTTAAAACTTCATCAATATTTATATTTAAATTATTCAGATAGGTGATTTCACTTGAATACTCCTTTAAATAATTTACTTCAATATGGTTAATAATTAAAGAAGAGTTTTGGTTAAATGTTTCATAAAATTTAAAATTATTATTATTATTTTTGAGACATTCATTAAGTAAGGTATTTAACTTCTCGATTTCTTTTAAAAGAAAGATTTCACTAGGTGTAACCTTAATAACTTTTTGATGAAACTCAATTATGAATTTCAAAATTTTGTGAGTAGAAAGTGATATTTTTTTTGATTGCAAAACAATATCAATAAAATTGTGTGCTTCATCTATCAGCAGCAAATCATGGCCTCTAAAAAAACCTAAATCATTTATCAAATCTGTCACTAGTAACGCATGGTTGACCACGATAATATGATTTTTTGAAATTTTTTTTCTTTGATTGTATACAAAGCATTCATTGAAATAATTGCAATTTTTTTTTTGACAATCATCACTTGAAGCCGTAATTTTATTTTTAACTTCATTATCAATTTTTAATTTTTTTATTTCATTTATTTCCCCTGATATACTGTTATTTTTAATGTAATTAAGCTCTATTTTAATAGTCTCATCAAAGGTTCTATATTTATTATCAAATAAAATATTGTCAACTTTTAACTTACAAATGTAATTATTTATACCTTTTAAAATCAAGATTTTTATTTTTTTTTGAAAGATATTATTAAGAATCTTTATTTCATTATTCTTTATTTGATTCTGCAACGAAATAGTCGAAGTTGAGATTATTGCTTTTTTACCTGAAATCATAATTGGTATAAGGTAAGAAAGTGTCTTACCTATTCCTGTGGATGCTTCGATTATTTCTATATTTTCTTTATCATCAAGTTTTTTATAGATATAATTTGATAAATAATACTGAGGCTTCCTCACCTTGAAGCCTTTTATTTCAAGCAATTTTAAGTATAAATTTTTTAACTCTTTTTTCAATATAAATGAATTATCTTAATGAAATTTTTGCAAAGGAAGAATTCCACAAATTGGGTTTTGGTAAATATTTTTGTGATTCAGTATTTGTACAATATTATAGTCCAGATAAAGGTTGGCATAATGGTAATATATCAAATAAAAGACATTTATCTGTTGATTTAGCATCCCAAGTATTACATAGTGGTTCAGATATCTTTGAAGGGCTAAAGGCTTTCCATAATCCAAATGGTGGTTTTAATTTTTTTCGAATTAAAGATAATTTAAACCGCTTTAACTTGTCTGCTGAAAGAATGGGAATGCCAAAAATTGATGTTACTACCCATAAGTTAATTATTGAGAAGCTTGTTAACAAAGAAGCCTCTTATATACCAAATAAAATTGGTTGTTCGATGTACATACGTCCTGTTATGTTTGGTTCTGAACCTACACTTCAAGTTCGAGCGTCAAGAGAATTTATACATTTTGTATTATTAAGTCCAGTTGGACCATACTTTGGTAATGAACTTAACTGTATTTCAATTTATGTTGAGCAAGAAAATATTAGAGCTGCTCATGGTGGAACTGGTAACGTTAAAACAACAGCAAATTATGCTCAAAGTATTCAAACATCTGAAAAAGTATTTAAATTAGGTTTCGATCAAGTTCTTTGGTTAGATGCTATCCATAAAAAGTATATTGAAGAGCTAAGCGGAATGAATATTATGTTTTTGTATAAGGATAAGACCCTTAGAACTCCTAGCCTTAGTGGGACCATCCTACCAGGTATTACTCGGGATACTATAATCACCTTATCTAAAAGCCTTGGTTATAACGTCATTGAAGATCAATTAGATATTAATCAAATACTTCATGATATAAATAGCAATAAAATTATTGAAGCTTTTGCTGTTGGTACTGGTGCTGTGGTTGCGCCAATTGGTAAACTTTTATATAAAGAAAATGAATATATTATTAATAATCAAAAAGTTGGTGAAAATGCCCAGCTGATATTCAACCAACTTATTAATTTACAACATGGAATTGTTGAAGAGGATAATGGATGGTTAACAAACATCAAATAAGCAAAACTGAAATTACTTTAGTATTAGTGCCTTCATTTCTTTTGTCTATTTTAGTTTTCTTTAAAATAATTTCAAACAGTGAGAATTTTATGTTTTTAATAATTGAATTTGTATTATTAATTAACATTTTTGGCTTTTACTTTAAGCCCCATGCTTTTTTTTTTCTTAATCTAATAATAAACTTTTTTATCTTTATTTCATTAATCGCAGCGATTGTGGTTGAAATTTTAAGTTTGCAATTTAGAAATGTTACCTTTGTATTACCAATATTATCGATTATAGCAATAATAATTATGCCAGTAGTTTTAATTAAGACAAAAAAAATATATAGATCCTCAAATTAAGATGCTCTTTTTCTCATGTTTTGTAAAAGAGTTTTCTTTCTAAGTCGGATTACTTTTGGAGTAATTTCAATCAAATCATCATTACCAATTTGCTCAATTGCCTTTTCAAGGGTAATCTGAATAGGAGGCGTCAATAAAATAGAATCATCTTTTCCTGAAGCTCTGACATTTGTTAGTTGCTTTGTTTTTATAGGATTTACGTTAAGTTCATTATCTTTATTATTTAATCCTATAATCATTCCTTCATATACATCATCACCAGGACTAATAAAAAAACGTCCCCTATCTTGTAATTTCCAGATTGCATATGCTACCGCTTTACCATTTTCGTTGCTAACAAGAAATCCACTTTTTCTAATTTTAATTTCACCTTTCGACTTCTCATAGTCATGAAAAACATTACTAAAAATTCCAGTGCCTTTAGTCAAAGTGGCAAAAAGACTTTGAAAACCAATCATACCTCTAGTTGGAATTTTAAATACCAAAGTTACTCTATTAGCATGTGAGTTAGTAATTTCTAATAATTCACCTTTTCTATAACCAATTTCTTCAATTATCACTCCCTGATAATCCTCTTGTATTTCAGTAGTCAAAATTTCAATAGGTTCAAAAGTTTCACCATTAATGATTTTTGTTAACGCCCTTGGTTTTCCAATTGATAATTCGAAACCTTCTCTTCTCATTCTTTCAACCAATATACTAAAATGTAATTCTCCTCTGCCGTATACAATAAAAAAATCTTTTTCTTCGGAGGTTTCTATACGAATTGAAACATCAGTTAAAAGCTCCTTCGAAAGTCTCTCAAAAATTTGCCTACTCGTAACAAACTTTCCATCCTTTCCGCTTAAAGGCGAGTCATTAACATAAAATTCCATTGTCATCGTCGGTGGGTCAATTGCAATTTTTGTCGAACCTTTAATTAAATTTATATCGCCAATTGTTGTACCAATAGTGGCTTTATCAAGACCTGCAAGTATAACTATTTCCCCACTTGTTGCAAGATTAGATTTAATTTTATCCAAGCCATAAAACTTTTGTATTTGAGTAACTTTATGTTTACCTTCTATTTTAGTGTCTTCATTAAAAAGTAATACCTCTTGATTTTCTTTTATTTGACCAGAAATAACTTTGCCTATTACTAAACGTCCTAAAAAGTTCGAATAATCTATAGAAGAAACTTGTAGTATAAAATCATCTTTTTCGACAAATTTAGGAGAGGGAATATTCAGAATAATTTGGTCTATTAAGAGTTTAAAGTCTTCTTTTTTTTCAAGAGTAGGAAGTACTGAACACCACCCTTTTATTGCTGAACTAAAAAATACTTTAAAATCCAATTGTTTTTCTGAGGCCCCAAGTTTATAAAATAAATCAAATGTTTGATCTACAACCCAATTTGGTCTAGCTTCCGGTCTATCGCATTTATTAACAACAACAATTGGAGTAAAGCCTCTTTTTAATGCTTTTTCAGTAACAAAACGAGTCTGTGGCATTGGACCATCGACAGCATCAACTAAAATCAAAACACCATCAACCATATTAAGTATACGTTCAACCTCACCACCAAAATCAGAGTGACCAGGAGTGTCAACAATATTAATAGTATAACCATCATAATTTATAGAACAATTTTTAGAAAAAATTGTTATGCCTCTTTCTTTTTCTAAATCGTTACTATCCATCACCCTTGAGACGTTTTCATTAATTTTTAGATCAGTTGTTGCGGTATTTAGTATTTGATCAACCAATGTAGTTTTTCCATGATCAACGTGTGCGATTATTGCAATATTACGAATTTTATTAATTGACATTAAGATACTTCCAAAAGTTATATTATTTTTATTGAAGGAGATCCCTTTTTTAATTTACCAAAAGTAGAAAGAGATTTAATTTTTGAGTCTTTGAGAACTCTAAAAACTTTATCCTTATTTTTGTCAGTAAAAGTAATTAATAGTCCTCCACTTGTTTGAGGATCGGTTAAAAGATTTCTCTGCCATATTTTCATATTGGTTGCCTGAATAAATTTACTATAACTGTTCCAATTTCTTTTTGAGGCGCCTGTGAATACTTTGTTTTTTGAAGCAACAATTGATTCTTGAATAAAAGGAATCTTATCAAACTCAATTTCAGCAGTTAAATTTGATGCTTTACATACTTCTAATAGATGTCCCAATAAACCAAAACCTGTAACATCAGTCATAGAATTTACCAAATTTTTTTTTGCTAACTGTTCACCAACATGGTTCATTTGCAAAACAATATCAAGAAATTTTTTGTACAAAACATCTTTCTTGAAATTATTTTTTTTTAAGTTTGATGCAAGTATTCCAACTCCAAGAGGTTTTGTAATTAGCAAATTATCTTCGGCTTTTGCATTACTATTTTTTTTTATAACATTTGATTTTGCCGTACCAATGACAACAAGGCCGTATACTGGATCTGTGATATCTATTGAATGCCCACCGAGTATCGGGATACCAATAGAATTACAAACAGAATAACCGCCATTTAAAACTTTTGAAATGATCTGTGTTGATAATTTTTTTATTGGCATACCAAGAATACACAACGCGAAGTTAGGAGTTGCTCCCATGGCGTAAATATCAGAAATTGCATTTGTTGCAGCAATTCTTCCATAATCAAATGGGTCATCTACAATGGGAGTAAAAAAATCAGTAGTAACTACAATGTTAGTGCTAATGCCTGTTTTAAATACTGCGGCATCATCCATTGAAGTATGTGAAACTATAACGTTATTATTATTTTTGTTGATTTGTAAATTTTTTAAAATAGAATGAAGCAAGCTTGGTGACACTTTGCAACCACAGCCTCCCCCTGTATTAAGATCCGTAAGTTTTAATGGCATATGAGAAAAAATTATATAGATATTTCTGAACTAGATTATATAACTAATACAAAAAAAAAGTTGATAATTGATGTAAGAAGTGAAGCCGAATTTTCAATTGATCATATTCCCGGGGCAATAAACTTACCTGTTTTAAATAATACCGAAAGAAAAATAATTGGGACTATTTATAAAAAATTTGGGTCCTTTGAGGCTAATAAAAGTGGCGCCATGATAATAACAAAAAATATTTCACTAATTCTACAAAGGTTTATTAATATTCCTAAAGATATTGAGGTCGTGGTTTATTGTTGGAGAGGAGGAAAAAGGAGTTTTAGTTTAAATACAATCTTAAATTCAATAGGGGTTAAAAGCAACATCATAAAGGGAGGATATAAATCTTTCAGAAAAATGGTAATTGAAAAACTTGAAACATTACCAATAAATTATAAATTTGTTGTTATTGCAGGACCTACTGGAAATGGCAAAACATTACTTCTGGAAAAGCTTGAAAAATCTGGTGAAAAAATTATAAACCTGGAAAAATTAGCCAATCATTATGGATCAGTTTTAGGTGACATTAATTTAATTCAACCAACTCAAAAATCTTTTGAAACTCATTTGTTATACTCTTTAAGTAAGTTAGACGGGAGTAAAATATGTTTTATCGAATCAGAAAGTAAAAAAATTGGAAAACTAAGTATTCCAGATGTGTTTTTAAAAAAAATTAGAAATTCAACTTGTATTCAAATTGAAATTCCTATTGACTCTAGATTAGAAAACATAAAAGAAAATTATAAATATTTCATTGATAACCCAAATGAACTAATAACACGTCTAAAAAAAATAAAGCAATATATTGGCAGAGAAAATTTAAATAATTGGATTAAATTAATAAATCACTATCAATGGGATGCTTTTATTGAACAAATGATCACCTCCTATTATGATCCTTTATACAACAAATCTCTCAATCAAAATTATCGTATAGACTTTAAAATTCAAGGTAATAAAAATACTTTTAAAGAAAATATTAATTTTATTTTTGATAAAATTATAAATTTAAAAGATAAACTATGAGTAATTACGACATAACAAAATCGTCAAATTTTAATCTCGACACGACAAATAATTTAAAGCTAACTCCATCAAACTTTTCAAACAAACTGGTTATTTTATTTTTTTATCCTAAGGATAACACTCCAGGATGCACAACAGAAAACGAAAGTTTTAACTCTTTAATGGATGATTTTGAAAAGGAGAATTGCACAATTTATGGAGTATCTCCTGATTCAATAAAAAGTCATGAGAAGTTCAAAATTAAATTAAAGCTTAATTTTGAACTTGTTTCTGATCCTGAAAATTCTTTCAGTAAAATTTTTGACGTTTATAAATTAAAAAAAATGTACGGTAGAGAATATATGGGAATTGAAAGAAGTACATTTTTATTCAAAAACAAGAAAATGATTAAAGAGTGGAGAAAAGTGAAAGTTAATGGACACGCATCTGAGGTATTGGATTATATTAATAATTTATAATCTCAGGGGCGTAATTTGAAAATTTTGTATATAAACCTTGAAAAGTGAGGTTTATTGATCCAATTGGACCATTTCTTTGTTTTGCTACAATTATTTCAGCTTTATTTTTATCAACAGTATCTGGGTTGTAAACTTCATCTCTATATATGAACAATATTAGATCAGCGTCTTGTTCTATAGCACCCGACTCACGCAAATCTGACATTATGGGACGTTTATTAGGACGTTGCTCTAAGGATCTATTGAGCTGTGAAAGTGCTATTACAGGAACATTTAATTCTTTAGCCAGAGACTTTAAGGATCTAGAAATCTCAGAAATCTCGGTTGCTCTATTTTCATTACTCGAGCCTGTTGACATTAATTGGAGATAGTCAACAATAATTAATTCTAATTTCCCATAGACTCTGTGCAGACGTCGAGCTCGAGCTCTGATTTCAAGAGGACTAATTGCACCAGTTTCATCAATATGAAGTGGTGATTCGGAGACTTTCTGAACGACTTGAGTAAGCTCACTCCAATCTTGATCAGACAATTTTCCAGTTCTCAGTTTTTGTTGATTTATTTTTCCATACGAACCTAACATTCTTAATGCAAGTTGAGACGATGACATTTCAAGTGAAAATATTCCGACAGGTAACCCTTGCCTAATAGCTATGTGTTCTGCAATATTTGAGGCAAATGCTGTTTTACCCATAGATGGTCTACCAGCAATAATTATTAAATCACCTGGTTGAAATCCAGAAGTCATTTTATCTAGGTCAATAAACCCGGTTCCAGTTCCAGTTATATCAGATGGATCATTTTTTTTATATAATGCATCGATTCTTTCTACAACTCCAGATACGATTGGAGAGATTGAAACGAAGCCTTGATCTTTTTTGTTGTTATGTTCGGCAATTGCAAAAATTTCAGATTCAGCTGAATCAAGGATTTCTGAAGCTTCTGATCCTTCAGTCGCTATACATTTTTCAATTATTCTATTTGACGAGGTAATCAAACTACGTAAAAGTGCTTTATCTCTCACTATCTCAGCATATCTTTTAATATTTGCACTGGAAGGAGTTGAATTTACTAATTCATTAAGATAATTTAGCCCTCCAATCTCCTCTATCCTAGAAGTATTTTTAAGCTGATCATAGACAGTAACTACGTCAGCTGGTTTATTTTTGACTAATAAGTCATTAATACTTTTAAAAATTAATTTATTTTCAAGATTATAAAAATCATTTTCAGTAACTATATCGGCTATAGATTCCCAAGAATTGTTATCAATTAAAAGAGCACCCAAAAGAGATAGCTCAGCTTCACCAGATTGAGGTGGGCGTTTTAGATTATTAAGTTCATTCGGCTGGCTCATTGCTTGCTAAAAATAAATCAAACTTCTCCAACAATGTTTAAGTTTATATTAATTACAACATCAGGATGCAAGGTTATAACAATATTATGCTCACCAGTTCTCTTGATAGGGCCATCAGGTAATGAAATCATTGATTTAGTTATATTGATTTTATTTTCTTCAACCAAACTCACGATATCCAAATTAGTTACTGAGCCAAATAGTTTTCCATCAACACTTGCTTTTTTACTAATCTTAAGAGATAAATTCTCGAAGAGCTTTGATTGTTCTGTTGCGTTAGAATAGAGCTCTTTTTCTTTTTTCTCTATTTCGTCTTTAATTTTTTTAAACTCTTCGATACTCTCTTTTGAAGCTCTTTTTGCCTTTCCTTGAGGTATTAGAAAATTACGGGCATATCCATTTTTTACAGTTACAACATCCCCAACTGATCCCAATTTTGCTACTCTTTCCATAAGTATTATTTCCATTCAAATGCTCCAAAAAATTAATGCAAATCAGTAAAAGGCAGTAAAGATAAAAACCTAGCCCTTTTAATTGCGGTTGTTAATTGTCTTTGATATTTTGCTTTGGTTCCAGTTATTCTAGCTGGAATAATCTTACCATTTTCACTGATATAGTGTTTTAATAACTGAACGTCCTTGTAATCAACCCACTTGATGCCTTCAGCAGTAAATCTGCAGAACTTTTTTCTTTTGAAAAAGTTATTTTTTTGATAATCCTGTTTATCATTTTTTTTCTTTGTAAATTTTTTTGGTCTCATTATGATTCTCCATTAAAAAAAATTTGATTAGCAATGATTTTAAATTCACCATGAAAGTACTCAATGAACCCTTTTATTCGTACAATTGTTTCATTTATAGTGACAGTCTTGAAAAAATCAGAGGCTGAATTAAAATACATACACTTCACATCGAACGAAGCTCTACTTCCAAATTTAGAATGCTTAATTATAAATTCTCGAATGTCATCTCCGTTAATATTGGTCCTTATAGGATAAAAATAAGTTATAACCCCGTTAAGTTCTATTGAATTAATTGACAAAACTTAAACCTGTAAATCTTTGTCATAATTCTCAGAGTTTTTTTCAGCTTCAATTGCTTTCATCATTACAGAGGGTTCAGTTACCTTATCATTCATGTTTGAGATCAAGAATCTAATGATACCGTCATTAAATTTGAAAGAATTTTGAAGTTCAAGTATGCAATCTTTGGAGCATTCTACATTAAAAAGTATATAGTAAGCTTTGTGGAACTTTTGAATTGGGAAGGCTAATAATCTTCTGCCCCACTCCTCTGCTCTATGAGTATGGCCGTTATTATCGCTTATTATTTTTTTGTAATTATCTATAGTGGAAGTTATGTGTTCACCTTGATCCGGATGTATCAATAGAACTATCTCGTAATGACGTAACATTTTTATTCCTTATGGGTTTCAAAATTAAATAAGAAAGCTTAACCTTATTGAAAGTTAAGCAAGGAAGTATTATTATATTTTAATTACAATTACTAATCAAATTTTATCAGTATGTTTTTCAAAGTTTCTTTAACCTTTTTTCTAATTCTAAATTGCAGTTTTTCATACGCTTATGGTTTAAATGAAAAGTTAATTAAAAAAATTGCCGAAGGCGAATTAGAAGTTCTAGATAGTAAAAGTTTTAGTGATGAACGTAAATTATTTGATAGTTTGGTTCTATTCTTTACTGGGGAAAAAAATAACCTTAATGAAAATTTTTTCATTGAAAATTTAAAAAAAAAGGCTGACATAAACAATCCTGAAGCATCTTACCTTATTGGAATGCATTTGCTTTCTAGTTCACCAAGTATTGATACGGGACCTGATATTATCAAATATTTGATAACTGCTGCAGAGTCTGGCATCGTGGATGCAAAAACTGCATTAGCCTGGATTTATTCTACAGGTTTTATCACAGAGTTAGATCCTTCTAAAGCATTTTATTGGTACAGACTTGCTGCAGAGGATGGAGATTTAGAGGCGTCCTATCAATTAGGTCTTTTATATAATTCTGGATATGGAACTGAAAAAAATCACCAAGAAGCTTTTAAGTGGTTAAAAAAAGCTGCTATTTCAAATTACTCTCCTGCGCAGTATGTCATTGGCTTAATGTATAGTGTTGGCAGAGGTACCGATCAAAATTTTGATGAAGCTTATACATGGTATTTCCAATCTGCACAATCTGGAAATGTTAAAGCATTAATGAATTTAGGATTAATGTATCTTACTGGAAAGGGAACAAATAAGGATATTGTTCAAGCTCATAAATTTCTGACTATTTCCGAAATTTTAGATTACCAAGATGCTAAACAAAATAGATTAATCATTGAAAATGAAATGTCCGATGACCAAATAGCTGAATCTCTAAAAGAAGTTACTCAATGGTTTAGAAAAAAAAGAGAGGGGGATATTTAATTAATGGAATTAAAAAAAGTTATTAAAGCTTTCTTAATTTATTCATTAATTTTAACCCTTATACTTTTGGTATATTTTTTTTATAAAAAATATAACTCCAACTTGAGCTTTAACAGTCAGTTGATACCTGTCAAAATCACACTCAATAATAAGTGTGAGCTTGTAGACGATGCATTTATGGTTATATCTAAGGAAACCAACAAAAGTGCATTTTTTTTCGAAAAAAAAGCATATTTGCAACTGCCAAGGGTTGATAAAGTTACACTTGCTGCTAGTTCAAAATATCCTGGTTTTCATTTAACAGAAAATTGGGTGGATGTAGAAACTGAGATTACTTTAACTAGCGATTGTTCAGCTAAAACAAAACAAGAAATGATTATTGACTCAATGAGAGAGCAATTTAAAAAAGACTAACTTTTTTTACCTCTTATTACTTTATCAATTATTTCTTTTGAACCTGAGTCATTGCAAGCGTTTGAAAGTAATGTTTCCTCAAAACTTCCGGGATTAGTTTGGTTCCAT
>Ga0160423_10004599_pt1 | contig 11327 bp, 16 predicted proteins | sample CRUFie14St8metaG_FD_108191 | JGI IMG/M metagenome (GOLD analysis project Ga0160423, IMG submission 108191) | Marine microbial communities from the Costa Rica Dome - CRUD Field 142mm St8 metaG | ecosystem: Environmental > Aquatic > Marine > Oceanic > Photic zone | place: Costa Rica: the Eastern... | reverse complement strand
CTTTTTCCGATATCGTTAAAATTATCAAGTCAGGTATGTTCTATCCAACATACATCTCAGGACTGAGCGGCAACGGTAAAACCTTTATGGTAGAACAGGCTGCTGCCAAACTCAATAGAGAATTTATTAGAGTTCAAATTAACCCTGAGACTGACGAAGATGACTTATTGGGAGGTTTCAGACTTATTAACGGAGAAACAGTATTCTCTAAAGGCCCGGTTCTCAAAGCTATGGAGAACGGTGCAATCTTACTTCTTGATGAGATTGATAGAGCTACAAATAAAATTATGTGCCTTCAAGGAATCCTCGAAGGTAAACCTGTCCTTGTTAAAAAGACTGGAGAAGTTGTTAAGCCTTCTGCTGGATTTAATGTAATTGCAACTGCAAATACTAAAGGTAAAGGTTCCGAAGACGGCAGATTTACCGCGGCTTCTATTATTGATGATGCTTTCCTAGAAAGATTTACAGTGTCGGTTGACCAAGCCTTTCCACACGCTGGTATTGAAAAGAAAATTGTCCTCAAACATATGGACAAATTTGATGCTCGTGATGAGGACTTTGCAGAAAACCTAGTTAAGTGGGCAAACATTATCAGAAAAACTTTCTTTGACGATGGTGTTGACGAAGTAATCTCAACTAGAAGACTTTGCCACATTGTGCAAACCTTCTCAATCTTTAACAACAAAACAAAGGCTATCGACCTATGTATCTCTAGGTTCGATGAGGACACTAAAGAAGCTTTTGTTGATTTATACACAAAAGTTGATGCAGGTGAGGATCTCGGCGACGCGGCCGAGTCCGATGCCGAGCCTTTCATTCAACAGGACGAATTAAATGATGAATAGAAATATTGATTACAAATTTAATGAAGGAGAACTCATAGAGCAACTCCGGACTTATATAGACAAAACCTATACAGGTCATTATTCAAAAAATAAATTTCAGAGTACTGAGTTTATTATTGACTGTGGCCATGGTATGGGCTTTGCCTTGGGTAATGTACTAAAGTATGCTCAAAGGTATGGTAAAAAAGATGGAACAAATCGAGCTGATTTGCTCAAAATCCTACACTATGCTATCATTGCTTTGCATGTACATGATGAAAATAATAATCACACAGATGTTTACAATCAAGGGAAAGTGTGATATAATATACTAAAATGGAGAAAAATATGCAACTATCCGATGAAACCCTAGCTTTACTAGCAAACTTTGGTTCAATAAATCCAAACATGGTATTAAAGCCAGGACAAAAACTCAAAACTATTTCAGAGGCCAAGAACATTCTTGCGTCTGCAGATATTGTTGAGGACTTTCCTAGTGAAATGGGAATATATGACCTAAATGAGTTTCTAGCTACTCACAGTCTAGTAGATGATGCTCAGTTAGTGTTCGAAGACAATGCTTGTCTGATTAAAAATAATACCAATAAGGTAAAATTCTTTTTCGCAGAACCAAGCATTTTAACATCTCCAGACAAAGATATTACTATGCCAGATGCTGAAGTGGTAGTTACTCTTACAGAGGAAACTATCTCTCAGGTTCGCAAAGCGGCAAGTGTGCTCGGTCATATTGACATAGCCATTGAAGGTAATGCTGAGAAAATGTCTGTAAAAATATTTGACACTAAAGATACTAGTGCAAATACTTACGAGATGGATTTGGGTCCTAATACAACAGGACATAACTTTTCATTCGTCATGAATATTGCGAACTTAAAAATTCTTGATGGTGAATATACTGTATCTATATCATCTAAGCTGATATCCAATTGGAAACATAACACAAAGCCTGTAGAATATTTTATAGCTTTGGAAAAATCTAGTAGCTTTGGTGTATAAATACTATAACATAACTATTGCAATAGGAGAAAATTATGGCAGAAGAAGTGAAAAATGAAGAAGTAGCTCAAGAGCCGGTTCAACTATCTTTGCAAGACATTGCAACATGTGTTCAAGTCGTTGACTTATGTTCTAAAAGAGGAGCCTTTGAAGGTCCTGAACTAGAGACAGTCGGTGGTTTGAGAAACAGACTTGTACAGTTTGTCGAGGCAAATCAGCCAAAAGACGAACCAGTGGAAGGTAATGTCCCAGAGGTCGAAAGTGAACCAGTAGCTGAAGAAGCTGACTCTTAATCATAACTCGGAGGGGACCCAAATCCCCTCCACAATTTTTGGATTATATAATGAATACAAATGAATATCTATGGGTAGAAAAATACAGACCACAAAAAATAGATGATGTGGTACTACCGGCAGAACTGTATAAAACCTTTACAGAAATCGTCAAAGGAGGCGAACTCCCTAATCTTTTATTTACAGGCACAGCAGGTGTTGGTAAAACAACAGTTGCCAAAGCAATATGTAATGAGTTAGGGCTTGACTTTCTTTTAATTAACGGTTCAGAAGAAGGTAACATTGACACACTCAGAAATAAAATTAAACATTTTGCTTCAACAGTATCTTTACAAGGTGGCACAAAAGTCGTTATATTAGATGAAGCAGACTATTTAAATCCTCAATCCACACAGCCAGCGCTTCGTGGATTCATAGAAGAATTTTCCAATAACTGCAGGTTTATAATGACCTGTAATTTTAAAAACAGAATAATCGAACCACTACATTCAAGATGCTCGATAGTAGATTTCAGTATACCAAAAGGCGATAGAGAAAGACTTGCTTCTGTCTTTATGTCCAGATGTATGCAGATACTTGATGATGAAGGTGTTAAATATGAGCATGAAGTTCTTGCAGAACTCATAATGAAACACTTTCCAGACTTTCGCAGAATGCTCAACGAGTTACAAAGGTATGGGGTATCGGGTAGTATAGATAGTGGTATACTTGTAAGTTTAGGAGAGGTATCAATAGGTCAACTTATGACTGCTATGAAGGATAAAAACTTCAAATCTATGCGGCAATGGGTCACCGACAACATAGATGTCGAGCCTGCAGCATTGTTTAGAAAAATATATGATAATATGTACGACTATATTGAACCTCAAAGTATCCCACAGCTAGTGCTCATACTTGCTGATTACCAATATAAAGATAGTTTTGTAGCCGACCATGAGCTAAATATGGTTGCATGCTGCACAGAGATTATGGCAGGAGTAAATTTTAAATGAATATAATAAAGAAACTAATTTGGTTTGTTATCGACTCGTGGAGAGTTGTTATGGATAATAGATATAATCCACTTAGACATATTAAGGACCCATCAATACAATCTTATTTTACACTTGTATTGTTTATTATGTGGAGTGCTTATTTTGGTATAATTGCTTGGACATATATCGGTTGGAATAATTACAGTATAGTATCCTCTATTTGGATTCACATGGGTGTAGTAATACCTTTATTAATTACCAATCTTGTATTTAAAGAAGCAGAAAAGAATGGTGCTAAATGGCACAGAGATTGGTCCAAGCATAGAACACACAGATTTGGAGATAAAGACTAATGGCAATGTTAAAACAGAATAGATGGTCATATTGGCCAGTCCACTATGGACAGGGTGAAACCGAGCAGAAATATAGAGCAGTAAGATACTCTGCGTCAGGTATAGTAGAAGAAAGAATTTTTATGGCAGAGTCTGATGCCAAGAAATGGGTGGAGAAACAAAATGAATCCCTTTGATTTTATAAACGATATTAATCTCGGTAAAAAAGGCATCATGGTAGATGACTTGGCTGAGAAAGAATATGCTCCATTTATAACCAATAGAGCTTTATCGTTTCACGCAGATACTATATTATATGCAAATGAAATGAATATACATCATCATTTGGATAATCGCCTTCAGTATGATTTTTTTATAAATATAATTAGGAAACAAAAAAGGTGGTCCAAGTGGCTCAAACCATCAGAGATTGACAACTTGGATATTATTAAAACATATTATGGGTATAGCAATGATAAAGCTAAATCCGTTTTGTCATTATTAAATAATGAACAAATACTAGAACTGAAGAAAAGGATTTATAAAGGTGGAAAGCGAAAATAAAAATCAAGTAGAAAACTGGGTTCCAGCTGATATGCTAGAAGTATCACTAAACGAACCTGACGACTTTCTAAAAATCAGAGAAACTCTTACAAGAATAGGAGTTGCATCAAGAAAAGACCAGAAACTATTTCAGTCTTGTCACATACTGCATAAACAAGGCAGATATTTTATAGTACATTTTAAAGAGCTATTTTTATTAGATGGTAAACCTTCTAATTTACTAGAGAATGATATTCAGCGTAGAAACACTATATCAACTCTACTAGCCGATTGGGGATTAATCTCAATACTAAATGTAGATAAAGTTAAAGATGTGGCACCATTGCGACAAATAAAAGTAATTCCATTTAAGGAAAAATCGCAATGGGAGCTATGCCCTAAGTACAATATAGGGAATAACAATGGAGAAAAGAATTAATAAAGGCTTTAAGGCATTTCATAAATTAATGAAGTCTGGCCGTATTAATAAAGTTGTAAAGCTTTGTCATTTTGAGGCATAAAGCTTTATAAATAATATCGGAATTGCTCAATAGAGGATTCCTAAATTAACCTTGCTAACTAATAGGAGGAAATAAAAATGGTAGTAAGAAATAACTTGAACGTCCCGCGTTCACTCTTTGTTGGTTTTGATAGAATGTTTGAGGATTTGGAAAGAATCCATGCATCTGCCAGAGCCGGAACAGATAACTATCCACCGCATAATATAGTAAGAGTAGACGATGAGAAATTTCTCATTGAACTGGCTATAGCTGGATTTCAACAAGATGATATTAATATCGAATTGAAAGATGGTATTTTAAAAATTGGTGGAGAAGTCGCAAAAGACGAGCGCGACTATGCTCATAAAGGTATTTCATCTCGCAAATTTGAGAAGTCCTTCCGACTCTCTGAATTTGTCGTAATAGATGGTGCTGACCTGAAAGATGGCATACTTGTGGTTTACGCCAGAGTAGAGATTCCAGAAGAGCAGCGTCCTAGGAAGATCGATATAGGGTCTGCTGGGGCATCAAAGAAGAAGCAATATTTAAAAGGCTAAATCAGCGAAAACTCGGCAGATATGTAATAACAATATTTGTCGGAGAACAATCATGAAAACTATACTCCATTATATGGATAAGTATGATGATGTTGGTAGGACCCTTAAAGATGCTTTAGAAATGGCAGTTATTATGGTAGGAATCTTAGGATTAGCACCTGCCTTAATATGGCTATCATCAGTAAACATCTAATAAGGTTCCAAAACTCATGCGGGGGTAGTAACCCTACCCCCAAATCTTTTAAAAATAATTGTTTACAAACATGTGGAAATGTGATATAATATACATATTATGAAATTTTATACTAATGTCTCTCGCTATGGTAATTCATTACTTTACCGTGGATATGAAAACGGTAAGAAAGTCCAAAAAAGAATAAAATACCAACCAACGCTTTATGTCAGCTCTCTGAAAGGTGACTGGACATCTATTGATGGTGTGCCTTGTGCACCTATTAAATTCGAGTCTATGCGTGATGCCAAAAATTGGATACAAGAAAATAAAGGCACTGCGGGGCGGCAAATCTTTGGCAATGACAGATACATTGCTACATTCCTAAACGAAGAATTTCCTGGCGAGATAGAATACAACAGGAACCTAGTTAATGTAACCACGATTGATATTGAGGTTGCTTCTGATGATGGTTTCCCTGAGCCAGAAACTGCTGACCACCCAGTCACAGCAATTACAATTAAAAATAACATAGACAATACATATTACATATGGGGTCTTGGTGATTATAATGTAGAAGATTCCATAATGAAAACCAATCGTGTTGTGTATAATAAATGTGAATCAGAACTAGAATTATTTAAATCTTTCATTACACATTGGTCAACTCCCAGTAACACTCCAGATGTTATTACTGGCTGGAATACAAGGTTCTTTGATATTCCATATTTAATCCACAGGTCAATCCGTTTGCTCGGAGAAGACGCAACTAAAAAATTCAGCCCTTGGGGCATGATTGAAAGAGGTTCAGTCAGAAGAATAAACAGAACAGAAACAGTATATGATTTAAAAGGCATATCAAATGCAGATTACCTAGAGCTATTCCAAAAATATACATATACTGCACAAGAATCATACAGACTAGATCATATTGCTAATGTAATACTTGGCGAGAAAAAATTATCATACGAAGAATACGGAACATTACATTCTCTCTATAAACATGACCATCAAAAATTTATTGATTATAATATAAAAGATGTAGAGCTTGTTGATAGGTTAGAGGACAAGATGGGCCTTATTACTCTTATGATGACTATGGCCTATCGCGGTGGTGTTAACTATTCAGATACATTCGGCGTTACAGCAATATGGGAATCTATTATATACAGACATTTATATCAAGAAAAAGTTGCGATACCTTTTTATGAGGATAAAATTAAATCATCATATCCTGGTGGTTATGTAAAAGAGCCTCAAGTTGGTATGCATGATAATGTTGTATCATTTGATTTAAACAGTCTGTATCCATCATTGATTATGCAATATAATATGTCTACTGAAACTATCGCAGATGGTAAGGTATTTAATATTGATATTGATAAAATACTCGATGGCTTTAAACTTGATAATCAAGGCTTTGCGATTGGTGGTAATGGTCAATGTTTTAAAACAAATAAAAAAGGTGTTATGCCTAAACTTGTAGATAATATGTACAGTGAAAGGGTAACAATTAAAAAGGAGATGTTAAGTGCACAAAAAGAACTACAAACCGTTGATAAGAACGACAAACAAAAATTATACGATATTGAACGCCGTATCTCTGTGGCTGAAAACCAACAGATGGCCATTAAAATTCTTCTTAACTCTCTTTATGGTGCCCTTGGTAATCGCTATTTTAGATTTTTCGACCAACGAATTGCAGAGGCCATTACACTATCCGGACAACTTACTATACGATGGGCTGAAGTCGCCATCAACAAATACCTTAACAAGATATTGTCCACAAAAGACAGAGATTATGTTATTGCAATCGACACCGACTCGTTGTATGTTAGCTTAGATGGCTTGGTTAAAGCTGTAGAACCAGCAGACCCAATTAATTTTATGGATAAAGTTTGCTCAGAAAGGCTTGAACCTGTATTACAAGATGCATATAAAGAGTTATATAATATTATGGGTGGTATCGAAAACAGAATGGTTATGAAAAGAGAAGCCATAGGCGACCGTGCCATCTGGACAGCAAAGAAAAGATATATTTTAAATGTACATGATAACGAAGGTGTCAGATATCAAAAACCTAAATTAAAAATTATGGGTATTGAGGCTATAAAATCATCTACGCCTGAAAGTTGCCGTAGTGCTCTTAAAGAAATGTTTAAGGTCATGATGACAGCTGATGAAAAGCAAACACAGGTTGCTGTCCAACAATTTAAAAATTACTTTTGTAATCTTCCAGCTCATGAGATTGCCTTTCCTCGTGGTGTATCAAATGTAACACAGTATAGAGATAATGAAAATATTTACAAGAAAGGTACACCAATTCATGTTCGTGCAGCGCTCTTACATAATAAATTAATCCGTGATCACAATTTATCTAAAAAGTTTGAACCAATCCGTAATGGAGAAAAAATTAAATTTGTATATCTCAAAACTCCAAATGCAATAAAAGAAAATGTAATTGGATTTAATCAATTTCTTCCAGATGAATTTGCATTGCAAGACTATATAGATTATGAAACACAATTCCAAAAAACATTCCTTGACCCACTAGAACATATCTTCAAGGCTGTTGGTTGGAATTCAGAAGAGGTTAATTCACTTGAAGAATTTTTCGGATAGGGGTTTACAAACATGACTAAATATGATATAATATACTAAAATGGAGAAAAGTTTATGAAGCTTAAACAAGAATTAAAATTAGTTCGCTTATCTTCTGGTGAAGAAATCATCGGAAAGGTAGTAAAACATGAAGATAAATCAATTACAATAACTGATGGAGTATGTCTAATTGCTGCAGAGGAAGGTAGACTAGGATTTATGCCTTATATGCCTTATACAAAAGCACATGAAGGAGTTGTAATTAACACAAATCATGTGGTATTTATAGTGGACCCTGCTGATGAAGTAAAAGATAAAGTACAAGAAATGACATCTGGTATTGTTAGAGCAGATGCATCAATGATACAAGGTGTTAAATAATGCAACCAAAATATCCCATTTATATTATATCCAAAGGTAGAGCAGACTCACGATTGACTGTTAAATCTATGGAGGAGATTGGTTGCCCTTATCGTATTGTTATAGAGGAGTCTGAATACAGTGATTATGCAGCGGTTATACCTGCAGAAAACATTCTAGTATTACCAAAAGATTTTAGAGAAACACATGGTAGAAAATGTGATGTTACTGGTTTGCTAGGCGGCTCAATTCCTGTCAGAAACTGGGTATGGGAACATTCTAAAAACGAAGGGCATGAACGCCACTGGATACTAGATGATAATATTCAACATTTCTATCGTTTACATAAAAACAAGAAAATTAGAATGACTACTTCTACTGGATTTAGAGCATGTGAAGATTTTGCCGACAGATACACAGATGTTAAAATGTTTGGTATGAACTATGCATTCTTTGCTCCAGCTACTACAAAACGCCCACCATATTATCACAATACTCGTGTTTATAGTTGCATATGTTTATCAAATGATATATACCCAGAGTTATATTGGAGAGGCAGATACAATGAAGATACAGACCTATCGCTTCGTGTAATGAAGGCAGGTTATCATACATTCTTATTTAATGCTTTCTTATGTGGTAAGGTTGCCTCTATGGCAATGAAAGGTGGTAACACTGAGGAAATATATAACATTGATAAAGTTGGTGGAGTCGAAGATAGACAAGGCAGTGAAGGCTTTGACAATAGAAAAGAATTTGCTGAATCACTTAGAGACCAACACCCTGATGTTGTGCATGTAACACAAAAATGGGGTAGGTATCACCACCATGTTGATTATAGAGAGTTCCAAAAAGGTATAAAACCAACCTTTAAAGATGGACTAAATATAACCAAAGGCTATAATAACTATGGCCTTAAACTTGTTAAATTAAAAGACGAAGGTTTAGAACTAAATGAATTGGAGGCCGTAAATGAGGAATAATAAAACCTTAAACTATTCCCCTGAGAATCTATTTAATCTTTCTGGTCAAGAAGAGGAAAAAACTCCCTTTGATTGGGACGGTATGCCTGAATTCGAACAACCTGAAGCAGAGGCTTGGAAGGTATTAAAAGTAAGATTTCGTAATGAAGATGATTTACGAGAGTTTGCTGCAGCTATTAATCAGCTGAATATTACCAATAAAACAAAAGCAATCTGGTTCCCACCGCTCGATAAAAAGGCAAACAGTCTATTAAGATATATGGACGAAGAACAAACAAGCTCAGAAATAGTTGATGAAGTTATAGAATGATAAATGAATGGCTAGAGCAATTTGGCCGAGAACAACTTGAAAAGATTGATACATATGAGTGGATAGAATATCCCATTTATATATTATCAAAGGGTCGGCCAAGAAAAGTTACAGCACAATGTCTCGATGATGTTGGTGTTCCTTACTGCGTTGTGGTAGAGCCAGATGAATATGACCAATATAAAGAAGTATATAACAAAGGATCACTATTATTAAAGCTACCAAAGAAAAATCAAGGTATATCATATGTTCGTAACTTTATTAAAGAACATTCTAAAGAATGTGGTTGGGATTATCACTGGCAACTAGATGATAACATACGAGACTTTAGAATCCGAAAAAATAATAAAAATGTAAAGCAATCTCCACTTAATCTATTATCTGCTTCAGAAAACTTTGTTAAACCTTTTAATAATATCGGCATATTAGGATTGTGTCATGTAGCTTTTGCGTTTGCAAGAAACCATTATGTAGATATTAATAAACAAGTGTATAGCTGTGTGCTTGTAAATAATAATGTAGATGTACAATGGAGACCTGATGTTGTAGAAGATACCGATTACAGCTTACAGGTACTAGATGCTGAATATTGTACACTATTACTTAATAAATTTTTAATTGGTAAAGAAACAACAAGCAAGAACTCAGGTGGTAATGAAAACACAGATGAATTTAGAATGAAAAGGTCTCTTGGTTTACAAAAACATTGGCCTGGAGCTTTTAAAATAACAGAACAATATGGTAGAGTGAAAGTATTACCTTCTCGCATATGGCAGAAGTTTGTACACTTACCTAAAGGCAATGACTTAGATTTAAATGGAGAAAGCCTTGATAGATTCTTTAATTAGGGGTTTACTTTTAACTCATTTTGTGATATAATATAACCTATGGTTGAAATAAATGGTACTTTATTTTCTGGCGTCTACGATAACAAGACAGATAAAACGATAGACTTGCCGGACTTTGAGCACTTTAAAGAAGTGCTATTCAAGCTTTCTAAGGTCAAGAGAAAAGGCAAAGAAGATGCTGAACTCATGTCCCCTGCTACTTACCTTAAAAATACAACTCGTGCAAATGCTAATGTAGTCAAATGGGCTGGTTGGTGTGCCGTAGATGTAGATGATTATATGGGTACAGTAGAAAGTATAAAAGAGGACTTTCCAGATTACAATTATATTTGTTATTCAACAGCATCATGTTCTCCTGAGGCCTTAAAATTCAGATTGGTATTTCCTCTAACAACTCATGTTGGTAAAGATGAAATTAAACATTTTTGGTTTGCCTTAAATAAAGAGTTAGGAGAAACTGGAGATATTCAAACTAAAGATTTATCTCGTATGTATTATATTCCAGGTGACTATGAAAATGCTTATAACTTTATCCACGAAAACGAAGGCCCTACTATGGACCCACAAACGATTATGAATAAACATGAATATGTAGAAAAATCTGGTAATACTTTATTTGACCATTTACCACCAGCTATGCAAGAAGCCATGATGGAACATATGAAAAATAAATTAACAAATACAAATGTTAAATGGACTGGTTACAAAGATTGTCCTTTTTTCCCAAGACAGCTCGAACAAGAATACAGAACAATATCTGGTTCTGGTTGGTATCATAAGATGTATCAAATTATGGTTGCGTTGGCTGGTAATGCTATAAAAAATAATTACCCTATCACATCAAGAGAGATTGCATATCTTTGTAGAGAACTCGATATTGATACTGGTAATTGGTATGAAAAACGACCACTTGATAAAGAGGCTGAGAGAGCTCTGGAATATGTTTACAAAAACCAATTTTAATGATATAATATAACTATGAAAAATATAACTGTTGTAGGTGCTGGATATGT
>Ga0160423_10004597_pt1 | contig 11330 bp, 6 predicted proteins | sample CRUFie14St8metaG_FD_108191 | JGI IMG/M metagenome (GOLD analysis project Ga0160423, IMG submission 108191) | Marine microbial communities from the Costa Rica Dome - CRUD Field 142mm St8 metaG | ecosystem: Environmental > Aquatic > Marine > Oceanic > Photic zone | place: Costa Rica: the Eastern... | reverse complement strand
ATTGAGGAAGACCGCATTCCTGACAACGTTACAGTGCAGGTTTTGGTGCAGACGCGTCGCCATTTGATTGAGCGAACCTTTGAGGCGATCAAGGGTGCTCGTCGTGTGATCGTGCACATTTATAATTCCACCAGCGCGCTGCAGCGTCGGGTGACTTTCCACGATGCCTCCCGTGAGGACATCAAGGCGATTGCGGTGGAGGGTGCGAAGGTGGTGAAGGAATTGGTGCCGACGATTCCCGAGACTGAAATCGTGCTGCAATATTCGCCCGAGAGTTTTTCCGATACCGAATTGGACTTCGCACTTGAGTGTTGCGAGGGCGTGATGGCGGTGTGGAAACCAACGCCGAATAAGATGATGATTTTGAATCTCCCTGCAACGGTGGAGTGGACTACTCCCAATGTGCATGCCGATCAGATCGAGTGGATGTGCCGTAATATCTCGGCGCGGGATTCGGTGATTATTTCCCTGCATACGCATAATGATCGTGGGACGGGCGTTGCTGCGACAGAGCTGGGCCTAATGGCTGGTGCGGATCGGGTGGAGGGAACTTTGTTCGGCTGTGGCGAGCGGACGGGGAATCTCGATATCGTAATCGTATCGTTAAATATGAATAGTCATGGTATCGAGACAGGTTTGGATTTTTCGAATCTCTCACGGATGCGCGAAGTGTATGAGCGGACCACCCGCATGACCGTTCCGGATCGTCAGCCTTATGCCGGGGAGTTGGTGTTCACTGCTTTTTCGGGAAGTCATCAGGACGCGATTAAGAAAGGTCTCGATCGACGCAAAAAAGAAGAGGCTGGGAATTGGGGCGTGCCTTATCTGACCATCGACCCCCACGATATTGGTCGGAGTTACGAAGCGATCGTCCGGATCAATTCGCAGTCTGGGAAAGGTGGGGTGGCCTACATTCTCGATCAAGAGCACGGCTTTGATTTGCCCAAGACGATGCATCCCCAGGTTGGGAAGCGCGTTTATGATTTGGCGGACGAACGTGGGAAGGAGCTTTCGGCGGAAGAGGTTGGGAAGGTGTTCCTGAAGGAGTTTGCCAATGTGTCATCCGAGATGAATCTCGTGGATTACGTGTTGGACCACCATGCTGCCGGACGTGGAGAGGTTTCTTGCAAGGCTCAGGTCGAAGTAGGTGGCAAGTCGCGGACCCTGGAAGGAATTGGAAACGGCCCCATCAATGCCTACGTGCAGGCGCTCGAGGTAGGCGGGCTGAAGGATTTCACTTTGACCGATTACCGCTCGCACGCGGTGCGTGGAGGTTCGAGCTCTGATGCGGCGGCGTATGTACAGCTCCGTCATGACGACGGGCGTATTCTCTGGGGGGTCGGGGTTGATCCATCGATCGAAATGGCAGGCGTGAAGGCTCTCGTGTGTGCGTGGAATTTGCTCCGTTAGGAAAGGTGTTTGGCAAAGAGTTCGCCTACCACCACATCTTAAAGGATCTCCTCGGAATCGAGCCATTTTTCGCTTAACCCCTACCACTCATCGTAGAGAGGATTGAACGAAAATATAAATGGAATCATTCGATAATATTTCCCCAAGAAATCGGATTTCTCAGGGCTGACTGAAGATAATGTATTGCAAGTTCAAAACCTTCTCAATTCCAGAACAAGAAAAACGCTAGAATACGCGACTTAAAGTGATATGTTCTTAATTCAACGTGGTGCTGCGTTACCAAGTTGAATCCGCTTCCGCTATTGTTTTCGATTATCAACGCATTTTCCCCAGCCGTTTAATTTTATCCCAGCTACCACATGAGGACTATATCATTATCTCTTTGGGCATTTTGGGGGACGTCTGCGTTTGCGGTTGATTTAGATGGTGATGGTCTTTCTGACATTTGGCAGCAGAAATTCGGGGCGCAGGACCTGCTGGCGACGGCGGACGATGATAGCGATGGGTATACCAATGGAGAGGAGGCGACGGCGGCAACGGATCCCTTCAATTCATCGGATTATCCCAAACAAAGAGGTATGAGGGCAGGACCGGGGGGGAATCTCAAGATATTGGAATTCCCGACGAAGGCGGGGAAGTGGTATCAATTGTCGGAGTCGCGTAACTTACAGAATTTCGTTCCGGTAGGTCCTCTTTTGAGTGGAACCGGGCAGATGATGCATCTCGAGGTGGATACGCAAAATGCTTCGAAGCGGGCTGCTCAGATTAATCACGAGCTTTGGGCCAATGTGACGGGAACCGAACTAAGTGGACTAACGGGATTGGCGACTTTTCCGAAAAATCCCGACGGGGTGACGACATTAGATCAATTTGAGGTTCCTAAAAGTTTTGCCTCGGGTTTTGGTGGAAGGTTTCAGGTCTTAATCTCTCCGCCGAGCAGCGGGGATTTTCAATTTTATATTGCTTCAGCTGGGGCGGCTGAATTGAGTCTGAGTTCGGGGGCTGGAGAGGAAGGGTTGGAAGTGATTTCGCGGGTGCTTTCGTCGCAGACGGATGTGGGCGAGGGAGAGTGGTTAAAATATCCGGGACAGGCATCCGATCCCGTGACTCTGACCGTGGGGGAATCGTATCTGATGGAGGTTCGTTATCTGGCGCCGGTGTCGAGAGCACATTGTCAGATTGGTTTTACTGGCCCGGGGATTATCGAGCCCCAGTTAATACCGGTCAGCGCAATCGTGCCGGTAGAATTTCTTCCGCAGGAGACGCCTCTTTTGCCGCTGAAGAGTCATGACTATGATTCCGCCTTGCAAACCGGCTTGCTATGGAATTCCGGAACCTCTCTGGTGAGTGGCGTTGCCGGGATGACTGGTAACGCAGAACAAGTCGAATCCGACCCGTCAGGTGGTGATGATTTGACAACTTTCCCGACTGCTGCGACCGAAAATTTCTACGCTTCGTTTCTCTTTCATATGACTTTCAGTCACGATGATGTCGTTCTGTTTTTTCGGAATGCCGATACTTCATCCCAAGATGGCCCGCGTATTGACATTGAGGAGCTTGGTCCCAATTACGAAGAAGGTGTGCCCTTTGATCCCTCAGTACATTTTGCGGTGGTGCGAGTAGGGGGATTGAACGGAGATAACCAGATCAATGTGACCTATGGTGATACTTACCGAATTGAAATTGTAGCATCGCTGCAGCCCGAAGGTTTTCCCTACCGGGCGGGCTTGGCCAGTTACGTCGTGGCGGAAGATACCTATGATGTCTACGTCAGCGATTTGAATGGAAACCTGATTGGGAGTGTTAGGGGGATGACCTTTCAAGATGCTAGCAACGGGATCGAAGTTTTGAAACTTGATGCCGTAAGAATGGCCTACGTCTTGCGACCGAATCTCGTTTTAGATGAGTGGGAATTCACTGGCGGAAATATTTCCGGAAATGGATATTTGGCTGCGAATACCGGCGGATTCACTCCGGACGAAGACCAGCATTTTTTCCGGATGGGTATCATGGATAGAGATCAGGATGGCGATGGTCTGATGGACTGGGAGGAGTTGACCCTGGCGAAGAATCTTCCATACTTATTTTTTGATGCCACCACGATTCCCGGGCAACAGGATAGCACGGAGGCAGCTTCTTTGTTGGGTTCCCTTGGGGAAAATATCGAGGTTTCCCTGGTAGCTTCGGATACAGCAGCTTTCGAGAGGAATTCTCCCAATTCGAGCGAAGATTATGGTGAAGTTGTGTTGACGAGAACGGGGCCTTTAACCCCTTTGGAAATTCAGTTGTGCGTGCAGCCGCTGGCGGAGACCGGAAATACCGCGACGGTTTGCGATGGAACGTGTTGCACTTTAGTGGGAAGTGCGGGGGATGAAGTGGCTGAAGTTAGTGATTATGAAATTACGGACGCGGACGGAAATATCATCGTTAATAGTGTGACTTTCGAATTTGGCGAGATGACCAAGGTTCTCAGAGTGCGGGCTATTCCTGATTCAATTGTGGAATACCCCGAAACTTTGAATCTTGCGATTGAGCCTGCTGAGAGCGACCAGTATCAGATTTCTTCAACGACCAACGGAGCCTCGATTCAGCTCTTTGACCTTCCGAACAGCCCGGAAAACATTGCGATATTCACTGGAAGTTTCGGGCCTGAGAGCGGCGTGGTTTCGGGAGGTTCTGGATTCACTACCGCGACCTTGAATGGTACCAGGACACAGCTTTTGCTCTATACTGAATTTGGTGGTTTGACCTCGGCCCAACAAGATTCACACATTCACAAGTCGAATCAGATTCCAGGGAATCCACCTTCGTCTGGATCGATCATTTATGAAATTACCCAGACACCGGGGGATGGAGAGAGCGATCCCTTGAACGGAGCCCTGACGGCGTATCCCTGGGACCTGACCGATTCGTCGGGAGCGATACCCACCAATGGTGGTCCGGCCAGTAAGCAGACGATTCTTGACTCTCTCTTTGGTCAGAATGGAGAATCGCCACTTTATCTCAACATTCACACGGTGGATCATCCGGGGGGAGAGATTTGGTCTTTCCTTGTTCTCTCAGGAGGGTCGCAGATTTCTCCAGGTGCCCCTAACCCGGACGCCAACCCTGGTTCGGCGGAGTATCCGCTATTGACAGGGGATGAATTGGAATCGGAAGTACGACGTTTTCTGAATCAGGCGACATTTGGAGCGACTGATGCTGAAGTCGCTACGATGGTGTCTACGATTGAAAACGAAAGAATTGCAGATCCGACCTACCACCGTTCTGAGGCTTATGACGATTGGATCGAAAGTCAGGTTTCTCTGCAGCAGAGCTATCATCTTGATTACGCCCTGGCGGCTGATTTCCAGCATTACAAGATTGCCGGAGTGTATGACCCGGTGAGAAATCCAAGTATCGGGGATAACACCACCCCCGCTTTGCCGGCGGTTTGGCCGACGGTTGATCGTAGTGCCGCTCACCCCGAGCACTGGCATTTGAGTCATCCATATCCCGTAACCCGCGATGATGCTGCACTTGCAGACGATAATGGTCTCAGAGCGGAACCGGGCCTTCCCAGCCAGCGCCACGTGCTCTGGCAGATGATGATCAATTCAAAAGACCAGCTTCGTCAGAAGATGGGATTTTCGCTGCAACAAATTGTTGTGGCCAGTTATTCTTCCAGCACACTCGACGACCAGCCATACGGCATGGCCAATTATCAGGACATGCTCAACTTCCATGCCTTCAGCCATTACCGGGATATTCTCGGCTATGTGAACTGGAGCCCGATCATGGGTCGCTGGTTATCGAGTTTGCAGAATCAAAAAGCTGCAGATCTCAATGGTGACGGCGAGGATGACATTTATCCTGACGAGAATTTGGCTCGTGAAAATATGCAGTTGTTCTCAATTGGATTGTTCGAATTGTGGCCGGATGGGACCTTGCGCCTGGGGCCGAATGGACTTCCTGTTCCAACTTATACCAACGACGATATTCGGGAATTTGCCAAGGTTCTTACGGGGCAAAGTTTCGGGAGATCCAATAATACCTCGGATCCGTGGGGAGGAACTCCATATGCCAACATGGTTGAGAATAATTACTTTGCTCGCAACCAGAACACAAATGGTCTCCTCTCGATGCGCTATAGCTATCCGATGAGAATGTTCGGGGCTTTTCACGATACGAGTGCCAAAACTTTCGCTGGTGTGACCATTGATAATTCCGACCTTACCGATCCTACCGTGCAAGGGGTGGCGGACATCGAGGATGCCCTCGATTGGTTGGCGGGCAAACCGGACGGACAGCCTGATTATGATATGATCAATAGCCACCGGAGTACGCCGGCCTTCATTTGCAAACGCCTCATTCAGCGTTTCACGACATCAAATCCCTCACGCGATTACTTGCACCGGGTGGCCACGGTGTTCAAGGAAAATGAGGGTGACCTTAAACTAACGGTCAAAGCGATCCTTTTGGATTCGGAGGCTCGCAAAGTTGATTTGAACAACACGACCTTCGGCTTGAAGAAATCGCCATTGGAAGGCTACCTCCAGATCCTGAGGTCAATGGAAGCATTGACCTACATCCCAATGACCGATCCTGCTGGAGCGGCTCCTTTCGACACTGCGCCGGGGAATTTCGGTAATCCGGATTTGTATCTTGGAAACTTTAATTACCCTGCCGCGCAATTGGCGAATCAGGACAGGAATTTCCGCTTCTTGCAAGCGAACACATATACCACGGGTTCGGCGGGGCTGCAGATGATTCCGATGACCCAGGAAACCGTCTTTAACTGGTATATTTCCGATTATTCACCGGGTGGTGCCATTGCTGAAGCTGGCCTTGTGTCGCCAGAACTTCAGTTGGCGAACGAGCCGGACGTGATTCGAAATATCAACTACTTTGAGGACGTTACCCGACAGAACAGCGGGACCCCGGGAGATCCACTGGCTGGGTCGAACGGAAATCAACGGCTTGCTCTTGGAGTGTCTAACAACAGTGCGGATTCGAATGACCGAATTCGCCTGGATCGCTTGGGGCTGGGCTCATCCCTTTATCCCGTGACTGCTCCGACTCCGGTGGGCGGGCGGAATTCCGAATCTCTAGCCGATGAGATATTGGTTGATGAACTTGATCGTCGCCTGACGCTGGGATACTTAAAACGGAAATATCCTTACGATCCGTCTGATGACGAAGATCCTTCGGGCCCTGCTGGGAACGACTTTTTGAAGAATCCCAGAGAACTCATTATCGATGCCCTATCGATTTACGGAGATCCCTTTAATGGGAACAATGACGATATTGTTCGGCGCAACAAGTTGTCCGATGCCCTTTACCTCCTGTGTTTGACACCTGAATTTCAGATTAAAAATTAACCAAGTTAACCTATGGCTGATCTTTCCAATTTTAATCGTCGCAAATTTCTCGCAACCGGTTCCTGCGGGATGATGGGATGGGGTTCGTTAATCAATACAGTCACGCAATTGCAGTTGATCAATTCCGCTGCGGCGTCCGCCGGGAATGTTGATGATGATCCAGCCACTCCCTACAGGGCGCTCGTTTGTCTTTTTCTGAGAGGTGGTTGTGACATGAATAATGTCCTTATCCCTATTGGTGGGAATCCCCAAAAAGTCGGCTATTTGGCGGACCGTGGAGTGGTTGCAGTTCCCGAGGTAGACATTGCCACGGCGGGAACAGAAATCAATGTGCCGAGTGCAGGTGATCAGCAATTTGGTCTGCACCCATCGCTTACTAATTTGGCCTCAATGTTCAATGGAGGCGATGTCGCCTTCGTGAACAATGTTGGAACGCTGGCCTACCCGACGACTCCGGATACCTATGATAGTGTGGGATTGCCGCGGCAGTTGTTTTCGCATTCAGACCAAGTCACCGAGTGGATGTCGTCGATCTCCGACCGGCCCTATCTCTCGGGATGGGGAGCGCGAGTGGCGGATCTGTATCATTCAACATGGAATCCTGAAACCCAGACCTCGATGATGATCACGGCAGCCGGAAACAACCAATTCATGAATGGAGGGTCGGAGAATCAGTATTCTGTGACTTCGTCCGGAGCGATTAGTCTGGCGAGTTTTGGCACGCAATATAGCAACGCATTAAATGGAGACGGGACCTATCGTTTGAATCGACAGGAAGGGCAACGACTGAAGGCTTTGGAGCGAATCATTAATTACAGTCATGCGCATCTTCTTGAAGATGGGTATTCGGCCGTAGTTCGACGAGCTCGGGAGAATGAGGCCGTGATCACGGAAGCATCGGCCGTAGCAGGTGGATTGGGCTTGGATCTCGATGCCATTTGGGACAGCTATGGTGCGAGCGGCGGGTTGGCGAGTGAGCTTAAAGCCGTCGCCAAGATGATCGTGGGGCGGAATTGCTTAGGGAATCGGCGTCAGATTTTCTTCGTCGATTCCGGCGGCTATGACAACCACGCCGACATCAATAATGACCTTCAGGGGAACCTTGCTTCGCTCGATGCTGCGATTGGCGCGTTTAATCAAGCGATGAAAGATTTGGCGTCTCTGGATCCGAAATTTGACTACGATCAGGTCACGACATTTCAGGCCTCGGACTTTAATAGAACTTGGACACCCAATAGCGAAAACCCGGTAACGGCTGGAACGGATCATGCTTGGGGCACCCATTGTTTTATGTTTGGTGGCGCAGTCAATGGTGGGCAGTTTTATGGCGAGTTTCCGGAATTGGTTGTCGGCGGCGCGAATGATACACCACGCGGCAGCCGGGGGCGTTGGATTCCCACGACCTCGGTGGACCAACATTGCGCCGTGCTGGCCAATTGGTTTGGGGTGCCTTCGGGCAGTTCGGAGATGGAAACAATTTTTCCTAATTTGAGCCGCTTCGAAGATCCCTTCGGAGGTTCTGCAAATCTAGGCTATCTCTAGGGAATGAAAGTATATGGTGGATTGGTTTTAGCGGTGGCTCTTGTTTGGTTTCTCGCGGGACTAAAGTGGGAATCTGCCGCTACTATTCCGGGGCCAGTGACCCCTAAACTTGATCAGGGCGAGGCGACGGTGACGGGGTTTTCGATTGGCCGGATCGAGTTGCGCCACCCGGCAGCGATCGATGAAAGTAACACCGATGCCCGTCTGACCCGGTTTCGGGACGGAGTGAGTTACTGGCATCCCAGTGTTAAACTTGGCGGTGATCTCCATCATGAGAACGAGACCGCCTATCGGGATCTTGAAATCATTGATGAGGTCCTGAGAAACTATCGGTTGGTTTATCAGGAAAATCCGGTGGGAACGGACAACGAGGAATTCGCTGCTGCTCTGACGGGAGAGAACCCGAAGAAAGTCGTCTTTATCGATCCTGGTCTTCTTTCCGATGGTGAGCTTTTGGATCGCTACGGAAATCCCTATATTTTTCACCCCTTGAAGGCTGATGTCATGGACCTCCGGTCACTTGGCCCGGATGGTCAGCTCTGGACCGGGGATGATGTCTCGCTTGATGTGGAAAAGACCAAGAGCGAGCTTGGCCTCGCGCGGGAGGAATAATCCCGGGAGCTTTACTTTCCCCTCGAAGCTGATTGTGAGTGAGCTTGTATTCCGTCTTTTGTTTTTCGCGAACGTATTTCCAGTTTTTCAGAAAATCCCGAGTTTGGTCGTCTGATGACAGGAGGGGCAGCAGTTGGGCGATATTTTCGTCGTACCGGCGCCAGTTTTCTAATTTCAGTTCGAAATCCTGATCGGAAACCAAGGCAGCCCCCACAAGAAGCTTTCCCTCTATCTTGATTCGGCATTGGTGGAACGACACGATGAGTCGATCTTCGGTCACTTTGGTCAGGTTGGGAAAGAGGGGGGGATGATCGGGGCCGGTAGGCTAGCGAATGACTCCTCGCTCGGAGTTGGTGATAAAGGAGAGGAGCTTGGCTACGCTGGCTTGCTCACTTAGCTCAGTGGGAAGGCTTTCAATGACCTTGGAGAGATTAAGGTCCTTTTTGAGGAAGAGTTTTTTATAGGCAGTGCGCAGGGCTTTGATGTTCTCGTCGGAGAACCCCCGGCGTTGCAGTCCGACTTGGTTGATGCCGCGGACCGACGCGGGATTGCCATCGACGATGGTGAAAGGTGGGACATCCTGCACGATTTTGGTGCAGCCTCCGACGATGGAATGTTGTCCGATGCGGCAAAATTGATGGGCGCCGGAGAGCCCGGAAACGACGGCATAATCCTCCACGATGGCATGGCCGCCAAGGGTCCCGTTGTTGGAAAGGATGACGTGATCACCGATTTGGCAATCGTGCGCGACGTGTGAGTAGGCTAGGAAGAGATTGTCGCTGCCGATTTTGGTAAGAGTGTCCTCTAGGGTGCCCCGATGGACGGTGCTGTTTTCCCGAAAGACATTGCGGTCACCGACCTCGAGTCGGGTCGGTTCTCCGGCATACTTGAGGTCCTGTGATTTGATGCCTATGGCGGAGAAGGGGAAGAATTCGTTTTCCGCCCCGATGGTGCTTTCACCGTGAACTACGACGTGGGAGTGGAGCTTGCAGCGGTCCCCCAAGTGCACGCCTGCTTCGATAACTGAATAGGGACCGATTTCCACATCAGTGCCGAGCTCGGCTTTTGGGGAGATAATCGCGGTGGGGTGAATCATGTTGAGGATTAATTTGGTATATCCTCATCCTCGGCAAAAAGCGAGCGCGCTTCTACCGAGGCTTCGATCAAGTCCCATTGGCGGTCGAGGTTGAGCCTGAAGCTGGCGAGGTGTTTCTGCGACCATTGCCCGGGGGCAATCATGGAAAGATGGTTTTTGTCCCGCATGGAATAAAGATGATAAACCTCTCCTACAATAGGCTCAAAGTTGATCTCGGCTTCGTAAACGAGTTTGTTCCAGTTGAAATGCTCGACGGTCGCGATGTATTCCTCGCGCATTTTCTCGAGCTTTAATTGCAGGTCACGTTCGATCTGACTAATACCACGGGATTTGAAGTTGGAGAGGTCGTTGGGGATAATCCGGGGACTCAGGGTGGAGATGGGATAAGGGAGAAAGGCTCCGGGGTTGGTAGGAGGCAATATCGGGTGTTCTGGCATGACAAACTACTATGAGGATGGCAGAGTCCGCTGATCCGGCAACCGACATTTTCGAGAGCATAAAAAAACGGACCTCCGGATAGGTCCGTTTTTGTAATTGAATAGACTTGTGAGTCAGCAATTACTGAATTGCAGCAGGAGCCCTCACCGTCGCCTGATCAGTGCTGCCCCACATGGTGCCTTCACCATTGGTGGTGATCGTAGTCTTGCCCTGTCCTTTCAGAAGAGCTTTGCCGTCCTTGATTTTGCCGGTTCCCACTGAGGAGTCCAATTTGAGATAAACATACTCGTTGTTGTAAGCACCTTCGTCGAAGACGGGGTCAATGCCGCCACTTTTCAGAGGAGCGCAAACCACTGGAATCGAACTTTGTCCGTAGCTTTGAGAGAGCCCGGTCCCGTCATTGAGCATGATGTAGCCAAAGCCGTTTTCACTTTTTTCAAGAGCTTTATCACGGGTGTTGAAGACGTCGTCTCCCTCACGGACTCCTCTGACGCCCTTTGCGTAGAAGACCTTTTCACTGTCCAGAACCTTGGAGATCAGGAGCTGTGCGAGGTAGTCGTTCGCGCTGTCGCCAATGGGCACTTCCTCACCCTCTTCCTCAAGGAGGTCGCGGGTCTCGTCGGAGGGAAATTCTCCGTACTGGTTATCGAATTCTGTCATCGCAATACCAATTTGCTTGGCGTTACTAATGGTCTTCGCTTTGTCGGCACTCTTCTTGGCTTTCAGAATCGCGGGTGTCGCCAGTCCCGCAAGGACGGCAATAATCGCAATCACGACGAGCAGCTCCACCAAGGTGAAGCCCTTTCGCATCTGTTTTTTTGTTAGTTTCATTTTTTCAGTGTATGGTTTTTTGAGGGTTTCCCCTCCAGTTT
>Ga0160423_10004596_pt1 | contig 11331 bp, 15 predicted proteins | sample CRUFie14St8metaG_FD_108191 | JGI IMG/M metagenome (GOLD analysis project Ga0160423, IMG submission 108191) | Marine microbial communities from the Costa Rica Dome - CRUD Field 142mm St8 metaG | ecosystem: Environmental > Aquatic > Marine > Oceanic > Photic zone | place: Costa Rica: the Eastern... | reverse complement strand
TCACGATCATTGTCACAAAACAAATAAGGTTCGTGGATTAATTTGTTCAGGATGCAATATTGCGATTGGTGGATATGAAAAAGCAATTTCACAACTTGGAGAGGAAACTCTCAGAGATTATTTAAATGCTTGAGTTTGATTATAGTTTAGATTATGACAACATTAACTTTCGGAAAAATCCCGAACTCTATCGTATTGGTAGAGGTGAACAAGGAGTATTGTTAGTTGAACCATATAAATCAGAAATCTGCAAGCACTGGAGATTCCGCACGCCACAAATCGCGTTCGACTCGGCAAATCGAATTTACGCTATGTTTGATGAGTATCTTATTCGGGGTGAGTTTGTTGGTGCTGATATGGCACGTAAGTTCCTTATGATGGGATGGACGCGAGCAAGACGATATGCAAACCATAGATCCGGTCGCAAGTATGACAAAAACGGAAACGTGAAACCACAAGAGTCAGATCACTGGACTTGTGATAAGGCAGAGTCCGCAAGAATTTTCAAAGAAGTATACGATCAAGCAAGAACGAATTCCACTTACAAGAAAATGTATAAACAATGGAGATTACAAGAAAATGAAAATGCTCAGTGTTAGCATCATTCTGGCAGTTTGTGGTTGTGCCACAACAGATAATAATACATCGCCTTTCTTCACAGCGCCTGCGCCTGTAAGATCAGGCATGTTTGGAGTAGGCGATGAGTTAGGTTATGATACCTACGTCGGTCTACAGACTGAGGAACTTCAAAATATTTTCAACTTACCTGTTGACATTCACGAATATAAAGGTAAACTGTATTACACAACTAAGGAGTTACCATGAAAAATCGTATTAAGGTTAACATTGATTTCTCGGCGATTGAACAATCTCTTTCCAATGGTGATCGTGTCACCGTGAAACAACTTGCGGAGAAGTACGGGGTTTCTTCTCCCACCATGCGGCGTGAACTGCAAGAGAAGTATACCACTTCGATTGCTTTCAACCGTGGTCGCCTAGGCGGCATCTCTCTCTCCACCGCTGGTTGAGCGGATAAACTCAACCCATGTTCGGGAGTGGTGTCTGAAAAGACACCCTTCCATTTTCCAAACCGTAGGAGACAACTATGAATATTGAAAATCAACAAACCTATATTGACGGACTTCATCGCGGTATCTGTCGCGTGGTCTTTGAAAAAGTTGACGGGTCCGAGCGAACGATGAACTGCACACTTAACGGTAGTGTCATTGAACGTGAGGGTGGTCGAACAACACTCAACGAGGATGAGTCAAAAACTCATGTTACGCGAGAAACGATTCCTGTGTGGGACACTGATGTTAAACAGTGGCGTTCCTTCCGAGTCGATTCGGTTCGATCATTTACAACTGCTCAAGTCCTTCAAGGTTAATATGTCAAGTTATAGACTTCACATTGATATCCCCCTCACAATGTCTGAGATCGATTCTGCAAACATTTCAAAACTCGTAGTTGGAATGTTCATCGACAAAAAAACAGAGGAGTGTTTAAAGCACTTAGGAATCAAAGAAGTTAATTATCGTCTTGGTAATGATGATGATCGTCAGCGTTCAAACTATCTCGATAAAAACGATAACGATCATGTCAGCACTAAAAAGAGTCGAATACATTTTTGAGTTATGCGCCGTGGGAGGAACTGGCATTTCTCAGGACGACTTATAATCGTGCAAACTTGGTTCGATTCCAAGACGGCGTACTAGGAGTTTGTTATGGAAAGAAAATCTACCATCTATGTTGCTGGTCCCATGCGTGGACATCACGACTACAACTACCCTGCCTTTGATCGTCAGACGAGAGTTCTGAAAGCACAAGGTTGGAAAGTTGTAAATCCAGCGGATATGGATAGATCACAATTCCAACCCGACAATAGTCCCCATGACTTTGATCCAGATATTAATTATGAGGATCAAGAATTTATGCGTGATGCACTGAAAAGGGACATGGTTGCAATCTGTGATGATTGCACTGCGATCTATATGATGGCAGGTTGGGAGAGTTCAAAGGGTGCTAAAGCAGAACACGCACTTGCAAAAGCACTTGGTCTAGACATTTATTATGAAGCACCGCTTCCGAGTAACTTATGAATTAAAAAATATACTAAGGATCAAAAGACCTCTCGCAGGCGCCGTAAACCGGAGAACAAAAGTAAGGTATAGTTCGGTCACGACAAAAAATATGAGGTTTGACAACGTTTACCATAAATGTTGTTAAGGTATCACAGAGGACACTTTGTGAATACCAATTCAGTTCGGTCTTGTAACTCAGTTGGTAGAGTACCGGACTTTTAATCCGAGAGTCGTGGGTTCGAGTCCCACCAAGATCATTAGGAGTTTATTATGAAAAACACACTTTCACAACTTAGTTATGGATTGGGATTCGGTTCCATCATCTTTTCCGTTCTCGCCTATTCTTCATGGGGCATCGAAGAGGCGACTTACGTTGGACTTTGGGTGCCATCTTTCTTCCTCGTCGGAATGTTCTTTGAACGGCAAGACTAAAAAAATCTTACAATGTGCTTGACATTGGTTGAATGTTTGGTATAATTGAGACATAGGAATGGATGACCGCAGCAATCATCTGAATCCTTTCTTCAAGTCGCTGCAACTTTAGGAGTTTTGTTATGGTTCATGTTTCAAACGAAGGTACTAAGAAGCGTCGTGTTCTTGACTTCCTCGCCGCTGGTAACACCCTTACCGCCGGTCAAGCAAAGTCCCGCTTCAATGTCGGTAACATGCGTGCGACCATCAGCGACATCAAGTCGCAGGTCGAGAAGTACGGTAACTGGTCGGTCTACACTGACTCTACCGCATCTGGTAAGACCATCTACGGGATGGACTTCCTTGGTTATGATGATAACCCATTCGCCCAGCGAGTCGGTATCTGCTAATTAACCACCCCCTCCGAGTATGGGGATGAAAGTTCCCATGCTCACTTTTTTGACAATTGAATAACAATAGACGCGGGTTGATCCCCCGTGTCTAGAGCGGTGACTGAATATTGTTCGTCATGTGATAAAAGGTACTGTTTTCCCTGTGGTGGGGTGCTGATGCTCAAATGAGTAACGTAACGTCTGACCGACGTAGGACAGGTGCGAGTAGGATAAATCGACCTAGCGTGAATCTGAAAGTTGGTGGTAAATTGTGAATCCACCCCGCTCACGAACTACTAAAAGAACAGGCGCGAATGTTGGGTTGGGACTCGCTTGGTGCAACACGGTTTAAATTATCTTTATAATGGGATGCACACTGATCTTTTTTTGTATACATATGATGGAGTTGCCTAATGGGACTCCAACACAACTTGCTTATAGAAGGAGAAAAACATGATAACAAGTTTAGGAATTGATCATTTTTGGGATCATATTAGTCAAATCGAACGACAACTGGATAAGAATACAAACTTTCCACCGTACGATATTATTCGACACGATGAAGATAACGCAACAGTCGAAGTCGCAGTAGCAGGGTATAAACGAAATGATTTATCAATCACTGTTCACCCCCATCCGCAAAATTATAAAGTTCTGGAGATTGCTTCTAGTCGTGAACCTTCCCGCGAAGAAGAAACTTTTGAACACCGAGGAATCGCTCGCAGAAGTTTCCGCACTCGACTCCCTCTCACCGAAGATTGGGATGTCACCGGAGCATTCTGTGAAGATGGAATCCTCTCAGTAAACCTAGTTCGGGAAGTACCCGAAGAGAAAAAACCAAAAACTATTGAAATAGAATAAGGTGTTAGCATGAATGAATTTATTTTAGGTGCTGTCAGCATCATTGGTCTTTTTGCTCTTGGATTCTTTATGTGGGATTCCATTGTCTCCCGCATCAAGCGTGAGATTCATGAAATGGAAATGAATCAAGATCGAGAAATTCAAGATCGAATCGATCAAGTCTATCGTTTTATTGATGAAGAAACCCGACCGCTTCGGGACAACATCGATAAACTTTACGACAAATGCAATAAGTAATAAGATTGAACCACTTATAACAAACGGTTCCGTGTGACCCCGTGCGTAACGGGGTTTTCTTTTTTCTTAACTCTTGACAGCGAGACTAAATACTGTATAATCGGAGAAAATATGAGTGCAGGAAAAGGTGATTCATACCGTCCAGTGAATCAAAAGAAGTGGGACGAAAACTATGAAAAAGCATTTGGTTCTAAAAAGAAACAAACCAATAAACCCAAAAGAAAAGGAAAGAAAAAATGAGTGATGTGAAAATGATTATTCTTGATGGTGCTGGTAATGTTATTTGTCAGCATGTCGAAGTCAAAGGTGATTGGGTGGTTGTGCAAAACCCAGTCGTGTGTTCTCATAACGAAGAAGAAAATCGTTTGAACATGAACCCACTTCTTCGCTTTGGTCAGCGTGACACCAACGTGGAACTTCCTATGTCCGCAGTGAAAGCAATGTTTGAACCAACCGATGGACTTCGGGATGAGTATATTGCAGTTTTCATTGAAAAGACGAAAGATCCAACTCAAACTGAGGTTGAAGAAGAGGTCGAAGAGGAAGTCGCAGAAGAAACTGTGGAGTCTGAGTAATGACAGAGCGCACACAAAGTAAATCACTTGGAGTACGAATCGCTCGACTTCAAAGTGGTGAAGAAATTATTTGTCAACACTCCATTGAAGATGGTGTGCATACTCTTGAAAAACCAGCAGTGATTATTCCCACCAGTAAAGGAACGATTGGTTTGATGCCTTGGTTGCCTTACGCAGACATGGGTGCTAGTCAACGTCTCACTATCAACGACCGCTGGATTGTTTTTGTAACTGAACCCCATGTTGAACTTCTTAATGAATACAACTCAGCGTTCGGTAGCGGTCTTTACGTTGCTAAGGGAACAGAACCCATTCTACCACCCGTAGGTTCAGATGCTAAGTCGGATCCACAAATGAATGGACTTCTTAGCGGTAAGAACCCAGCATTGAAACTTTCGGATTAATAGATGAAAAAACTAGATTCATCACAACGAACCCACATTCAGGGCATGCTTAAGAATGGTAAAACCAAAAGGTTGAAAAACCGTTCTAGAAAATCGAGCAGCAAAACCTGTAGGTCGGGAAACGGTTCAAAGTTAAAATATTAATTATAGGCACTCGTAGCATAATTGGATAATGCAACGGACTTCTAATCCGTAGATTGCAGGTTCGAGTCCTGCCGAGTGCGTGTGTTGCGCCATCGTAGCACAATGGTAGTGCAGTTCACTTGTAATGAACAGGTTGCAGGTTCAAATCCTGTCGATGGCTGATTGGAAGTTCGTCTTATTTTTTATTGTCGTCATAAAGGAGATATATCATGATTGACATGCTTATTGCATCCGCGTTTGCGGGTCTTGCTGATCCGGGTCAACCGGACATGACGCTCACTACTTATGTGGGCGATGACACCGGACTGGTGTCTTGGGAAGGTTCGCTTACTGCGGACTACTACGCACCCGACGAGAATGGACAAGAGTTGTTTATCTACACGTTTGAAAACTACGAAAGTTCAGAAATCTCTATCTTCAACTTTTTGATTGAGGATCAGGTTGCGTGGGAAGTTGAGGTTGCACCCGGAGAGGTTGCTTCCTTTTCTCTCGCCACAGGAGAACCTTTTGGTTTTCAAGTCACCGAAGCAGTATTATACAACCCATTTGAAGGTTCGTTCGACTTCTTCAGTACGATTGCACCACTTGGTTTCGCTCAACCCATTCCCGCGCCTGGAGCGATTGCTGCTCTGGGAGTAGCAGCAATGGGTCGCCGCCGTCGTCGCGGTTAATCTGCAACATAGTTGCTAGGCGGTGTATCCCAATAGGTAGAGGAAGCGGACTTAAAATCCGTTCAGTATGGGTTCGATTCCCATCACCGCTATTATCCAGAAGGTCTGTCAAACTGCTTCTTGGTTCTGTATCGAATCTCAAGTCTTGGTTTGTGTGTGACTCTACGAATGATATAATTTTTATCAGTTTCATCTGACATCGTTTGAGCAACTTTAAATCTTTCGATTTCAATTCCATCTGATTCACTCACCGTTTGATCTTTTTCTAAAAGTTTTACGGATGCTTCGTTGCTAGAAGATTCAATATTTACGAACTGCAAAATATCATCTTCTCCGGTAGGTCTATCAGCATATAATTCTGATATCGCTTTTCCGTTCCACTCATTCGCATTTTGATCCTCAAGACTACTGATTTGGGTTCCTACACATTCGACGTAGTTTTCTCCATCAAATTCAATAGTATAAACGCCTTTAAATCTTGGCGTTGTGACTCTTTGGTTTCCTTGATATACACCATTAGCGTTTGTATCAGCACTTGGTGTAAAGAAAACCCTAAATGATTTTTCACCGGGAAAGTCCGAAATACTTTCGTACAATCTTAATGTATGGGTTCCGTCTGCGGTCAAGTTTCCTGAATCGCTATCGGTTATAATAAATGATGAGTCCTCTTTTAATTGTGAGAATGCTTTTTTAACTCTTTCAAATCTAGTCAATGCTGCGGCGCCGTTAGCATTTTGCCATTTAAAGAAAATTGATCCAGTTGTTCCTGCGTTGTTACCCTGAGTAGCAAGATCAGATGGTCTATTGAAAGTTGCGTCAACAAAACCAGATTCAAGATGCATCGATGAACCCTTTGTCTTAAATGAGTAAGTTCCGATTTGTTCTGGTGCTTCTGATTCTTGTGCGTAAAAGTTTGTCGCTAACTGTGCAGGATCCGTTCTCCATGCAAAATATCTTCTTAACGTGTCATTCTGTGGACTCGGTTGCTGCGGTGTATCCGTTGGATAGTATGAATCGTCCTCTGCTGTTCCATCGAACTCATAATCCTCTTGAGGGTAGACGGGTGCAGGTGCTTCAGTAAGTGGGTTCGGAAACCATGAGTTTTGAAATTTATATCCATATGTAAATCTATCATTATAGTCTGTTCTAAAACTGTCTGCTGCTTTAACAAATGCAGCATGTGATTCATAACTCGCAGCAGCATAGTCATTTTCATAGTGAGGTGTATACTCTGCTTTTATAATCATATCGAGTCTTGTGTCAGACTTACCAATCGATTTTTGTGCAAACTCTGAGACATCAATCTTAAATCTTCTGTCAAAAATGTTTTCATTTGATATGAGTTCGGCAGTTCCGCCGGTAGCACCAAATCTTATAACAGGACGCTGTTGTGTTGCTGGTTCAGTTGGAAAAACTATCTGTCCAAACTCACCCATTTTAGGGACAGTAAACGTTTTAAAGTTCTCTCTAGGAATAGCAGTATATTGATCTGGTCCTGCTGATGATGAATATTCAGCATTATTATAAGTTGCAGAACCATCTGGTTGATTACCAAGACTGACTCCAAAAAGTTCAATTGCTCCACCACAACCACTGAGTCCGCTCAACTCGCTTGCGTTTGCAATCCAAGAGGCAGAGAGTCTAAACATATTATCATAGTCACCACCATAACCCGGAGGATCAGCAAACTGCTGTTGAGCATCTGGATTTTCGGGTGGAACAATATTTTTAGTGCGTGGTGAAACTCCGGTGTTGCGAAGTGAACCTATATTTGTTGTACCACTTGAATACGGACTTCTTGGTACTCTGTTCCCATTACCGTTCCCATTACCGTTCCCATTACCGTTCCCATTACCGTTTCCGTTGGGAAGAAATCCTGATCCAAATCCACCACCACCAGCGTCACCGCCGCCTCCACCACCGCCAGCACCACCGCCGCCTCCACCACCACCGGGAGGTTCCGTTTGGTCGTAAGCAAAATTCCCGGCAACACACTCACCAAAGTAAAGACCGAATATGTTGCTTTCGTTCCAGTCATTTGAATCGGAGTAGAGTTCTGCTACTGATCGTATATCGGGTTGTGGTTTATATTGACCAGTTCCCGGTAATGCAGGGAATCCTAATTTTCTTTTGTCTAAGAAACCAGTTTGTGGGTATGGTGTGTTTGGAGAAACTGTAGTTTCTGGTTCAACGAGATAATAGTCATATCCCAACCATCCATTTTCACCGTCGTTTGGATTTCCAAGAGGGTCCACCGCTTGTGATTCAATCATCATATGAAGTGCCGGCATATTACCGTCCTGTGCATTTTGAAACCAACCTTTGTTGAAATTAAAATTGTTTCCAATTCCTACACCAGCAGGGAAAGGATACACAGGAAATTCTTGATCGGGATCGCCTTGATTAGGAACAGGAAGAAGATCGGGACGCTTTCCGTCTATGTTTGCTTTTGGTAATAAATTAGGGTCAATCGGATTAGGAAGATTACATATAGTAAGTCCTCTCCTGTCCCCTCGCAAGTCTCTTTCGTTATACCAGTTACCAAGAGTTACTCCGCCCTTTATTGGTAATCTATCATCCTTTGTTGAGTCTTTACTAAACCATGTGCAATATTTGTTAGAACCCTCAGCAAGCATATACACTTCTGCTGTCACTCCCCATGTAGGCCATGCAGGAGACTGACGACTTGCTGTTAAAACAAACTGTGCGCTCTTTATAAATGCACCGCTAGGAACTGCTGGATTATCACTGTCTCTAAGATTGATTTGATAAATTGGTCTGAATGGCGTTCTTTGTGCAGACGGGACTTGGTTGGTCATGTGGTTTGGTAAAATATTCTCATCAGCATCATCATTTGCTAAAACCATGCTATGAATTTGGTATCTAAACATAGGATGATTGTTGGGGACAAACGGATAGTCATTATAAATGAGAGGATCAACTGCACCTTCAGTTTCAAGGTGAGACAATGCAAGTAAGTTATCAAATACATACTGTTCATCGAGGATTTCGACTTCTAACTTCGGTATGATGTGAATAGGAAGTCCATGCTCATCCCATGAAGGAAAACCAAGTTCGCCTGGTTGTCCGTACGGAAATGGGATAACAGCGCAATGATTGAATAAAGTGTCATGAATCAAATAACTATGACCAGCATTATCAAAACTCCTAAGTCCACTACCTCCACGATATCTTGCTTGGTGGTTTCCTCTGAGTGTATTCATCAGACCAAAAATAACTTCTCTTCTATCGTGTGGTTTACAATGAGAGTGTCCGTCTGTGATACCTCGTCCTGCTAAATCAGTTTCGCCTACTTCACCTAATTTATAGTAATAACGTGGACAGTTTTTATCCTTGTACCACCAATCTTGAAAAAAGATAAAAGTATCTTCGAGGTCTGCTACTCTAGTTCTAAATCCATCTGAGTTAGCAACGGTTCCTTTACCAAACTGACCTGTAATGATAGACTCTTCATCTACGAAAAGTGGTGATCGGTGTAGACGATCTCTCGTCAGAGAGGATATGTCCTGCCTAGTTCGTTGACTCATAATTTACTCCTTTGATTAAGAACCAATGAAGCACGCAGTTCCGTTAGGTGATGCGTATACAAAAATCTTGTTTAGATTATCGATCTCCAAGAACACTTCCTCTGATGGTCCGAGTGGGTATCCAGTTTCATTGTCAACCGAGGCACTTTGACCCACGAATATAAATCCGCTGTTGTCTTGGTGTCCTTTAACCTTAACACCACTCTTAAGTGTAACGTCACCAGCGAGTGCAGACTGAGAGGTTGATGCAGTCTTTTGACCAGACTGGAATGATGTGGGTTGTTCACCACCAACAATTGAAACTTTAAATGTCGTAGCGTCAAGTGCGGCAGGATCAAACGACACACCTCTAATCATCGTATCAACGTTACTCTTGATCGCGGTAAGATTACCGTTATCAATTCCTGCAAACACCGAGAGTGTGCTTAAGGTTTCTTCCGTTGCAAAGTTCTTAACAGTATCTCCAGCAGTATCCTCTCCACCGAGAGCATTAGCAAGAATGTTTCTGATGAGTCCAAGGGTGATACCCAATGAGTCTAACGTTTCATCTGTTGCTAACGAGTAGTTTGCATTACCCGTAACACCAACGGGGAAGTATGTTGCTGCGGATGAACCTCTCACTTCAACGCCGATCATACCGGCAGAACCACCAATATTTAGTGCGTTTCCTCGGAAGTCGCCAGCAACAGTGACGGGAAGTAAAGAACCACCTCCAGATGCACCAGACGCACCTGCAATATAAAGCGGTCCACCAGTATCGTTACTTACTTCAACACTCGTTCCAACGGTAACATCCACTGTGATTCCAGCGTTTACCATGTTGACGTTGAGTGCGTCACCGGACATACCGATACCAGCAGCAGAAGCACCACTGACACCCATGACAAGAGACGGAACCCAAGGAATGTTGTATGTACCACCTGCGTCACCGTCTCCTACAGAAACATCGACTCCACCGAATACAGAGATCGAGTCTCGTCCTGCACTTCTTCCATCTATATCAGAAACTTTGATTGCATCGCCGGTCATACCAACAGGCGCTGCTCTTGTGTCTGAACCAGCAGAGAGTCCCAAGAGAAGAGATGGAACTGTTACAGTCAAAGGAAGTCTTGCATTGTTTCCTGACGATGCACTGAGTCCACCAGTTGCTTGTGTACGCAAAGGATTGGTTGATGAGACATTAAACTCAACTGCGTGATCGAAACCAACTTTAAGAATGTCTGCACCAGTAATACCCACAGCGGCAGCAGAACCACCCGAAGAGATACCAAACAATGTCGCAGGGATATTGTTATGAATTGGTACATTACTTCCACCGGAAAGACCTCCGGTTACTGCGATGAACACAGGATTAGCAGATCCAGATACACCTTCGACTGCAACAGAGTCTAAACCACCTCTAGCAGTTAGACCACGAATGTTAAAGTTTGTTGCAGAGACGGTAACAGTGGGAGTAAATCTCGTAATTGCAAGGTTGTCTGCGGTAACGTGCAAGTGCCACTGTCCACCGGAACCTGCGACTCCTGCTGTTGTAATACCAATCGGGTATGGATACGTTCCACCATCAAGTTTACCAGACACAAACACCGGAGGATATGCACCCAAATCAAGTGAGTCATGAGTCATGCCCATAACTTGCACACCTCTATGCATCTTCGCATCATCACCTGTGTTTGCGAATATAGCACCCTGTGGTGTCAAACTAACATCAAGAGTAATTGCCTCTTCACCAAGTTGGACAAGAAGTTGACTACCGTTCGTGATTCCGAGAGGAGCAGCACTACTTCCGCTCAAACCAAACAACATAACAGGAAGAATGTTTTCTCCACCGTTTGCGAGAGTGGTTCCTCCAGATCCACCACCCTTGACTGTGATTTGTGATGTAGGATCGATGAACACGTTATCAACCATACTTGTGAGAAGTCTATAAGCACCGTCCGGTCCTGTGACTCCGATTACCGCAGCAGATGGACCAGATGCACCAAACAGAAGAGATGGTTGTGTTTT
>Ga0160423_10004595_pt1 | contig 11332 bp, 8 predicted proteins | sample CRUFie14St8metaG_FD_108191 | JGI IMG/M metagenome (GOLD analysis project Ga0160423, IMG submission 108191) | Marine microbial communities from the Costa Rica Dome - CRUD Field 142mm St8 metaG | ecosystem: Environmental > Aquatic > Marine > Oceanic > Photic zone | place: Costa Rica: the Eastern... | reverse complement strand
GGCATGGCTGCATCAGAGTTTCCTCCATTGTGCAATATTCCTCACTGCTGCCTCCCGTAGGAGTCTGGTCCGTGTCTCAGTACCAGTGTGGGGGATCACCCTTTCAGGCCCCCTATCTATAATTGCCTTGGTAAGCCATTACCTTACCAACAAGCTAATAGAACGCATGCTCATCTGTAACCACCGGAGTTTTAATTATTAAATGATGCCATGAAATAATATTATGAGGTATTAATCCAAATTTCTCTGGGCTATCCCTCAGTTACAGGCAGATTGCATACGCGTTACGCACCCGTTCGCCACTCGTCATCAAGAGCAAGCTCTCATGTTACCGTTCGACTTGCATGTGTTAGGCCTGCCGCTAGCGTTCATCCTGAGCCAGGATCAAACTCTTCGTTGTATAAAAAGTTTATATAATTGACTCGATTGATGTAATCTAATTCTATCTTCAATAAAACAATGAACTTTGTTCGCTCTTTTTAAATCAAAAATCAAAAGAGGACCGCAAAAATACAATAATATTTTATTTACCAGCCTCAATTCTTAATTAAATTAATTAAAAGATTTTTTTAAAAATTGCGGCTGCAAATATATATAGTTTTGCAAAATAGAATGCATTATTGTAAAAAAAAAAAATTTTTTTTTAAAAAAACTAATTCATTAATAAATTATAACATAAAATCTAATATTTTTGTCAATAAAAAAAATGAAACCAATTGTAAGTATTATTATGGGTAGCACATCTGATTACCCTGTAATGGAAAAAGCTGCAAAATTTTTTGATGAAATGGAAATACCATTTGAAATCAATGCACTTTCAGCTCACAGAACTCCAGATCAAGTAGAAAAATTTGCTAAAAATGCAGCTTCTAATGGAATCAAAGTTATTATAGCCGGAGCCGGAATGGCTGCACATTTGCCTGGTGTAATTGCAGCTATGACACCAATACCAGTAATAGGTGTTCCTATAAATGCAGCTCTGGATGGATTAGATTCACTTTTAGCAATAGTTCAAATGCCCCCTGGAATACCCGTCGCAACAGTTGCCGTTAATGGATCTTTAAATGCTGGTATTTTAGCTGCACAGATGATCGCCACTGGAGATTCAGAAATTTTTGATAAAACAGTTAATTACAAAGAAAATTTAAAAGAGAAAATAGTGAACGCTAACAAAGAACTATCTTCCAAAGAATTTAAATACAGAGTACATTAATCAATCTTCATCTCTATTTAAACTTTAATATTGAATTAAACTAACATAGGTTCATGGTACTTGTGTTAGTTTTTTTATTATAAAAATTATATTACAAAAAATGAAAAGCTCAAATTATTACATGCTGGCAAAAACTATGTTTGGTTTAGAAGAAATATTAGCTAAAGAGCTAACAATGTTAGGTGCACAAAACGTTAAAATTCTGAATAGAGCAGTAAGTTTTAAAGGAGACAAAGGATTTATGTATAAAGCAAATTTAAATTTAAGAACTGCACTAAGAATTTTAAAGCCCATTAAACATTTTCAAGCATATAATGAACAAGATTTATACAAAAATATATTTTCAATAGAGTGGTATAAAATACTGAGACTAGAAAATACATTTATGACATCAGCAACGACCAAATCAGAAGATTTTCAACATAGTAAGTACGCTTCTCTTGTAATGAAAGATGCAATAGTAGATAAGTTTAGAAAAAAATATAATTCTAGACCCAATGTCGATACAAAAAATCCAGATATTAGTATCCACCTGCATATTTCAAAAAATACATGTAGTGTTTTTCTTGATAGCTCTGGAAGCTCACTTCACAAAAGAGGGTACAAGCAAAAAAATGTACTGGCTCCAATAAATGAAGTGCTTGCTGCTGGATTAATTTTAAAGAGTAAATGGAATAAGAAAGATAATTTCCATGACCCTATGTGTGGTTCTGGTACAATTTTAATTGAAGCGGCTTTAATTGCTTATAATATTCCACCAAATATTTTTAGAAAAAATTTTAGTTTTGAAAAATGGATTGATTTTGATGAAAAGTTATGGGAAAAAATAAAAGATAAATCTTTAGATAAAGAAGTTGAATATAGTGGTATTATTAGTGGTAGTGATAATTGTACAAAATCACTTGAAATTTGCGAGCATAATATACAAAATTCACTACTAGACGACAAGATAAAAATTAAAAAATCTGATTTTTTCAAAGAAGAAATTAAACAAAATACTTTTGTTATTTTCAACCCTCCTTATGGTGAAAGAATCAAAATAAAAGATAAAGAATTTTATAATAATATTGGATCCACTCTAAAACATAATTATTTAAATAGTGAAATTTGGATAATCTCAGCAGACGTTGAAAACATGAAGTATATTGGGCTAAAGCCAACGTCTAAATTTAAAGTTATAAATAGTAGTTTAGAATGTACTTTCAGACAATACTTAATTTACAGTGGTAGTAAGAAACAAAAAAACTCTGAATAGTTATTCAGAGCTTTTTTGTTAAAATTTTGATATTTTATTTGTTTAAGGCTTCTTCAATTGTAATTCGAACTCCATTCTCAGTAGCAAAAATAAACGCATTATCAAATCCTAAATTTTTAGCTTCATTTAATCTTTTGTTTGCGTTCTGAATTTGATTGAATGATCCTGCATAATAAGCAAACATGTTTGTGCCCACTACAATTTTTTCAACATCTTTAAGTTTTTCTAGACTTTTTAATTGATCAGCATTTGGCGCTTGATCTGTAACTAATATTTGGACAGTAAATTCAATAATTGATTTTTTCTGTTTCTTTTCAGAAGTATTTATATTGTCTTTTCTGTTATTTTCTTTACTTTTTAAATTAACATTTTCGTTAGGAACAAAAAACTCTATAGTTCTTTTGCCATTTTTATAAGCAACCAAAAAGGCATCTTCAAAACCTCTTGCTCTCATTTGAAACATATAATCAATACCATCTTTTTTATTAGTAAATGAACCGGTCATATATTTGATAAATCCATCTTTATCTTTCATAGATATGACATTATCCACACCATCAAAAACTTGATCTGGCAAAGCCTCTTTAAAAGCACCTATTTGGACTCTATAAACTGGCTCATTAATTTTAACTTCCTGATTAATATCGATTTTTTTATTTTCTTGAGATAATGAATCTTCTGAAGCTTGAACTAACTCTTCTTGTTCTGGCTTTGGTGGAGCTGGAGGCGTATATTTTTCAATTTTTCCATTATTATCTACTAAAATATAACAATCAAGAAAACCTTGTGAATCTAATTCATATTCTCTTTTAAGTGCTTCATCTTTAGTATTGTATTTACCAACCATATATATTACATACTCACCTTGTGTTGTTGATTCTAAATCATTTAGCATTAACATTTTTATTTCATCCTCCTCAGGAATATCACCAGAATATCTTCCAATTTCAACTCTATACATCAATCCTGAGACTAATTTATCTGCTTGAACTGATTGATTATAGTTGTTATTAAATTCATTTGCTTTGGCAATGAGGTAATCATTAATATTTAAATAATCTTCTTTTTTTATTTCAGATTCATTGTAAATATGCGCATATTTTCTAGTAGCAGCTACGTATCCGTAAGTACTTTCATATTTATCTTCAGTTAGTTCAACACCGTTCTCATCAACAAGCGCACCATATCTTGTATTAATTTGTTTATCTAAATAATCAGCAATCCCATCATTATCAGTGTCAATTGGACAACCTTTATCATCAACTTTGACCCCTTGTGGTGTTTCAGGACAATGATCATCATTATCAGAAACCATATCCCCGTCTGTGTCTTCTATGTCAAATTTTTCAAAATTAACATCAGAGTAAAAACTATCATCGATTGGCTTTTCTCTAGGGATTTTTGTGAAAAAATCATAACAGATAGTAAAGTCAACCATAGAGATATTATCAGAAGCATCATTCTCTTGATATTTATCAATATCACTAAAATTCAAAATATAATTATAAGATAAATTTAATTTTATTCTCTCAGAAACATTTAACGAAACCCCAACATTTGCCGGTATATTAAATGATGATTCATCATCATACACTTCTTTTTCATTGCTATTAAAATAGTTAATTGTTTTAAAATTGATATTATTAATACCAAGACCAATTAAAGGACTTAATCTATTATTTTTGAAAAATTTGTTAAGTGTATAATCAATATGTAAACCAAAAGATCGAATTTCAGATGAAAATTTATCTGAATCTGATTCTTCTGCTAACTTGTATCTTTTAAATAATAATGAAAGATCAACGCTTTCATGCAAATTAAAGCTCACACCTGATTTAAATCCAATATTACCTAATAAGTTTCCTGCGTCGGGTCCCTTAATATCTCCTAATGAATTATAATACGATGAACCCAATATAAATCTTGGTTGAAATGGCATTTCATATTCTTGCTCATAGTATCCTCTTTGTGCTGATGCAGAATCACAAAAGATAGCTAAGAAAAATAAAATACTTATTAAATATATTAAGTGTTTCATTATTTATAGTTTTTTAATTTTTGCTAAAATAAACAATAATTTATAAATAAAAATAAATGATAAATTAGATAAAAACATTTTTATGTTAATAAATGTTATAGATTGCATAAATTATATCTTATCATTTAACTCATCCATTAAAAATCTTGCAGTGTGACCTTTTGAGATATTAATAATATCATTAACTGTTCCTTGACAAACAATATCTCCACCTTTATCACCTCCTTCAGGACCAATATCTATAATATAATCTGCAACTTTTATTATATCCAAATTATGTTCAATAACCAAAACCGTATTTCCCTTATCAACAATATAATTTAATACTTTCATTAAAACTTGGATGTCTGCAAAATGTAATCCAGTTGTAGGTTCATCAAGAATGAATAAAGTTCTACCAGTTTCTTTTTTTGATAATTCTGTAGCAAGCTTAATTCTTTGAGCTTCTCCGCCTGAAAATGTTGTTGATGATTGGCCTAATTTTATATATCCAAGACCAACATTTTCTAAGGCTTTAAGCTTTCTATAAATAATCGGTACCTTTTCAAAAAATACTACTGCTTGATTAACTGTTAATTCTAAAATATCTGAAATATTTTTTTCTTTAAAACAAACTTGTAAAGTTTCATTATTGTATCTGTTTCCATTACATTCATCGCAAGTAACAACGACATCAGGTAAAAAATTCATTTCAATAATTTTTACACCTGCACCTTTACAAACCTCACATCTTCCTCCAGAAACATTAAAAGAAAAACGACCAGCCTTGTATCCTCGAACTTTAGCAGCTTGTAAGTCTGCGAATAATTTCCTAATATCAGAAAAAACACCAATATATGTAGCTGCATTTGATCTAGGAGTTCTTCCAATTGGTGCTTGATTTATAGAAATTACTTTATCTATATTTTCAATGCCATTAAATTTATCATATTCTAATGGATTTTTTTCCGCCTTAAAAAAGTATTTGTTTAAAATTGGATACAATGTTTCGTTCACAAGAGTAGATTTTCCAGATCCCGAAACACCAGTAATACAACATAATAAACCTAAAGGGATTTTAATATTAATATTTTTTAAATTGTTTCCTTTAGCTCCAACTATCTCAATAAACTTTCCATTTCCAACTCTAGTTTTATTTTTTTTGACATCAGATAGTCCAAAAACATAATTACTTGTGATATTATTAACTTTAACAAGTTCTTGAATTGTACCTTGAAAAATAAGTTCACCTCCATAATCTCCAGCTTCTGGACCTAAATCGACAATATAATCAGCATTTTTAATCATTTCCTTATCATGCTCAACAACAATAACTGAATTACCTAAATCTCTTAAACTCTTTAGTGCATTAATCAACTTTAAATTATCTTTTTGATGTAAACCAATACTTGGTTCATCCAAAATATACAATACATTCGTTAATCTTGTTCCAATTTGAGTAGCTAACCGAATTCTTTGAGCTTCACCTCCACTTAATGTTTTAGCGCTTCTATTTAAAGTTAAATATGACAACCCAACATCATTTAAAAATCGAACTCTTTTCAATAATTCTTTTATAATTTGTTGAGCAATTTCCAAGTCTTTTTTTGATAATTTAAATTGCAATTTCTGAAGCCATTTTGAAAATGAGTACAGATCCATATTAACAACTTCTGAAATATATTTTTCATCTACTTTAAAATTTGATGACTCTAAATTTAAACGCGATCCTTTACAAGATTTACACTTTACAGATCGCATATATTTTTTTGACCATCTTTCTATTGACTTAACGTTGGAATGTTTTGATTGATCTTCAATAAAAGTAACAATGCCATCAAAATTTATATTATAATCTTTTGCAATTTCTGCTATTTTATAGTTGATCTTAATTTTTGTATTAACCCCATACAAAATTGCATTTAACCCTTCTTTACAAATATTTTCAACAGGTGTATCAAGTGTAAAATCATATTTTTTCCCAATTAGTTCTATTTGACGAATTATCCACAGAGCCTTTCTACCATTAATAGGTGAAATAGCACCATTTTTAACACTGATTTTAGGATTTGGAATAATTTTATTTACGTCAACTTCTAACTTATAACCTAGACCATTACAGGACTTGCAAGCACCCTTTGGAGAATTAAAAGAAAATGAATTAGGTTCAGGATTATCATATGCAATTCCAGTTTTTGGACACATCAAAAGTTTTGACAAAAATCTAATTTTCTTATTGTTATCTTCTAATATCATTAAGACACCATTACCTAACTCTAGTGCTATTTTTAATGACTCTTTTAATCTAAGCGTATTTTTTTCATTAACAGTTAATCGATCAACAACTAGTTCAATATCATGTGTTTGGTATCTATCAAGGTTGATAGATGAATCTAAGTTCAAAATCTCTTGATTAACACGAACCTTTGTGTATCCTCTTTTTAAAAATTTATTAAATAGTTCATTATGATTACCTTTTCTTGAGCGGATAATTGGGGCCAATATGAATATTTTCTTATTGTTAAAATCATTTAGAACAAGATTTATAATCATACTTTCAGTATAACTGACCATCTTTTCGCCAGTTTTGAAAGAAAAAGCAACACCAATTCTGGAATATAATAACCTTAAATAATCATATATTTCTGTTATAGTACCAACGGTTGATCTAGGATTTTTTGATGTAGTTTTTTGATCAATAGCAACAACTGGACTCAGCCCAGTAATTTTGTCGACGTCAGGACGTTCCATATTTCCTATAAATTGACGTGCATAAGCACTAAAAGTATCTAAATACCTTCTTTGACCTTCAGCATGTATTGTATCAAATGCTAATGATGACTTTCCGCTTCCACTTTTACCAGTAAAAACTACCAACTTATTTCTTGGTATTTTTACATGTATATTTTTTAAATTATGAACTCTTGCACCAAAAACTGATATAAAATTACTTTCTAAGCCCATCTATTAATTAATTTGAAGCATTAGTAGGGATTTTTAAAAAATATTTTTTTCTTGACTCATCAGGCAATTTAGATATTAAAAGCCATGGATTGTACTTCTTTAATTGTTGATAGTTTATGGAATAATCTTCACAAAATTCATATAAATTATGAACTGTTGAGTCTATTTCAACAACATAGTAATCTTCTTTAATATACATGTCTTGTTTTCTAATTATAAAACCATATTTTTGCGGATTTTGCAAGATTTCTTTAACAGCAAGTATTCTAAAAACATATCTTGATGTTTCAGAGTTAAGATGTAAATCATAGTAATTTTCAACTTTTTGATTATTAAGAGCTTTTTGCAAACCATTTATTCCCATATTATATGCTGCAGCTGCTAAGGTCCAAGAATTAAATTTTTCAAATGCTACATTTAAATAATCACATGCAGCTTGAGTTGATTTTTCTAAATTATATCTTTCATCTACTGCATAATTAACTTCTAAATTATATTCTTTAGCTGTACTTTTTAAAAATTGCCAAAAACCTTTAGCCCCACTTGGTGATGTTACATTTTCCAATCCACTTTCAATGACAGCAAGATACTTGAAATCTTCAGGAATGTTGTTTTTTTTTAATATTGATTCAATTAAAGGAAAATATTTATTTGCTCTTTTAATATATAGCATTGTATTTGATTGCCAATATGTATTTTTTAGTAACTCTTTATCAAATCTCTCCCAAATATCATTTGAATTTACATCTACTTTTTCACCCGCAAAATCAACATTTTTAGGCTTAATAATTGAAAAAACTGCATATTTATTTATAAATTCATTTTTATATGTTTTATCATCTGACATTGAATTAGTAAATGAAATAAACAAATATGATAAAGCTAAAATTATAACAAATACATTAATACTTGAAAAAGTAGATTTCATATATTAAAGCTAGAAATTAAAGACTTAAAACTTGATGCAGAAGCGTCTTTGTTTGAAACTATTGGATTTTTTACACCCCAATTAATATTTAAATCTTTATCATTATATAAAATAGATCCCTCAGAATCTTTGTTATAAAAAGATGTACATTTATAAGAAAAGATAGTGTTATCCTTTAAAGTTAAGAATCCATGAGCAAATCCAGGAGGAATCCAAAAGATGATTTTATTTTCATCATTTAGTTCAATTGAGTAATATGACCCATAAGTATTCGAATCTTTTCTAATATCAACAGCAACATCTAATACAGATCCTTTTATAACTCTTACTAATTTACCTTGTTCATAAGGTGGATTTTGAAAATGTAAACCTCTCAAAACATTTTTTTTTGAATATGATTGATTATCCTGAACAAAATCTAATCCATTTGTTATTTTTTTAAAAAGATCTTTATTCCAACTCTCAAAAAAATTACCTCTCGAATCTTCGTGTACTTGGGGATGAATGACTAATAGATCTTTGATGGGTGTTCTTTCTATTTTCATGTAAAAATTTTAGCAAGTAAAAATATGGAAAAATAGAAAACTAATTGTCATTTAAACTAAACAATAATTGTAGATTTGCAAACAAATTATATACTATGAAAAAAACTTATTTAATATTATCAAGCCTACTTATTTTAAGTTCTTGTTCAAACAATAAAACTCCTGAAAGTGATTTAGAAGCCGTAAGCTATAGTTTAGGAGTAACTTTTGGCTCAACTGTTAAGACACAAGGATTAGATGATATAGATATTAATTCATTGACAAATGGATTTAATGATATTCTTTCCGAAAATGACCTTCATATAAGTGAAGACTCATCACTAAAAGTAATTCAAAACTATTTTGAACAATTATCTAAAGAAAAAAGTATAATTTCTGCTGAAGAAGAAAAAAATTATTTAGATGAAAACGCCAAAAAAGAAGGCGTAGTTACTACTGAAAGTGGACTTCAATATGAAATCATTTTGTCATCAAACAATAAAAATAAACCTAAAGAGACAGATACTGTTACCGTTCATTATCATGGCACACTAATTGATGGTACTGTTTTTGACAGCTCAATTGATAGGGGTGAAACTATTTCTTTTCCACTTAACATGGTTATTCCTGGCTGGACTGAAGCGCTCCAATTGATGAATGTTGGTGATAAATGGAAATTAACGATTCCATCTAAGCTCGCATATGGAGAAAGAGGTGAGCCTAGAGCAGGTATAGGGCCAAATAGTACTTTGATTTTTGAAGTAGAATTAATTAAAATAAATTAGAAAAATAAAAAACCGAGAATATTCTCGGTTTTTTACTAAACTATTTTGCCCTAGTCCAAGTTGAAGTTCTGCCTAATAGCGCAATACCTACGTAACCTCTCAGATCTAATGTATTTTTATTTTTTAAAGTAATCATACCACTATAAGTTTTTCCTGTTTTGGGATCATATAACGTACCACCATCCCATACATTATCTTTTTGATAAGCAAAATTAGTCATCATAACCAAACCTAGTCTAGCACGATCTCGTAAATCCTTATTAGGATTCAGCGGATCTTTTTTTGGGTTTCCATTTTCATCATTTGGATTTAACATCCAAGTGATTTTACCAGATAAAGTATTATTATCCTCAAAAATTGTTATAATAGCATCTTTTTCTGCATTATACCATTCACCAGTAACGTCAGAGTTATTTTGTGAAAAAGAATTTAAAGATATTGAAATAAAAAGCAATAAAAATAATTTTTTCATAATTGTAATTTTTGCTAAAAATAAAAAAATATCTATTATAAAATTATTTCTTTCTAAAAAACAAGTTTAACGGAACTCCTTCAAATTTAAATACACTTCTTAGCTGATTTTCTAAATATCGTTTGTAAGGTTCCTTTATATATTGAGGTAAATTTGCAAAAAACACAAAAGAAGGAGATTGGGAAGTTAACTGAGTGCAGTATTTTATTTTAATATATTTTCCTTTATGAGAAGGTGGAGGGTATTTTTCAATTGCTTTCAACATTACCTCATTAAGTAAAGATGTTTTAATTTTCTGCTTTCTATTTTTATAAACTTCAATTGTCTTTTCTAATGATTTTAATAATCTATTTTTATTTAAAGCTGATATAAACAATATTGGTATATCAGTAAATGGAGAAATTTTATCTCTTATTTTTTCTTCAAATTCTTTAGCAGTCTCTGTAGATTTATTAATCAAATCCCACTTATTTACCAATATTATAATACCTTTATTGTTTCTATCTGCAATGTGAAAAATCCTTTGATCTTGAGACTCAAAACCTCTTTCAGCATCAATTAATAGAATGCAAATATCAGAATGTTCTATTGCTCGAATAGATCGCATTACAGAATAAAATTCTAAATTTTCATGAACATTTTTCTTTTTTCTTACTCCAGCTGTATCAACAAGTATAAAATCAAAACCAAACTTATTAAATCTAGTATCTAATGAATCTCTTGTTGTACCAGCAATATCTGTAACCATATTCTGATCCTTACCAATTAAAGAATTAACAAAAGATGATTTCCCAACATTTGGTCGACCTATTACAGCAAATCTTGGTATGTCTGAAATAATATTTTCATTTTTATGAACAAAATTCTTTGTTATCTCGTCTAGTAATTCTCCTGTTCCACTTCCGCTTATAGAAGATAAAGGAATGTAATCACCAAGGCCTAAATTGAAAAATTCTATTGATGAATCTAGCAACGTCTTATTGTCAACTTTATTTACACCCAAAACAAATTTTTTATTTGATTTTCTAAGCAAACTAACTATTGCATAATCTAAATCTGTGATTCCTGTTTTAGCATCTACTAAAAATACTATAACTGTTGCTTCATCAATAGCAAGTTCAACTTGTTTTCTAATTTCAGTTTCAAAAATATCTTCAGAACCCTCTACATATCC
>Ga0160423_10004594_pt1 | contig 11334 bp, 21 predicted proteins | sample CRUFie14St8metaG_FD_108191 | JGI IMG/M metagenome (GOLD analysis project Ga0160423, IMG submission 108191) | Marine microbial communities from the Costa Rica Dome - CRUD Field 142mm St8 metaG | ecosystem: Environmental > Aquatic > Marine > Oceanic > Photic zone | place: Costa Rica: the Eastern... | reverse complement strand
CTAGAAAGTGACTAGACAGGAGCGCCACAATGGTGTAGGATAATAATATACACAGTCATCTGAGAGTACTGTGGTTATATCATGTATAATGTGAAGTCTCAGAGGGGCGGAACCCGAACTCCCATGCAAGGGGATGAAAGTGCCTTGCAACTTTTAACGCTTCTATAGAGTGGAGATACCCCTATGTCTGAAGAAATGCAGTTTAAAATAAGATATTTTGACAAGAATGTCGTCAGCCTCAATGGTGATCGTGTCTGGTTCGAGTGGTCAGAAGAGCCTTTGAGTAGTGCTGAGGCGTTCTCCATTGTCTCCCTTTTAGAGGACAAGAACTGCGTAGTAGAGTTGACTCGAATGGTCTGACAAAACAGTCCAGGCGCAACCCCACCCCCTCATCGCAGGGGCTTAAGGCACCGAGGTATTTTACTAGAGAGGAGCAAAAAATTTTTTCGGATAATATTATGAGTCCAAGAAGTCGACAGAGACATAAAGAAACATTTACTACAGTAGGCACAGGTCTACTCATTAACTATCCCTTGAATTTATTTGGATTATATGTCTGTATTACGCTACTACATATGACTGATCCCTTTTGGATAGGTACTATTATTACTGCTTTCATGACATTAGTAGCGTACACAAGGGTTTACATGATAAGGAAATACTTTGATCGGTAAAATTTTTTGGGGGTTTTTGACACTCCCATTTCGAATTATATGGTTCATAATCAAATGGACATTTCTCATATGGTTCGCAATCTTACTCCTATTCGCAGGAGTTGACTTACTCACAGATGGATTTTAATACAATGGAACTAGAACAAAAGATTATACAGTGGCATTATGATCGTAACCTCATAGATGGTGCGACAGATAAAGATCAGGTACTCAAGCTCATTCAAGAGGTGGGTGAACTTTCTGATAATGTCTGTAAAGGTTTAGATATAAGGGATGATTGTGGTGATATTATGGTTGTCTTAATTAATATCATGGAACGCAATAATGTGTCTATGGAAGAGTGTCTCGAAGTGGCCTATAATGATATTCGGAATCGTAAAGGGCGTATGGTCGATGGCATTTTCGTGAAAGACGCTTGACAATAGGTCCCTTTTTTTGTTACCTTACCCTACATGAACAGAGCAAAATATCGAATTGCATTTTATAATAACGGTCTTCGGCAAGCCCAACGGGCTCTCGAATATTTAATTTATACAGGTAAAGTCTATAATAATGGTCTTATCTCGTATAAAGAATTAGTCGAATGTTTATTTAAAAATAATCCTAATCTTGCAGACTTTGCTCTGAATTATTATGGTAAAATAGTCCGAGAATATTTTCAATCGAATGTTGATATCGATAAGATTTATATTGATCTGACTTATCAACGAGTGACAGATATTGTCCGTTGTGGTGAGTATGTGATTAATCGTGATGCCTTTGATGATTTTCAGGCAGGTCCTATTAATCTCTTTCAACGCTCGGAAGATGTTTATGTCTGTACCGATGGCGGACATCGTATTATCATGGCAATTCTTGTAGGCAAACTCCAGATTCGTGGAGAGATATGTGTGCATGACTTTGATCTTTCTCTTGAAGAACAACGCAAGGTCGAAGCAGAACATTTCGTCTATGCGAATGATCAACAGAAAGAAGTAACATGGGATCAAATCTGGAAAGCAAAGACAGTAATCGGTGATCCTCTCGCATTAGAGTTTTTAGATTTATTACAACGAGCATGTCTTGACATCGAGTGTAGTGTCGAGAAAGGTGCAACCTATTCTAACGGTAAGAAACTCTTTGAACACTTGTTCGAAGGTAATAATCCGTTTCTTCGTAAAGATGTCCCGAATTATCATGGTAACTTTGAGAAAGAAGATATTATTTTTGTGTCGAATATTATTATCGATGCTTCGAATCTTGTTGTTGCAGGTGCAGGCAAAGAGCAAATGTTAACGAAAGATTTAGAACCGTTTGCTAGACTTCATTATGCAAAGCGAACTGATAGTATGCCTATCGGATTATCCAGTGACTTTGATTTCGTCACAATGGTCGAAGACTGGTACTCAACACATCAAATGGGTGATCTCACAAAAGGTCGTAAGTCAAATGGGTATCGTGCTATTGTCGAAGATTATATTGCACTCGGTCGTTTATTTAATTTGACTAAGACACAGAAAAATAAATTAAAGAAATTATGGAGTATTGACGATGCTTAGAGAATCGATTATTGAATTATCAAATATGTTACATCAAGAATATCCGAATCTCTCAGGTGGTTCGAAACTTGATTCAGGTCTTGCAGGTAAAACGATTGATCGTTTGACTACTGATCCTGAACTCAAGAATGATGCTTCAAGTGATCGCCCTCAAGATCGTGCTGATGTTAAAACTAAAATACAAGAGACTGGTTATATTCATTTCTGTAATGCACCTAAGTCGACAGACGAAGTTGTGATTAAGAATCGTGCAAAGACAAAGTGCGAAAATCTTTTTGTCTTTTGTGTGAACGAAGAATATAAAACTTATACATTTAATTACAGTAAGAATTTAGCGTTTGATTATCCAGATATTCCTCACTATACGCCTTACAAGTTATTAGTATGCGAAGGCATCAACGAAGAAAAGTTTGAAGAGTATGCTCAGATCACCAAGAAAGATGCAAGTTCAGTCGAATGTAAAATTACTTACAAACAATTATATGAAGTGTACGATAAAGTCACTGAGATAGAAAACCCACTAGACGATACATTAGAAATGTGGTAAAATAGAGTTATGTGGTCGAACTGATGGCAGTACATCAAAATAGACTACTATGTGGGATCACAGGTCAAGTATCACAAAATCCACAATTTCATATCACGATTGATGTGTGCGACCTGCCCCACATTCTTTTTTAGGAGAGACTATGTTAGATTTTTTTTGGAATGCCCCTTTCGTTATATTACAATTAATATTTGTAATTCTTTTTTGGTCAGGCATAATCTTCGGTGGCTATACACTTGGTAAAGATTTGCTTGATAGATATATTGATAGAAGATATAAGTTTAAAGGTAAAGATAAACCAATCGATCCAAATAACATCGATGATGATGACTATATAGGAGTCTAAGGAGAAAAATATGGAACCAGCGTTACTTATTTTTCATGTATTTTTTATCAGTGCTTGTGTGTACTTTTCATATATGAACGGTGCAAAACAAGGCAGAGAAGAAATGCTAATTGATCTGTTAGATAGAAAGATCATTACTGAAAGCAAATTAAAACAACATTATATAGATTAAATATGAAAATTATGGGAGTGAATATATCACACGATACTTCGGTAAGTGTGGTTGAAGACGGCGAAGTTAAACATGTTTGGGAAGAGGAACGAGTACGAAGAGAAAAGTACTGGTCACCTGGCTCTTCAGTACCACATGATAAAGTAAAATTAATGACAATTGATACAATGCAATTGTCTGACATCGAGCATGTGGCATTTGCAACATATGACAAACGCCAACTCAAGTTACAATTCAAAGATGATTTCTATGAGAACAGAGTTCGTCAAAAAGAAATCATTGAGATACTCAACAAAGAACAACTCTCATTAAAGGTTCTTGATAAGATCGCTGATGAGAATCCAGAACTTCGAGATATTGAATTTACAAATGTTACAGCCGATGAAACTATCATAGATAGTATTTGTCAGCAGTTACAAAATCCTAAAGTTCATTTCAATATAGGTAATCACCACTACTATCATGCAGTATGTGGTTCTTATCTCAGTCCCTATGAAGAAGCAATAGTCATTACATGGGACGGTGGCGGTTCACAAACATATTGGGATACACATCCAGGTTATCAAGAGATCGAGTGTATTTTCCATTACAAAGATGGTGAAGTGACACCTAAGTTTAGACGAATGAGTAATCATAGATTCTTAGATGATCTTCAGTCTACATGGTTTCAAGGCTTTCAAGAAGGAAGTTTACATTGTCTAGAACCAGAAAACACAACTATCAATGATTGTGAAGTTGAATTCGTTTCATATCCTTCAAACGGTATGAACTTCTCTAACATGTCTTACGCTTTAGGTTGCGATGATCTTGGTCGTGCAGCTGGCAAAGTTATGGGTATGGCATCGTATGGTAGAATGATACCAAATGTCCATACAAAACATACAGTAGCGAATCAACTCGAACACGATGCACTTGATAGTGCCGTTGCAACTATTCAAAAGGCAGTTGATATGATTCCAGATTGCAAGAATATTATTCTCTCTGGTGGTTTCAGTCTCAACTGTACGAACAATTACAAATATCTGGATCATTTTCCAGAACATCAATTCTTTGTCGACCCAATACCTCATGATGCTGGTACTGGTGTCGGCGCTGCTTTACAATATTGGAGGGAACTAAACGATGTTGATAACGAAGATTCATAGAAATCAGGAAGATGTGTTACATGAACTGATTGAATGGAATCAGATCGTTGCAATCTTTCAGAATAGTTCTGAATGGGGCCCTCGTGCATTAGGTAATCGTAGTATTCTTTTCAACCCTTGTCACCCAAATGCCAAGAACATTGTCAATGAGGTCAAGAAGAGAGAACACTATCGACCTTTCGCTTGTACTGTTATGTTAGAACATGTACACGATTACTTCGATATGAAACAGTTACCTGAATCGCCTTGGATGTCATTCGCCATTCAAGCAAAAGATAAAGCATTAGAAGAAATTCCAACCCTTGTTCATGCTGATAATACCTGTCGTATTCAAACAGTGACAGAAAAACAGAACAAGAACTACTACAATCTTATTAAAGGATTTTATGAGAAGACTGGTGTACCGATCTTATTCAATACATCATTCAATCTTGGTGGTGAAGCTATCGTAGAGACAGTCTATGATGCTATCGATACATGTAACCGATCTATGATCAATCACTTGTACATACCAGATGATCAAGAACTTTATGTCCCTTATGAATGTCTGAAAGATAAGACCAAGTTGTTAGAAGAAATGGATCAACTTGAAAACTTCTAGCGCAAAAGCAAAAGGTCGAAATCTCCAGAAATGGGTTGTAGAAAAACTCGTAGAGCATTTATCTGCTGACTCAGAAGACATCGAATCAAGACCAATGGGGTCTCAAGGGGAAGATGTCATTATGGGAAAACAGACTAGACAAATGTTTTCGTATTCGATAGAATGTAAGAATGTCGAAAAATTAAATGTGTGGGACGCTTACGATCAAGCAACAGCAAACTGCAAAGGTTATGAACCTATTGTAGTTATGAAAAAGAATCGTAAAAAACCACTCGTTGTTATTGACGCCGAGTACTTTATAAAACTACATAAGAAGCATGAACAAAATTCAGAAAGCAATACATAACAAAGTCAATAGTGCCATGGGTGAGGTGGAATACCAAACCGATTGTTTCATTGATGGTGGTTATAAGTCTAAATTTTCCATGTTTAAGTATCTCGAACAGATCAAGTTTAAAAGAAAACTTATCGAGCTCATGAAGTTAGATATACAACACCAAATGGATGAAATTACTTCGGATGATCCACAACTGATAGAGGGTTATGACTTCATGACCAAAGGTCAGAAGACAAAGTATATTAACTATCTACAAAAGTTATTAGATGATTGTGACAAGTACATTGTTAAACATGAAGCAGAATGGAAAGCAGACTCACAATTAAAAAGAATTAGAAGAAAATCTAAAAAGAAATTAGCAGAACGCCTTGAACAAATAGAACAGAATAAAGGCAGAAAGTTTAGAAAGTAAAACCCACTAGACAATACAGTAGTTAATACTGTACCATTATATTATGATTTTAATTGACTTTACACAAACAATCATCGCAGGTCTCATGGCGCAACTTAAGAGCAACGATGGTGAAATCAATGAGAACATGTTACGCCACATGATTCTAAATTCTCTTCGCAACTACCAGAAACGCTATCAAGATGAGTATGGTGAGATTGTCTTATGTACAGATGCAGGCAATCCATGGCGTAGAGATTTCTTTCCTCTCTATAAGGCTAATCGTAAGAAGTCTAGAGAACAATCTGATATGGATTGGAAGATGATCTTCGATACATTACAAGTTGTCAAAGATGAGATTCGAGATAACTTTCCATATCGTTACATGTATGTTGAACGATGCGAGGCAGATGACATCATTGCTGTCTTGGTTAAACATGCGAAGGAACCAGTCCTAATCGTCTCAGGTGATAAGGACTTTCAACAGTTACACAATGAGTCAGTTACACAATGGTCGCCAAACCTGAATCGAATGGTGCATTGTGAAGACCCCCAAACATTTTTAAAAGAACATATCTTGAAAGGTGACAAGTCAGATGGCATACCGAACATCTTGTCTAACGATGATTGCCTTGATCAAGGTATAAGGCAAACGCCTCTGAAGAGAACTATACTTGAAAAGTATCTCAGGATAACCATTGAGGCGGACGATAAATACTATCGTAACTACTTAAGAAATCAAACACTGATTGATTTAAGTTTCATACCAGAAGATGTTGAACAAACTATTCTAGATGAGTATAGTCAAACTGCACCTGTGTTAGGTAGAGTTTTACCTTACTTACAGAAACATAGACTTAATCAGTTAATAGATAACGCAGGAGATTTTTCAATATTATGAGCGAAGTAAAAAAGAAAGGAAGAGGCAGACCAAAAGGTGCACCCAACAAACCAAAAATGGAGTTGATCACCGAGAGAGCAAGACTTCCAAAAAATGCTGATGTATTTGAGATTCTTTGTCAGGCTGAACTTGTTGCACAAGAAGACATGGAGAAAGCCGTCAACGGTCTTAGAACATTTGGCGAATCGAATGGTGCAGTAGCACCTGTATTGATGTGGTTGTTTAATGACAATATTGTGTCAACATTGCCAAAAGGCAAAACACCATACAAAGTAAATGATGCACCTGGGCCAGATTTATCTGAGTCTCAGTTGAGATTTGAATTCAAAAAGTTCAAGTACTTTTGCACTGAACAAATACCACAAGTGAAAAGAGAGAACATGTGGATTCAACTACTCGAAGGCATACCAGCCAAAGAGTCAGAAATGTTAGACCTTGTAAAAGACAAGGTAAACCCATTCAAAAACATTACTAAGGAACTTGCTGTCAAAGCGTTCCCAAATGCTAATTTTGGATAAATATAATTGTCCTCAGAGACTATACATATTTGAAGGGAAAGTAATAAACATTTCCCAGTGTGTAAACTTTCTAGTCGAGTAGGACTCCATGGAGTAAAATATATTATGGCAGAAGAATCAACATTCGCAAGTGAATCAGAAACACCAGTCGAGAAATCTGAACTACAACAGATTCAGGAGAGACTGGCATCTTATAAAGCAACCCTAGACCCTAGAACACTCACTGTCATTCAGACATTGGCACAATCACAATTGTCAAGTGGTCTTATTAAGTTAGAAGAACTTGATGCGATGGTCTTACTAAGAGACGAAGTCAATAGAGCAAACATCGACTATCAAACTATGGTTAAGAGATCACAAACAAGAGCTCAAGAACTACTAGCAGAACAAGAAGCAAATAAATCCGTTGAAATTGAAAATCTAATTGCACAACAAAAAACTGTTACTGCTGAAGAAAGAGTTCGTAGAAAAGAAGCAGAACAAAAATATGAAACTGCTAATCAATTGATCTTCGCTAAAGACGAAGAGATCGCAAGACTTACAAAAGAACTTGAGCAGATGAAATCAGGTGTCACTAAGAAACCTTCTAAGGCATTTGAACAAGCAAGAGCAATGAATCCTCAACCAGACCCAATGGAAGAATGGAAACTCCATGAACCAGATGAACTTCGTATCGCAGAGGCAGAAGAACAACTCGAACTTGATCTTACTGGTATGCCGTCAGACGAAGACATGGGCCAACCAGATACAGATTTTATCTCAGAACAAATGGCAAAGGCAGTCGATGACATCGAGAGAGAATTAGAAGAGTTAGAAAAAGAAAGCATTGTAGAAGACGAGGAAGTCCAAACAGAATATGGTTCTTTCACAAAACCTGTAGTCTCAAACTCACAATTACCTGACATTAAAACATATGACAGTGTAGAAGAACTGCAAGCCGTTGTAGATGAGAAAAACAAACTCAGAGAAGAAGCAGAAGCAGAAGAAGAGTATGAAGAGATCACCATTCCTTCAACTGAAGAATTACAAAGAATGACTAAGTCAAACATCTTTGGTGAAGCGAAGAAACTAAACTTTGATTCTGTAGTAATGACAATGACAAAGTCGGATATGATTGAAGAATTTTCAAAAAGAACTGAAGAGTTTATAGCAGGTCTCCAAGAATCAGGTGAACTTGTATCTTCAGAAGGTTTAAACTTTGCAGAGGCAGAGATTAACAACGAGAAAGAATCAGATGAAGATAACTCCGATAACAAAGATGGTGGATACTTCTAGAGAAGGATTCGTCAAGTCATTAAAACTATCACAAGTCAGCGAGTCTTACGAAGATAATCTTTCGAACATCGAGGGTGTTCTTCGTGTAGACTTGCCTAATGATTACTCTACAATTATAGGTTCTCGTTACGATGGTTACATTCTGTTAAACTATCTTGATGGTGAATATCGACTATCGATGCAACCCCTATGTGAAAACTTTCAAAAATTACCATTATACTTTTTTAACGAGGGCAAAAGGCCTAAATACAATGACTTTGATTGTGAGTCTGATAGTCAATTTTTTATTATTAGTGAAACACTTCTTCCTTGGCAATCAGGCAACACGATTAAATTTCACATGGTCGATGCTACTGAATCGACTGAAAGATACATACTCATGGAGAAAGTATGACAACGAAAACAGACCCTAAATTTTTTACTGGCAATGCAATGTGGTCAGTTCAAAATGCCTATGATCCTAGTCTCTATGTTGAATCTAAGACACCACAAGATCAACAAAAGAATAGAGGTTGGTATTGGCACCCACCCACAAGAAAGTATTATAGGTGGGATAATCAGCCAAAAGGTTAACTAAATACCATATTATGGCAGATATAGAATACAACGATTTTGGATTTACAGCGGTAGACGCCGATGAGTTAGCGTCTATTGATACGAAGATTGTTGAGAAGACTACCACAGCTACTGAAGTTATCAACGCAATGGATGACTTCATTAGACCACTGTTAGAGAATCTCATGAAAGATTCAGATAAAGATTACATCTACTGGCCTAACAGACAGGAGATGATCATGAAACAGATCGAGAAACTCAACAACATTCAAAAAAATATCTAAAGAAAAAGCTTGACAATTGGTCCAGTTTTCTGGTACCATGGTGACTTCATAATTAAAGGAGTAGAAACTATGGTACAATCTTATTACGATCCCAACCCTCAACAAAAAATGCTTATCGAGTACGGTCGGGCTATGATTGCACAATGCGAAGCAAACGAACTTTTCCCTAAAGACGATGAAATGTGGAATGCGGCTGTGACTTGTGGTAACAAGTTAGTTAGTGTCGGTACTACATGGACTAAATTCAATTCAATCAAAGACCTCTCTGATAAAGAGAAGAAGGCGCTATTACATTATCTAGAAAATAATGCTTAAAACGCTTGACAATAGAACCTCTTTTTTAGTACCATGGCTACATGATGAGAAAGGAGATAAACATGAAATTGAATGATCTAATCAATGAAGTTAACACTGAACAAGAACTTTTACAGGCTTGTGATCAGTTGTGTAACGAACTAACTGAAGCCCAACATGCTAAATGGGAACATTGTAAAGAGCGTGGTTCTTATTACGGTGTTACAAAAGGTTCTAAGTACCTCAAGATCGTATCTTACGATGATGCGAATGGTGAAGGTGCTAGTGTTTGGGGTTTCATTAACAAAGGCAACCCTAAGTTCCAAATTGGTGACATATTGAAAGCTGCAGGATGGAAAACACCTGCCTTGAACAAAGCAAGGGGTAACATCTTAGAAGGCTACGATGTTCTTGCTAGACCAATGAGAATTTACGGTCCAGATTATTTAATTTAAGGAGACAATATGAAAAATCTATTAGACGATCTATACTTCTCTCTTGCAACACCGCAAGAGTTGGAGAATATTAGTATTTACGGTGTAAAACATCCGAGTGAATTTGCACCTGATCCCGCTGACGATCCTGAACCAGGTTATTGTGTATGTGGTACAAAAGATTGTGCTACAGAATATTCGTGTGTGACTAGCGGTTATTAAATGAGTATTACAAAATATCTACTAGCGATAGTAATTGCTATCGTACCCATACCAGATGTAAAGGCATTCGATGAGAATGGTGAAGTCTTTTGTATGGCTAAGAATATTTATTTCGAAGCAGGTAATCAACCAGTTGCAGGTAAGATTGCTGTCTCTCTCGTTGTCCTAAATCGTGTCCAACATCATGCCTATCCTGATAGTGTATGTGATGTCATTTATCAGGCACAAATGAAGGAGAACTGGAAAGGGAACTTGGTACCAGTAAGACATAAATGTCAGTTCAGTTGGTTCTGTGATGGTAAATCAGATGAACCAGTAGACAGTGCAACATGGATGTTTTCACTTGCTACAGCATCTTCTGTAATGGCAGGTGACTACAAAGATTTTACCGATGGTGCAACACACTATCATGCAGACTCGGTTGAACCATATTGGGCAGACGACCTCAATCAAACAGTAATAATAAACAATCATCTATTTTATAAATGAATATATTTGTACTTCATGAAGACCCAATCGTAGCAGCTGAAATGTTGTGTGACAAGCATGTCCCTAAAATGATTGTTGAATCAGGTCAAATGTTATCTACTGCTCATCGTCTACTCGATGGTACACCAGAGAAACGGCCATCAAAGTCAGGTAAAACAATTCAAACTTACTACTCATTCGGAGACAATCGTGACAACTTATACTACCTTGCTGTCCACAAGTTTCACCCATGTACCACATGGACAATGGAATCTAAATCAAACTATCAATGGCACTATGAACATTTCATGGCAATGGGGAGAGAGTACGAGTATCGTAGAGCTAAAGAACATGCCACTATCAAGTTACTCGGTGATCTACTTAAAAACCCACCCCTAAATATACCAGATATCGGTTTAACTGAATTCGCACAAGCGATGAATCATTACCCACAATGTAAAGTAGAAGGTGATGCTGTCAAAGCATATCGTAACTACTATCATGAAGCAAAACCATTTGCAAAGTGGGAATGGAAAAGACAAGCACCAGATTGGTGGGAGGGTTATAAAGGAGCATGAGAGTTTTAGTAGAATCATACGGTGATGTTAGAATCTTTTATGATAGACCATTCG
>Ga0160423_10004593_pt1 | contig 11334 bp, 7 predicted proteins | sample CRUFie14St8metaG_FD_108191 | JGI IMG/M metagenome (GOLD analysis project Ga0160423, IMG submission 108191) | Marine microbial communities from the Costa Rica Dome - CRUD Field 142mm St8 metaG | ecosystem: Environmental > Aquatic > Marine > Oceanic > Photic zone | place: Costa Rica: the Eastern... | reverse complement strand
AGGAGTTTGCAAACAAATTGTTGAATCAATATTAACGATTGAATAATTTTTATCAACTAATAACTTTACAACATCTTTTAATAATATCTTACTATCAATGTTTTTATATTTAGAATCGGTATCAGGAAATTTTTTTCCAATATCTCCAAGATTAGCAGCTCCTAATAGAGCATCACAGATAGCATGAATCAAAACATCAGCATCTGAATGCCCAACAGATCCTTTTTTATGAGGAATAATAAGGCCACCTAAATTAAAATCTAACCCTTCACTGAGTTGATGTACATCAAAACCGAAACCAATTCTTAAATTTGTCATTTAATTATATTTCTCCAAAATCAAATAGTAGTGTAAATCTCATTGTGTTTGCTAGTGGATTGGTTACACCTGCATCTCTATTAGTATTAACTAAATATGAAAAATCTAACTCAAATACATTATACTTAACGCCTGATCCAAAAGTAAAGTATTTTCTAGCTCCCTTTGTGTCATGTTCATTAAAGTATCCAGCTCTAATAGCAAATTGGTCGTTGTACCAGTATTCAGATCCAATAGAAATATTTATTTCTCTCATTTCTTCCTTAAATCCACCTGGGGCATCATTAAATGATTGAAACATACCACTTACAACAGAAACATTTGGATCCATACCAGAAATTATTTCCCCATAATTTGGATTATCAATTGGATTTCCTAATGAATCCGTACCGAGATTTGGTCTATTGTCGTATTCAGGAGGTGTAGGAACCAATAATTTATTGATATCAAAAGCAAAACTAATTTTATTATAATCATCAATTTCTGTAGAAATTGAGGTTCCTAATCTTAAATTTAAAGGAATAAAATCTCTAACCGCTGTTTCTGTATATGAAATTTTATCTCCCATATTTGACACATTCATTCCGAATGCTAAATCAAAATCTTTCTTATATATTCTACGTGGAAGAAAATAATAGGCAGCAATATCAGCTGCAAATGTTGATCCTGGCTTTGTTTCAATACCACCAACGCTAGTTCCACCTGTTAAATCAGAATACACCCATCTTCCTGCAATAGCTAATGAAAAAGCATCTGCAAGCTTTCTTGAGTAAGAGCTACCTAAAGCAAATTCATTAGGTTTGTATTGACCAATATCATTTCCATCATTATTTGTAAAGGTAATGTCTCCTAACGAAAAATAACGCATTTCTAAACCAAGCACTTCGTTACTTGATAATTTTCTATAACCAGCTAAATACGATAAATTAATATCTGGCACCAATGCTCTTAACCAAGGAACATATGAAATAGAAAAACCCATATCATCTTCTACAAAAGCATATTTTGCTGGATTCCAATGCATGGAGTTTGCATCTGGCTTTGTAGCGACTCCTACATCACCCATAGAACCTGCACGAGAATCTGGTGCTATTAATAGAAAAGGTACAGCTGTAGTAATTGTATTAAGTTGTAGGCTTTGCTGATTACCATCAGAATCATCAAAGTTTTGCGCCTCAGTGTAAAACGAAAAGTGTAGAAGGCTTAAAAGTAAAATATAGTGACTAGTTTTAATCATTATTGATATTTGGTTGCTAATATAGTTTATTTACATTTTCTAACGTAATTATTGTGGTAATAGTATAACTCTATTAGATTTTGTTATAAATTCACCGTCGCTACTACTTATATTTAGCTGAGCAATATAAATTCCTGAACTTAATTTTTCTCCATATTTATCTCTAGCACGCCATACTATTGGGCCAATTTGATAACCTGGATCTGTGTAAGTGTTTGAAACTTGTTCAACCAATACTCCATCAATTGAGTAAATTTTTAAGCTCACATCTAAAGTTTGATTTGATTTATTATGTTGAAAATAAAAATGTGTTTGATCAGAAAATGGATTTGGAAATGAATTGAAATTTTCAATGTAAAGTTCAGAATCAGTAACTGTAAAGTTAATTGATGCTTCAGATGAATTATTAAAAATATCCCAAACTTTTAAAGTCAAAGTATGATCTCCGATTTCTAGATTCTCAAATGGAAACTCAATAACACCTTGTCTATAATTATCGATATTTGATTTATAATATTCATTTAAAACATAAGGATTAGACCTATCCCCATCTAGAAAAGCGACGATATCATGACCTATTCCATTACCAACTGTATTTATACCACTTTGGTCAAAAATATCAGCCAGCAATAATGGATCTCTATTTGTTATACCTCCATCAGTAAACGCTCTAGTGTTCATATATAAACTAATTTCAGCAGGATCATAATCATAAATTATATTATCAGCAGTTCCTCCAATAATGAAGTCAGAAAAACTGCCATTTGCATCAACTGGCGATTCTTCATCTGTAAGAGCATAATAACTAATTTTTCCTTTATCATAATTATATGCAATATCTTTTGGAACAATAAATGATAATGAAAAATTTCCATTTGTAACAGATGCTGAACCTTTGTAAATAATACTATTTTGATCTCTGTATGGCATGGGTTCACATGACTGTTGTCCTAGTGTGGTTCTAACAATTTCTTTATCAAATACTGTAACGAAAACTTCACCATTAAAATTATTAACTTTTTGACCATAATTATCTTCAATATATCCCTCAATAAATACTTCTTGAAGTGCTTTAATTGTATCATCAACCAAGCTAGTAACTACATTATGTTCAGGGTATGCTAGCTGTAATGCTGGATCACCAAGTAATGTGAAATTTCTATTATTTGTTCCTGATCCACTTAAAACTTTCGTTTCTTTAAATACATCTCCTAATCTTGGATATTCATTTTGATTTTTTTCGAATAAAACATTAATAAATTTATTGTTTAATGTATAATTGGGAGAGGAATAAACTAAACGTGTGGTGCTTAATAATGCTATTGCACCTCCATTTTGATTCAACAAAACATATTCTCCTGCTGACACTCTTTCTGGATCATCAAAATATGAAAATTTGCAGGTTGCAGTCATAAAAAGAGGTAAGTAATTATTTTCCCAAGAGTTTATTTGGTTAACTTCAAGCACTCTTTCCTGTGTCCATCCTAAAGGTCCTCCATGTCCGGTATAATTAACAAGAAGAGCTCCTTTATTAATTTTATTGTTAATGGCACTTTGAGTTGCAGATGACCTTGGACCTCCTGGTGTAGATTCTTGAAGATAGTTATCTAAATAAATTTTTGATATATTAATTTCATTATACTTATTTGCAATTATGTTAGATAAGCTATCAGCTTGAGACATATGAATATTACCGTCACTCGCGTCTCCATCATCAGCAATAAAAACAATATCATTTCTCCACGCACCAAAAGATTGTTTATGATAATATCTCTCAATTTTATCTACCAAATTATTTGCATCTTCTATATTTGAAACTGGTAATCTTCCTATACCAATATCAATCAAATCATTAACAAATAAACCTTCATTATCATCTAATAACCCAAAATAATCATCAGTAACATAGGTTAGAGTGGGATGTGTTGAATTATAGGACTGATAAGTAGGAATATAATTGGTGTTATTTGAAACTCTATTTTTATGATCATATGAACCATCTCCAAATAATAAAACGTATTTCAATTTTGAGTTGGGTCTTTTATAAAGCATTCTTAAAAAATCTCTTAAAGCAGTAACATCTTGCATTCCAGATGAAAATTCATTATATATTTGTTGTAACTCTACAACTACTGTGTTTAAGTTACTCTTAGCTTGATGAAAACTTGATAGACGATTTGCTGGTGTAACAAAATTTTCGTGTGTTATTATAGCATACTCTACTTCGGATGATAAATTATGTAAATTTTGATTTGATATGTAACCAATTAGGTTTGGTTTTTTAAATGATGACTCTGAAAATGCAATATATTTTCTATGTTTATTAGTGGAATCTTTAAATGTAGTTGTGCCGGACCCGAAATCTGTGATAATTTTCTTAGGGCTGAGAGGTTCTGTGACTTCCCATATCTCAACATTACTGCTACTCTCAAGTTTATATTTAACAATACTTGAACTAATATTTGGATTTCTAAATTCCAGCATATTATTTGTAATTTTCAATTTTCTAATGGCGTTGATTTCTATGTAATCTAACCACATTTGAGCTCCATTGTCAATGGAAAAATATGATAAATCAATATTTAAATTATCAGAATTTGAATAGAGTGCACTTTCTGATGTAACCAACTTTGCGTACTCAGTAGAGGGGGTCGAGATAATATTTGATATTGATAAATTTTCAATTACAGAATTATTTACACTTATACTTAAATTTGACGGAACTAAAGATCTTGCAGCAACAGCAGTATTTATTTTCACAGGGTGTTCTGTAACAATATTTTCTAAATTAAAACTAAATGTTTTTGATTCATTTGACATGAATCTATCACCAAACCATAATCTTCCAGAGCTAATTAGATTTTCACTTTCATTTTCATAACATAAATAATCTTGAAATTCACTTATTTCTTCTGAATGCGTCGATGTTACATGTTTAGAAATGATTTTTTTATTGTCATAGCTACTAATGTTGAGAAAATAATACACTTCGTCAGAGTATAGATGTTGATTAAAACTGTAATTTCCTGTTGTAGAATTGTAAAACCAAGTATTTGGCGACTGACCATAAAACAGTAAATAATCATTTTGCTCAAAGATACCATTATTATTATCATCATAAATTTGAATAGAATTCTCAACTAAATCTTCATGTCGAAAATCAGAGTTTAAATGTGGAAGCATTCCTCCTCCATTTCCAAAAATATGAATATTGTCAATATTTATATTTTCTTGAGTAATTCCCAAGTTCAATAAATCATTATAATTAATTTTATAAATTCCATTGATACTAGTTGAAATAGTATACCAATCACCGGAAGACAAAACTGAATTATACTGTGCCTTTAAATTGTAACTAAAACAAAAAAAAATATAAAATATAATAGCTAATCTCATACTGTGCAAAACTAAGATTTAAACGATAAAAAAAGTGAAATATTACATAAAATTAATACTAGAGTATCATATAATAAATAATTTGTTATTTTTGTGAAATTGAATTTATAAAATATTACAATGCGTAGAACTTGGAAATTATTTGTTGGCGTTTTTATAATGTTATTTGTTAGCATGGAAAGTAATGCTCAAGACCCCGCATTTAGTCAATTTTATGCTAATCCTTTATACTTAAATCCTGCCTTTACTGGTGCAACACCAAAAGGTTGTCCTAGAGTTAATTTTAACTACAGAGATCAGTGGCCTGGTATTGAAAGAACTTTTGTAACTTACTCCGCATCATGGGATCAACATGTTGATGCAGTTGGTGGAGGATTAGGTGTTCTTGTCACTCAAGATAGAGCTGGAGCAGGTAGATTAAATACTTCACAGGCATCTTTACTTTACTCTTATCACCTTCCTATTAATAGGGCATGGTCATTAAAAGCTGGTTTTGAAGCATCTTACAGAATGTTGCAGTTAGATTGGTCGAGGCTTACTTTTGGAGATCAAATAGATCCTCAATATGGATTTATATACCCAACACAAGAAGATATTGATAACAACACAAATAATGTTGGTTACCCTGATTTCTCTACAGGTTTTGTAGTATATGGAAAGGACTTATATTTCGGTTTTGCTGCACATCATCTAACTCAACCTAATCAAGGTTTTATTAGTGAAAGTGAATTGCCGAGAAAAATAACTACACATATCGGTGGAAATATTGCATTAAATAAATACAGTAGAAATGTCACAACAATCTCACCTAATTTTCTTTACCAAAGACAGCAAGATTTTCAACAGTTTAACTATGGAGTTTATGTGAACAGAGGACCAATTGTTGGTGGACTTTGGGCACGACATAGTGAAGAAAATTTTGATTCCTTTATTTTAATGGCTGGAATAATTCAAGAAACTTTCAAGTTTGGATATAGCTATGACATCACTGTAAGTGAACTCAAAAACAGTAATACTTTAGGTGCTCATGAATTATCATTTACTTACTTTTTACCTTGCAGACAAAGAAGTAAAACATATAATACAATTAGTTGCCCTCAATTTTAATTTTTAAAAATTTAAATATGAAATTACATCAAACAATTTTAGTTTTAGCCTGCATATTTTTAACGGCATGTTCAAATAAAAATAGCGGTTCTTATGAAAGATCAACAACAACTGGATGGGAGTACAATAACCCTAGAAACGGTGGATTTGAAACAAATTTTAATTATAAATTCACTGAACAAAAAACCGGCCCTGGCTTAGTTTTCGTTGAAGGTGGTACTTTTACTATGGGAAGAGTAGAAGCTGACGTTATGACGGAATGGAACAATGTTCCAAGAAGAGTAACTGTTTCTTCTTTTTACATGGACGAAACTGAAGTTAGAAACATCGACTATTTAGAATATCTATATTGGCTTAAAAGGGTTTATTCTAAGCCTGATGAAGGAGAGTGGGTATATACAAAAGCACTTCCAGATACTTTAGTCTGGAGGGATAAGCTTGGTTATAATGAGCCATATGTAAATAATTATCTTAGACATCCAGCTTATAAAAATTATCCTGTTGTAGGTGTTAGTTGGCTACAAGCAACAGATTATTGTAAATGGAGAACTGACAGAGTAAACGAACAAATCTTAATTGATGCTTGTGTTTTAACTGAGGACGTTAAAAATAGAATTGAAGATCAAGCATTTAGTACAGAAGCATACCTTCTAAATCCTGATGCTGTATTTGATGCATCTGATGAAACATATCATATCAACCCTCCTAAAGATCTAAGTGGATGGGCTATGGATGAAGATGGGAGAAAAAGAACAGTCAAGCTTCATGATGGACTGTTATTACCTCCATATAGACTACCTACTGAGGCTGAATGGGAGTTTGCTGCATTAGGAAATGTAGGTAATACAGATGAAGAAAATACAAAAGATAGAAAAATATATCCTTGGACAAGTTCTTCTCTAAGAAACGGATCTTCCAAAAATCAAGGAGAGATAATGGCTAATTTTAAAAGAGGTAGAGGTGACAATATGGGTGTTGCAGGCAATCTAAATGACAACGCAGACATTACAACTACTGTTAGAGCTTACTGGCCTAATGATTATGGCTTGTATAATATGGCTGGTAATGTTTCAGAATGGGTTATGGATGTTTATAGAGCTGAAATAGAACAAACATCAACAACTGATCACAGAAAATTTAGAGGTAATGTATATAAAGAATATAATACAACTGAAGATGGGATTCCAATTATTAATGAGATTGATGGAAGAATCGAAAAAAGAGATATTGATGAAAAAGATCCTGCCAATATTTATAGAAGAAACTATAAAAAAGCTGATAATATAAATTATTTAGATGGTGATATTGAATCACAAATGGGTACAAAATGGACTGATGAAAATGAGTTCGAAAAAGGAGATGATGATAAAAAAAAGATAGAGATAAATAAATACCAAAAAGATGCCAATAGGTTTGCTGATGGTGTTACAGGTAATAGTAATGAAATGTATGAATATGGTATTTCTTCTTTAATTACAGATAGAGCTAGAGTATACAAAGGAGGTTCATGGAAAGACAGAGCATACTGGTTAACTCCTGGAAGCAGAAGGTTTTTAGATGAAACACAATCTACAGACGCTATTGGATTTAGATGTGCAATGGATAGACTTGGATCACAAACTTCTACGAGTAAAAATAATCAAAGAAAAAAAGTTGATTACAATAAAAAAAGAAGATAACAATTAAGCTTTCAAATCAAACAAATACCCCATAAGTAATCTTATGGGGTTTTTTTCAAAATGAATATTCAAAATCTATATAAAATATATTTAAATCATCCTAATATTTGCATTGATAGTAGAAAGGCAAAATCAAATAGTATTTTTTTTGCTTTAAAAGGTGAAAAATTTAACGGTAATAAATTTGCTGAAGAGGCTTTGAAAAAAGGATGTGAATATGCCATAGTTGACGAAGAAATTAATGAAAAAAATGAGAGAGTTGTTTTAGTTAAGAATTGTTTGCTGACACTTCAAAAACTTGCTACATTTCATAGAAAAAAATTAAGTATACCTATTATTGGAATAACTGGCTCAAATGGTAAAACAACTTCTAAAGAATTAATCTACTCTGTTCTATCAACAAAATATAACACTCATGCTACTAAAGGAAATTTAAATAATCATATTGGTGTACCTCTAAGTATTTTAGAAATATGTGAAAAAACAGAAATTAGTATTATCGAGATGGGTGCAAATCATATTAATGAAATAAGTTTATTATCAAATATAGCTAAACCAAATTATGGAATTATAACAAATATTGGCAAAGCGCATTTAAAAGGTTTTGGAAGTATTGATGGTGTTATTAAAGCAAAAGGAGAACTGTATGAAAATATTAAACTTAACAATTATCAAATATTTTTGAATAATGATGACAACTTATTAAAAAAAATATCTCAAAATATTAACAAAATTACTTATGGTAGTTCTGGCAATACTAGTGGTAAATTGTTAGATAGTAATCTGTATGCAAAAGTTTTATATGATAAAACAGAAATCAATTCAAAACTAATTGGAGATTATCAATTTAATAACATAATGCTGGCAATAAGTATAGGTAAACACTTTAATGTCACAACAAACAATATTAAAAAGGCAATTGAAAGCTACATTCCAACTAATAACAGATCTGAAATAATTAAGACTTCAAAAAACACTATAATTCTTGATGCATATAATGCTAATCCTACTAGCATGCAAGAAATGATTATTTCATTCTCAAGAAAAAAATTAAAAAATAAAATTTGTATTTTGGGTGATATGTTCGAATTGGGAGATTATTCTTACACATCTCACAAAGAAATTATTAAACTAGTTAATCAACTGAATATTAAAACCTATTTTATTGGAAAAGAATTTAAAAAAGCTTTAAGTGATTCTTTTAATAGTAGAAAAGATTTTGTAGAAGTTTTATCAACAAAAAATTTATACAATAAAACTATTTTAATTAAAGGATCAAGAGGAGTTGAGCTTGAAAAGCTAGTCAATTACCTTTAACGAGATTTTTATATCTAATTCCTTTAAGTAAAAAATAGATTATTTTTTATACTTTTGTGAAAATTAATTAATTATGAAAAAAAGTTTTCTTTTAATAATATCAGCAACATTCTTTTTAACTACTAATGCTCAAATAAATGAACATAGCGATAGAAGAACAAGTGTAACTATTGGATCATTTAATCCAATAATTCAAAAACCTCAGCTTCAATTTGAACATCTTCTTGGAAGTAAAGGCTCACAACATTGGTCTATTGGTGAAAATCTTCAATATCATTTAGGATTACTAAATCAAACAGATATTTGGAGTGGACCAAAAGTATCTTTCTTTACAAGATATTATTTCAAAGATCAATCAATTAAACATGGAAAAGATTGGTTTCTTCAAGCCAAAGTGGGTGCAGCATACCTAACAAATCCTTTCTCAGACATCACAAATGTAGGCTTGGTTGATGCAAGCGGTGTTCCAATTAATGATCCAAATGGCAATCAAATCGAAGTAATTAATAATAGTGATTTTTGGCTCTCTTATGGAGGTGGAATTGCATACGGATACAGAGTTGTAACTTGTAAAGGTTGGACATGGGAAGCATTTGCTGGCTACCATTATTGGGCTGGTCCTAACTATTTCACAACAGAGTTTAAAAACTGGATTAAAGAAGATGGAAATGATTACGATGATTCAGCGAATTTAGAAGGAAAGCTTTATGATGTTGAGAATGGATTAAATCAATTTTGGCTATTTAGCTATGGATTCCCTCTAGATTTACAAGTCAAAGTTGGTAAAATATTAAATTGGTAATAAACCAATTATTTATTGTCTATTACTATTTTTCTTAATATTATATAGATACTTATTAAAAGTATTGCCAAAAATACAAATATAGCATACAAAACTAAAGGTTTAATTTTCTTATCTTCCAATGGAAGAACAGGTCCATCCATAACCTCAATTATAGGAGTTTCTTTAAGTAGGGTTAGTTTTGATAGTTCCAAGTTTTTTACAAGTTCTAAATACATTGTATTCAAAACTTGTACAGTTCTCATTAATTGTAATTCTTTAAGTCTTCCGGATGCTTTAACTATTCTTTGATTTATATCTTTAATTTTAGCATATTCCTCTTCGGCTAATTTTAATTCTAAATACACTGAGTCAGCACGATTTTGTATAAATTCTAATGTATTTCTAGATTGAGAAGTATTGTAGCCAACATAAAATTTACCCATCTCTTCGATAATATTTTCAACAAAAACTTTTGCAAAATACTGATCTTGAAAAATAAAACTTAAGGTTATAATTGAAGCGTCATTGGAGTTAAAACTAACTTCTAAATTATCTTTAACTATATCATTCCAAAATAAACTAATGAGACTGTCTCGTTTGTTGCTTTTGATATTGAAATCAATTTTATCAATCTTATCATTTATCCAGCCAGATGAATTTCTTAAATTTTTAACATTAGCATAATAATCAATTAATAATATATTTTTTTTGTCATTAACATCAGCTGATTTAAGAAGTGTTGCCTCAATTATTCTTCTAGATTTAAACAATTCCATAACATTTGCTTGACTAAATGTACTTTCCGAACTACCAATATCAAATCCAAAAGATGATGCAATATTTCCAATATCTGATAAACTTGAAGATTTAGATGTTGGAGATTGCACAACAAATGTGATATCAGCTTGATATTTTGATTCTATAACTTTCGATAATAATAAAGCAAATACAGAAAAAATTAATACGGTAATAAATATTAATTTTTTTCTACTTAATATTTCTGATTTATAATCAGAAAATGTTCTTAAGAATTCCTTTAAAGTTATATCATCTGTTTTATCCATTTAAAAACTTCCATTTAATCTTTCTATCAACAGTGTCAATGAAATTACTGCTGTAATTTTGGTGATTACACTTTGAATATGTCTATCATAATCAATATCTTTTTGTTTCTTTTTCTTGCTATTATCATTAAGAACTTTAATAGTTGATCCAGGTGTTACTTTTGGGGATATAGTAAATAATCCAAAATTCTTAGTTTTTTTGGCCGCACCATTTGAACTAATAACTACTGTATTAGATTTTTTATTATCCATAGAGTATCCTCCTCCATAATTTTTAACATAATAATGCGCTCTTTTTCCTAAAAAAGGAGCACTTATACTTATATCATCAATAGCATTTAATTCTCCTTCTATGTTTACATAATCTAGTTTTTGATTTATTGTTATAAGATCACCATTTTTAAGCACTAAATTATGCTTTGACTTTTTATT
>Ga0160423_10004592_pt1 | contig 11335 bp, 5 predicted proteins | sample CRUFie14St8metaG_FD_108191 | JGI IMG/M metagenome (GOLD analysis project Ga0160423, IMG submission 108191) | Marine microbial communities from the Costa Rica Dome - CRUD Field 142mm St8 metaG | ecosystem: Environmental > Aquatic > Marine > Oceanic > Photic zone | place: Costa Rica: the Eastern... | reverse complement strand
TTGGGCAGTAGCATGGAAATCTCCAGGGAATTGATGATGCCGAGCGTCGAATGTGTCATCAAACATGTTGTTGAGTGTTCGAAGCAAACCTGGTGCGGTTCGGAAATTCGTACGGAGTTGTATATGCCCTTCTGCTCGTTCCTGCGCTGTTGTATCTTCAACTGCCTGTCCTGAGTCATCAATTCCGAAGGAAACGTATTCCCATGGCGCTGATTGTTCGTCGCGGGAATAGTCCGATGCTTGAATGAACGACCCTGACTCACCACCAGCGCCAACCGGGCGAGGATCTCGGCCATGCCCCGATTGGATGAATGGTTCAAGCCTCGGCTCATTCTGTTCAATGCTGTTTGCAACGCGAATAGATGCAACCATTCGGCGCATGACGGTCACTTCGGCTTGTCGAAATCGGTAGATGCTTTGCTTCATATCACCAACAATACAGATGGTTGGATCCCATGGCCCATTTGGTGCTGGATATTCCTTCGAAATTCCCTCCCGACGACCCCATAGGCGAGAGAGAAGTCGGGCATGTTCGGGGTTCGTATCCTGATACTCATCGATAATGAAGGCACGATATCGGGCACGTATTTGTTTCAAGAGCGCGTAACGTCGTTGCAAATCAAGATACTTCTCCTCTTCACCTTGCATCAGCGTTAGTGCTCTACGTATGTGTTCATCTGACCATGGTTCATCCCCAAGATCATCCAAAGACTGAACCGCCTCGGGAGGATACCAGTGACGAACAATCGCAGGGCAACGCACGAGTAGTAAATCACCAACCATCAATTGTACATCATCGAAGTCATGCGCTTCTTCTTGCGATTTCAAATGACGAAGCAAATCTTGACACCCTGAGTGAACGATATACAAATCGTTCAGAACCTCGACCTGTAAGTCTCTCGAAACGCGCATCTTCATGTGGGGAGGTTCTCGTGCGATTTCAAGACCGAGAAGTTCTCGATCGTAACGTTCGTTTGGTTCCCTGTGAAGGAATTGGCGTGATGGATTGAGGCAATATGCAACCTTGCAGAGCATGAAAACAAGGCGCCCGTCAGCAGGGTCATGGACACGGTCTTGCAACCGCTGACCGGCATCCGAAGCTAAGGCCGCTGCCTGTTTTTTCAATGGCTGCACATCTTTTGTTTTGAGCGAAGACCATGTCACCAATCCTGCGGGCCAGCCTGCGAGGTAATTCCCTCGCGGGAAATTTCCACCTTTCAAAATGGAAGGTGTTACCTCATCAAGTTGGGCAGGTGTCGTAGCAGAGGCTACAACTTGATACAGCCATTGCAGACGCTCCATTGGTTCATCAGGAAGTGGCTCACGGGCGAGGTACGCCAGTTGATTGAATCGTGTATTGGTTGTTTCTGTTTGAGCTGGTGCAACAAAGACGGTATGATGATTGAGGAAAATATCTACCCACTCATTGAGGATGGCATAGACATCTTCAATCACGGGGTCGATCAAATGTTCACATTCTTGCAAGATCATATCTTCAATGAGGCGGTAATCTGGAGGCGTTTCTCCATCCCAGGGCATACTTGCTCGAATAGAACGAGATCGCAAACGACGTCTTGATTCCTCGACGAAAAGCGACGATTCCAGCAACCCCTCCAGAACGGTTTGAGCGCTCTGTTGCCCACCAAGTCGGATTGCCAGACGGTTTCGTGCAGCGATAAAATCGTCAGCGGATTGAAGCATTCCAGCCTCGATAGCATCCCGCGCATTGCGAATCCTCCACGCGGAATTCAATGCTTGAGTTCGAAGAAGCGGTGCTTTTTCATCAGGCAATTGCTCCTTGCTCAGATGAAGAGCAACCGAATCGATGTGTGGCGCTAGAATTTCAGAAAGAAATGCATCGATGGTGGAAATCGGAGCTGCCTCAAGCAAGGACATCAGCATCGAGACATCGCCTTGATGACGAAGTCTGGGGTCATGAACGCCCATTCTGTCCTCTTGACTAACAGGATGTGCACGTAGTGACTGAATGCGTTGACGGATACGAGAACGCAATTCTGAGGCGGCTTTGCGAGTGAAGGTAATTGCTACAATCTCCTGTGGTAACAGCCCTTTCCACTTGTTCAATGGCGTTCGGTCGCGTTTCGCAGCCAAGACCTTGCCGGAACCGATGGGTTCCTGTCGGATTGGAGGTGGCAAAACATACGTAGCACGTTGTTCGGCAGAGAGGAGATGTTGAACATAGCGCTCGGCCATAACGGTGGTCTTACCTGTACCTGCTCCTGCATCCAAGGCGATGTGCTGGTCTAGGTTGAGACCAAGTCTCTGACTTCGGTTGAATGAAATCATTTTATCTCACCTCCTATTGAGGCAGAAGGACATGCGCTCGCCAGAGAACAATACGCACAATGGGAGCCTGGCGTTGGATGATTCCAACCAAGTTCGCTTGCTTCACGAGCACGTATCGCAGCGGTAATTCGAGAGCTCATCCACGCACGGAAACTGTTGCTTTGGGGGCTTGGTCCTTCGTTCGGTAGACGAAAATGATTGCTTGAATACTCGGTTTGTGATCCGATGTTGAGGAGGGAAGTGTAGGGCTTGAACCTTGGATCGATTTCAACAAAATGCTCCGCATCATCGCCAACTTCTGAAATCCCAACACCGATTACTCTGTCTCCAGGATGTGCAATCTCCCAAGCACGTGCATAGACAGCAAGTTGAATTTCCTTGAACAAACCAGAAGCATGGCGTGAACCTTCTTGGCCTGGTTTTGGACCTTCAATGGTTTTGATATCTCGAATGATGATGAAACGTTTTGCTGCAGGTTCCTTTTCCTCAAAAATCAAGGGAAGTCCTTCTGCACTTTCATCGAACAGCCCACTCTCATTCAATTGTTCAACGACTTCATCGGAGAAAACAACACTATCAACGCGGTCAATTCTACCTCGAATGTTCAATGAAGAAATCTCCATGGAATCGTTAAAGCCTTGGATTTCAACATGTTGTTCAGATTGCTGTTGAAGAGCCCACTCGCTTGCGATAGGCGACGCAGAAGTCAAGGCAAGATCGGCAAGAAGTAGGCGTCCCAATCGACCACCAATTGGGAGTTCATGACTTCCTTCAATCCATGCATTCCACTCTTCAGGAGAGCACCCAATCAAATCGTTGCAACGGTGGACAGATACGGCGTTTGTTCTCGCTAGCCAAGGTGCCAACTCCGATAATCGACTCAGAACGCTTTGCCATAGTTCCAATTCTGACATTGTAATACCAAGATGCATAGGCACGCCAATAGAAATCGGCTGGCCACCAACTTCGATGCCGAGCATGGTCATAAGATGCTCTTCAATGGAATGAACAAGCGTTCCTTTGGCCAAAGGAGCGATGTCCTCTGAAGGTTCTGGAGAAGCGTCCTTTGCGTGCAGTACCTGCTCAGTCCAAGCCTGACGAGGACAAACAAACCAAGGGTTCAAGCGACTTGTTGACCATATCTTTGAAGCCTCATCTCTTGTTTGTGTTGTAAGAATTGCTCCCATATTTTCTGAGCTATAGTTTGGAGGAGGAAGTGGCCTTGGATCAATCGAAGGACCTCTTGAACGCCCGTTCTTCTTGAATCCGAGATGAGGGTAAATTGGTGCTGTTCTACCTCCTGCTGTTTTAGCTTGGGATACGGTCGGTTGAGTGATGAGATTCGTGGTCGTTAGTAGATTGTTGCGAATCGACCAATCCATTGTACTTCCGTTTGCCATTGAGTTGAATTTTGGTTGACGGCGGAACCTATCAAGATGGATTTCTCGCTCGTATCGGGCGGCAACAGAACGGCTTGATTGAACGACTGTCGTTGGTTGTCGTGAGGACTGAATCTCAAGTCCTGAATGTTGCCGTTGGTCTCGAAGCGTATTTTCCGCACGTTCAATCTCCACCTCACTGCCATTGCTGGTAAGCATTGAACTTCGATAGGTCAACACATTTCCATCATCTCTTGTTACAATCGACCATCCGGCCCCCTCCGAAATAAGCGGCTCGATGAAAGCAGGAGGGCGGCGAATGCTTGACAATTTGCCATTCAGTTCAACCATTGAAAGATATTCGGCAACGGGGGTTGAATTTCCAACGGATTCATCATGTTCCGTTTCGAAAACAATTGCTTGTTGGCTGGCATTGAGCAAGGATTTGAACAAGTGACGAGCACGTCGAATCGGGAGATCGCCATCGGTCAACCCCAATTCAACTCGAACTGCATCATCCACCCAGGGTATTCGCTCAGCCTTCATTGACCACGATTCTGCATCCAAGCCAACGAACAGCGTCATGTCGGCCTCGATCCCGTATGCTTGCCGTGGCGTGCAGATGGTTACCTCAGAATGTTTGACACGTTGTTGAGGAGCCTTCGTTTGCTCAGAAGCAAGTCGACATATTTCGACAAAATCAACCCTCGATTCGTACTGAAGCAAGGCATCAATTGCTTGAACCCAGTTTTGGACAGCCCCGACCGAGGCATCATACCGCTGTGTACGACCAAACACCTTCTCCCAATCGCAGGCTTGAAGCATCAATGCAAGAACGTCTCTTGGATCTTGACTGACCTCAGGTAGCAGTAAAGGTGCCTGTGATGAGGTGCCGATGCATCCAGACTCGAGATACGTTAACTCCGGTTTACTGAGAAGTGCTGACCAAGAAACTGCAAGGCAATGCAGCCACCATTGTGTTTCCTCGAGCGCCTGCAACTCTCGTTCACGGCGGTATTCTTCCATCGAATACGGTGTTGCAGCAGAGAGAGCGCCAAGCCATCGTTGCAATGCTCCCCTGCCACCAAGAACGTGAAAGTTGCGGCCAATGTTCTCAATGACATCCAAATGTGGCCTTGGTCGCCAATCTTTGTTGACTGGATGTTCAAGGTCTATGAACAAGTTCTCCAGAATAGGGAAGGCTTGCGATTGAACAATGTCAAACAACTTGGCAATAGACCAAGCGTCTTGACCGTGTGAGATGGATAGGAACCGGAGGATAGCCTGAACGGCAGACGTACTGCCTACAACATCGGCCTGCGTGTCACACGTAATGCCGATTTGACTCAACCTGCGTCTCCATTCACTGTGCCTATGCTTGTTTGCATCGATGAGTAGAACAGATTGTCCGCCGCTGCTTCTGTAGTGCTGTAATGCAGAGATTGCTGCATCCATCACTTGAGTAGCACGATCAAAACTGATGATGTGAACGCCTTCTGTCGCGTAATCCTCTGGTTTTGGCTCTACCTGTTGAACTGTGTGTGAAGGAATCCAGGACGGCAATGCCTCCTTCCTTTCAATCGGCTTGATTTCATCATCGATGAATGCACCGTGGAATCCTAGACGAAAGGACCCCTTAGCGCATACGTGATGAATAGGGCGTCTCGAGGACAATGCCTTCAGAAATCGCTTTTCACTCTCCGAGAAATCTGGTGGATGGTTAAGAAGAACAATACCAGAAATTGAACCAATCGTGTACGGAACTGGAATGTTGGTATCCAAGAGGTGGTCACACAACTTGGCCAACACATGGTGCTCATGCAGCAAATCCTCTTTTCCGAATGAGGAAAGAATTCGTTCGGCTTCGTGCGCACCAGGGTCGTCTTCCCATCTCGACAAAATTTGTTGATCCGTTGCATATGAATGGAGTTTGAGCAATCGTTCGGATTTCGAAAGTGTCCAAGTCCGAGTCGAATCCGGATGAAGTCTAGGAAAGCGATGCCTCGTTGCAGCCGCAGCGAACTTTTCGTGAACCTGAACAAGCCCGACGGGTGATCGGGGAACTACTACTGGAAATCGGAAGTCTATGGAAAGGGATTTGATGATTCGCTTCAACGTTGTATGCCGACTGGAATCGACTGACCCTGTCTCTCGAAGTATGGACTGGACTGTGTTCGAGCGAGTTGCCTCATTGGGGTAGATGATGAGCAGATCGTTACCTTCGTTCGCAGCATTGGTGCGAATCCAAGGTGGGACAACCGTTTCTGGAGAACAGGTTTCTACTGTGATGTTCACTGCACTATCTCCCACTTTTCTGCATAGAAGACGACTGTATAAAAGGAAACGTACGCGATTTTTGTTATTTTTTCATCCCATCTCTGATTTCACGGCATTTTGCTTGTAATGTCGGATAACAGTTTTTGAAACAAGAAACATTCATGTTTTGTAAATAATTACTCATGAATGCGTACATTTTTATAGGACGGGGGCTATGGATAAACTCCAGCGTGTCGGTTGCCCCTCCCTCCTACTCTCTCACGGGAGAGGGTGGCTTTAATCATGTTGGAGAAAAACAGAACATGGAGGAAGAAAATTGACGAAAAAGTGTGAAGAATGTGGAAGTTACGACCTAAATCTGGATATTACCCGAGGCGAGGTTGTGTGTGAAGATTGTGGCCTTGTCATCGAGGACCATGCGTCGGCAACAGAAAACGATAATGCAGGAACTATGTGGGGTGAGCACGGATTCAACACCCCTACCAAGGATGAATCGAAAATCAAGACTGGTTCCAAAGGAAACGGCCTTGGCTCATACATCGGTAAGCCTGGTGAAGCGAAAGGTAAGTGGAAAATCCTGAGCAACATCAACAATCAGGGCATCAAAGATATGCACCCGATGGCGCAAGCAACCATGGATGCTGCTAAGGAGTTGGCTGGTAAAGACAACGCAATGAAAGCGAAGAAGGTCATCACGCTCGCAACAGTCCCTCTCGAAGGAAAGAAGGCGAAAGCCCTCAAAGAGGTTGCAAGCGATGAGGAGATCGTTCTCCCAAAGAATTCCGTCTGTCGAAAGAAGACCCGTGGAGGGAGTACGCAGAGCAACGAACGTTTGCTTGCTCTAGCCTGTCTACGTGCTCACCAAGAGCGAACTGGCAAGATTAACATTGATTGGCCGCAGATGGTAGAAGGTACGGGAGTGACACTGAAGCAAGTCGTCGATGCTGCAAAGGTTGTCATGAAGTACCTCAACATTTGTGAGAAGTCTGGACTCATCGAGATGAGAGCCGACCGACGTACCGTCCAATTTGAGTTGCGAGTTACTGAAATTTCGAACACTTCATTGCGGCTCAAGCATCTGCTTGATGGTCTTGATGAGTCCTTGAAATCAATCATCATGGATGACTACAATCAACGCCTGCTACGTCTTGGTGAGCCGACCTTGGATGCCTCTCCTTTCGCCCAAGAAAACATCGAGGCAAAGGTCCTTTGTGCGATTCTCTTCCAGATTGCATGCGAATCTTTCGGTGTCGAGCAAGGCCGATTGGAGAACATCGCTCAAGCGATTGGGCGATGTCGAAACACCATCAAGAACCGACTCAAGGCTCTTCGACAAAAGGTTGCATCAGGTGAACTTGTTGACTTCGGCGTCTTGTCAAAGAATCATTGAATCGAGGAATGGATTATCTCATTAAGGAGAGCCGATTCCTACAACCCATGACTCGTCTGCTTGTCGTCGGAATCCTTACCGCCCTTATGATATCAGTCGTGCCTTTCTCTCATGCTGCAGAAATCAAGGAACTTGAAACAGGCATCCTCTTCGGTGGCATTCATGGTATGGCCAATGAAACCATTGCTGCTAACAGCACACTCGATGATCTACCTGCTATCGCAGAAGATTACACGGCCACATGGTGCGGGAACTGTGTCGAAGTTGGTAATGCTCTCGAAGCCGTTGCAGAAAACGTAAGCATGGAAATCTATGCTGTCCATCGGAACATCTACGAGACGCAGGATCCATTAGGGAACGAGAACGTTGACCAACGTTTCAGAGACCGATATGGGTTCTATGCACCACAATTCAAACCTCCAGTTGCTGGAATCAACGGGAAGTATGCTCTGCAAGGAAGCAACCCTGTTGGAGATTCTCTGGAATCGGACTTTGCAGATCTAGCGACACAACCTCGAAATCTTGGGGATGGCTTTGTATCAATGGCATGGACGCCAACAGGTGGGAATTCTGGGACGGTTGCTTGGAGCATCGACCAGTCTACTTCTGCAGAGTACAACGTCAGCATGTGGATGGTCGAGAAGGTCGCCTACTTCCCAGATGGGACGAACAATCAAGTGTATTACCATCACATTGTTCGTGAAATCATCGATATTGGAACCGTCACAGATACTGGCCTCAGTTCTGGAACTGCACAAGTCACCTACGCTGATGCATACGATGATGATGACCTTGAAGTTCATCTCATGTTCCATGAGTACATCGAACCAGTCGTCGTCGAAGAAGAAGAACAGCCTGAGCCAGAGGCGGAAGATACACCCTTCATTTCCATGCCATTAACAATCTTGGCTTTGCTTGCCGTAGCTCTTCGGCGGCAACATCAGTAAAAGTCGACCATGTTTGCATGCAAGCGTGCATCAACCTCGGGCATTCGGTCCGGTGGACGCCCAACTTCAATGAAGCGTAGAATGTAATCCTCAATGTTTGCAAAGCCAAATTCTTCCGTCATCGGTTGCATCAACTCACGCAAAGCCTGTCGTGTATCTGCGATTGGGAAATCCCTACGAATATACACTTGGTTCAATTCTCTGTACCGCACGTGTCGGTACCCGAGAATCTCGAGCATCCTTCGAAGTGCATCCTCTTCTTGCGCAGAACGAATGGTTAGCCGTAGTCGGCACCCCTGCATCCGAAATACACCACGCACACCACCTAACTCTACTTGATGGCCTATGGGTTGGAGCGACAACGCTTCCCAAACTAAAGGCATTGTACGATACCAACGGTGGAATTGATCGTCTTGAGGGCGTGCTTCTTGATCCTCATTTGCATCCTCTTGGCGCACGATAATGTCCTGGTAGTCGGGCATATTGTTTCGATACTCGATGACATAATCTCGAATACGTTGAAAATGCGGCGGGTTTGCCTCTCGATAGAATTCACCTTGTTGGATACGCCCATCATCAAAATCAAAGTCAAAGGCTGGGTTAAGGTGCCCAGGTGGTTCGTAGCTTGCATCTGCCACCGGGCGGATTCTCCAATCGTTGACAATCGCCTCATCGGACATCAACTCGAGCGAGTTCAGATCGATGTGTTTGGGCCCACCTTCTTCACGGAAAATGAGTGGATGTAAGGGGAATCGATACCCGTCATCGCCTGCTTTGTAGAAAGTGCGCGGATCACCCCCGGCATTCTTTTGAGGAGAACCAATCGGTGGTTGTGTCATCAAATGCATTTGGAGACTGTTCACACGTTTCGCTGTTGTTACATCCGAAAGAAGTGAAAGAACAACAATGGCAATGGTATCACCAATCGGTATGTCTCGGTGGTATTTCCCTGTATGAATACAAATTGAGTGGCGTTGTGTCATCTTCTTTCCAACACCGTGGATTTTGAACGGAGCATTGTGAGCACCTCTGCTGATTCGGATTTCATAGAAATGCCCCAACATTCCTCGGACGAGTAAGCGATCTCGGTGCACCCACGTGTCATTTGGAAACTGCTCGAGCACACCTCGCAAAAATTGCATTGAACGGCGGAATGGGACGTCTGTAGTCTCAGCGTTTTCATAGGCTGACGACCAATTCATTTGTGTGGCGATGAGCCATTCGCCTTGTTTGGAAGCGTGTGGCGATGAGCCCCAGGAAACGAGACCTGCCAGCAATACAGGATGGAATGGGATTGGCGCCCGTCGCACACTCCCATTTTTCGACAATGTCCGTAAACTGAGGACGCCTTTTGTGCTCACCATGAATGGATAACTAACATTTGAGTGGTCGGCGTTCTTCGAGACTTCTGCCCAACGTTGCACCCACGGCCATTTTGATGGAGGGAGCATTTTATTCTCGTTGTTTCGAATAAATCGGCGAGCAAACTTGATTCTTTGTCGAGGCCGGCGGTCAGAAAGACGATTCATCAGTTCGTGTGTCCACGTTTCTTCCTCTCGAAACATCGATTTTTTCTTCCTACGTTCGTTTTGATCAAGCAGAAATGAGGATTGGACAAACGCATCAAAAGGACAGAGAAGTTCGCGTTCCATATTTCCAAACAGACGATGAAAACGGTGCATGTATCGTTGTGGTCGACCATGCAAATCGATTGTTTGGTACAACCCGCTTATGGCAAGAAACAGTTTGACCAAATCCCATCCTTTGCGTTCATCGGAGTTCATGAGAAGAAGGAGATATTGTTCGGTGGGAATTCTCGCTTCATGTGGTCGACGATCTACCCACATTCTCCCATCGATGAATGAAAGGAGGGTACCATCAGACATAACAAAGCCTTCCTCCAATCGCTCTTTTTCATACCCAGAGATTCCACTACGGTTTTCGAGCTTCTCAATGAAGATTTTTTCTTCCTCTTCGGGAAATGGTGACAACCGAACCGGATCCATTTCCGGATCGTCAAGTCGAGCCCAATCTACATCTGGTGTGTGAGCCATAAATCGCTCAAGATTCTTCCACCGTTTTCGTAGCGATCGCACGGGCCCACCAAGAACGTCAGCCATTCGTTGATGGACCTCCAAAGGCAACGATGGTGCCCATTTACTCTCTTCAGTCAGTTCAACGCAGCGGATGCAGATTGAACAATTTGTGTCAATGTTTTCATCTTGGCAGATGCCACAGGCTTCACCAATCATACGAATATTGTATGTCGAGGTGTTAAAAAGTTTCAATTCAGGTTCGATAACACTTCAATGACCCTGTTCACGTCCTCGTCAGTGATATGGAGATGGGTTACGATTCGACAATGAGTAGGTGAAATGTCAAACATATCGATGCCTGCTTCGGCCATTCTTTGGGAAACTTCGTTTGCTGAATACTTGCTTGCAGAGAAATACACCATGTTGGTTTGAACAGCATCAAGATCGACCGATACGTGATCCATCTCGTCGATGGCTCTTGCGATGGTTCTTGCTCTTCGATGATCATCACCCATCCTCTCAACGTTATTCTCCAACGCATAGATACCAGCTGCAGCAAGAATTCCAGATTGACGCATTCCTCCACCGAACATCTTGCGCCAACGGTGCGCTTGATTAATGAAATCTTGGGAACCAACAAGTACCGAGCCAACAGGTGCCCCCAGTCCTTTCGACAAGCAAATAGAAACGGAATCATAGTCTCTCGTCATACGATGTAGAGGGGTTTTTGTTGCGACCGAGGCGTTAAAAATACGTGCACCATCAACATGAGTTGCACAGTTCTTTGCTTTGGAAACTTCAGCAATCGCGTCGAGAACGTCTTGCTCGTAGCACGTTCCTCCGCCTCTGTTTGCCGTATTTTCCACGCATACAAGATTGCCATCTGGGTAATGGGATTGTGAACCCTTTTGCTTACGAATTGATTGTTCGACAAGTTCTGGTGTCAAGAGGCCGTTTTCTCCAAGCGGTAGCGCAATACTCGAACCGCAAAGTGCAGCA
>Ga0160423_10004591_pt1 | contig 11337 bp, 8 predicted proteins | sample CRUFie14St8metaG_FD_108191 | JGI IMG/M metagenome (GOLD analysis project Ga0160423, IMG submission 108191) | Marine microbial communities from the Costa Rica Dome - CRUD Field 142mm St8 metaG | ecosystem: Environmental > Aquatic > Marine > Oceanic > Photic zone | place: Costa Rica: the Eastern... | reverse complement strand
GTGGCCCAGATCCTTCCTGGCGATGATGTCGGGGGCAAGCTTGAGAACACCAAGGACTCGCTCCACATGATCTTCGACACCAAGGACCACATCATTCTCATCACACTGGTCTTCACGGCCTTCTACTCTCTCTTCTACAACGTGCTAGGCATGCAGGTCACCGGGCACCTTGGTGCCCTGTTCCGGGCCATCCTTGAGACCACCAGGACGCTCCTGGCCTGGCTTGTGGGTTTGGGGAAGTACTACGGCAATGTCACTCTCTACGGAGAGCCCCTGGGAGAGTCCTGGAACGACTACAGTTACCTCCAGGCGGCAGGGTTCGTGATTCTCGTCTCCGGCACGCTTATCTACGGGATGGGAGACGAGAAAGCACGGGGGGATGCCTCTGGCGCGGAGTCCGAGAACATCGCCATCGCGGCTGGATCGACTGAGGCAATTGACATCGGGGGCATCCCCGCAACAGAACCCATCGCCACAAGCTTCACGCCCACCTCGGCGAGGAGGAATGCGTACTACGATTTCTCGTCCGCGGCGGCCTCCGTGGGCTCCATCCCCACCGGCTCGCTCCTTGCCCGAGAAGCGGCGCCCGAATGACTTTCATGCATGTCCCCAGGCACCGCGCGATCCTGCAGCAGGTGTCTATAACCACACATCTCCTCTCATCCACATCTCAGGTTGCAGGCCCGCGTGGAGTACAAGGACCAAGATGGAGGCCGAGGGGGAGGAGGAGGATAGAGAGAGAAAAAAGTAAAGTTAAATTACATTTAGGATTACTGGGTTATTGGACCCGGCCGAGGCACCAGGGTGTAGATCGCCCCCGTCACCATAATGAGGAATCCAAGCCCAAGTATCTTCAGCCTGGCCCTCGGGGTGAGCAGCCTGTAGGCTCTCATGATCCTAACGTCGCACCTCTGCAAGCATTCTTCCACCCTTTCGCCCACCCTTTGCTGCCCCCAAACAAAGGCGGCTGAGGCATATGCGATCAAGGCAAATGGCAGGAGAAAGGAAACCAAGTCTGCTGCTGCGAGCAGAGCGAGGAGGATGTCTTTGGGCACCAACCACGCCGGGATTCTGCCCAGGTTCAAAGATGCTGAAAAGTAAAAACAAATTCTCCCCTGGGCCTTCACCACTTCGCTCCACATCGCCATCTTCCTGCCGAGCCGTGGAAACACCAACATAAACGCCGTGGCAATGTTCTTTGCGGCAGGAGACAACACCTCTTGCTGTGTGGAGCAGCCCAGATGTCAGGATATGGATGGATAGAGGTGGACGGACACAAAAAAGGAAAAGTCAGTGCTGCCCTGACCCCGCTCTTCAAGAGAAAGATGGGGGGCGGGAGGCCGAGAGGTCCACTGGATCTCATCATCATCCAAACCTCATTCTTTGGTTCTCACCTGCATCACCACGACAGGGTCGTAGTCGCAAAACTCGGCGTGCTCTGTCATGAGCTCCTTCGCGGGGTTCGCCATGGAGCGCATGGATCTCATCTTCTCCGCATACTCCTTGCAAAGGTCGAGGTCCCTGCAAATGTTGGTGAGGATGTCGGGGAAGGGGATTGTGTTCCGCATGCAGGTCCTGCCGCAGAACGGCTCGTAGCACACCCTGTCGTCCGAGGCCTCCCTGCGCTTCCCCCTGACTATTTCCTGGCTCGCATGTTGGTTGGGCCTCTCCTGAGAGCAGTGCTGCTCAGGCGGCGACGGCAAAACGAAAACGAAAAAGAGGGTCGTCAGTCTCCTACCAAGCTGGGTCTTGACAAGAGGAGGCCGGTGGAGAAATCCGCTTACCTTGTGGACCAGGCGTAGGAGGCCGCCAGGGGGCGAGTACACAGACACTCCAATCCCACGGAGCTCCTTTATAAAGGAGTTCTCGGCCTGCCACTCCCCACCAATCAGTAGACCAAACCTCTCCTCCGTAATCTCCTCTGGCTTCAGAGGGGCCCTGAACACGTAAGAATCAAAGCAGCTTGGCAGGCTGACCTTTCCCACGAAGTTGCGAGCGTCGCAGGTCTTTGCCAGATGTCTATCGCACATGTCGTCTTCCAGGCGCTGTGGGATCAGCACGGTGTTTTGGAACAATTTTTCCTCAGAAAGGTTCTCGCACCCAAAGCCACCCTCCACCGCGAGGTCCGCGTTGGTCAACAAGACCACCTCACCACTCTTCAGCTCCTCGTTGGCGTACCTTATGGCATAAGAGAAGGAGAGCCTGCCGACGCGGGTCCTGCCGAGGAAGACCTTGGTGCGGTAGGATATGGGGTCGCGCGACTCGAGCTCTGCGATCCATCCGGGCATCAAGTCACGCTCCGCCATGATGTGCAGCCGCTTGACTTCTGGGTTGCGCATCGTCCGCAGCACAGCGTCCTGGTACTCGGCCTTTCTCGCGTCCGAGAGCTTGTGGAGCTCCGGCGGGGGGTCCACCCCGGACAGGATCACGTTCAAAAGGGGCTTGCCGGGCGCGCAGGGCTCGGCCACCATGCCCGCGTTCATTGGGTACTCGAAGGCGTTCACCACCTCGTACGCTTGCCGTAGCTTTGGCGTCGAGTACATCTCTCCCCCTCGGTAGTTGTCCTCGGGCACAGTGTACAAGCTGAGCAAAATTATTGGGGAGACCGCCAAGACCGCCAAGACCGTCAAGACGAGCTTTTGCGTTTTGGCTTCCCTCGAGGTGGATCCCACTCTCCTGCGCTCCTTGGAGGTCCCCATGTCGCCTTCCGGCCGCGCCATCCTCAGCTCTCGCCGCGATCCGTTTCCGACCTGTGCGTGCACACGAAACGCCTGCCGAGTGAGGATGAGGATTTGGAGAAGAACAAGATTTCCATATCGAAAGGTTCCGAAAAGGGAAACAAGAATAATATCAGGGCCCTTGGAAAGGCCGGGGCCAACGCTTCGCGGGGGGGGCAGCGATCGGGGCAGCTAGGTGACCCTCGCGATCGGGCGGGAGGGCGGGAGGGCGAGGCGTTAGGTATGATGAGGGAGGACGATGGCCGCGACGCGACCACGAGCTACGACAGAGAGGACGACGACGAGCTTGTTGTCCTACTGGGTGAGGGGGACCGCGGCGCAAGGCAGGAGCTGTGGAGGAGGGTGACAGTAAAAACAAGCACAGCAAGCGATGATGGAGAACAGAGGGCGGGACTGCTGGGCAAAGTGTACCGCAGGCTAAGCAAGGAGCTCAAGAAGATCGAGCTGAAGAAGATGGACTCCAGCCGGTGGGACCAGGCCGTGAGAACGACGCTGGATGTCGCCGGGTGGCCCTACGAGTTTGATGGGCCTACTGCCAAGCCTTCGGGAGGGACCGGAGAGGAGGAACTCCCCGCGCTCCTGGAACTGGCGCACGCCGCCCTGGTCAACCATGCGTACGCCAGGTCCGCGTGCCTGAACGCCCAGTCGTCCTCGTCCTGCGTGTCCCGCCTGCTGCTTCTAATGCGCAGGGTCTTCACCAGGACCCCAGAGGCCTCCATCACTCGAGTATCTCAACTCTGCCTCAACGCCAGCCTCGTGGACCTATCCCTCGCCAGGGCGCTGGAACACTTCCCGGATTGCGTCACGTGCCGTGTCCTGGTCTGTCTCTGCCACCTGCTGGGCGACATCGCCTTGTTCGACTGCTCTACCAAGGAGGCCTGGAGCTGGGTGCGGGAGGTAACGGAGCTGGGAGGACTGGGTAGGAGGGAGGCCGCGGCGTGGCGGCTGCTGATGCTGTCCACGCTGAGCCGGGTGCTGGAGGGCGCCAAGGCGAGCGAGCCGGCCTCGGCCTTCGCGCTCTCCGGCTCCCTGGGGGGGATCATCTGCGATGGCTGTGCAAAGTGGCCCTTCAACAACGGGTTCTGCTTCCTGTCGCAGATCTGCATCGATAGGTTCGGCGACAACCTCGACTACAAGCCGAGGCTGTTCACCTTCGTCACCTCGGACGGCCAGGGCATCGAGGGTGGGTTCTCCTCTCCTGTTCAACTTCTCAACGTCTCTCCGTGCTTTCTACTGGTCTGACTCGCGCGCCACTTTCTCTATGTTTGCTTTCTTCCCCCACCCCCAAAGGCTTCTTCGAGGGGCCCTTCCTGGTGGTCGCCTTCCACACGGGCAGAACGGCGAGGTCCGAGGTCGTTCACTTCAAGCATGCCTTCAGGCCGCGGTCTTGGTACACCGTAGCAGTCCAGGTTGAGAAGCCCAGCATTGTCAAGGGAGGAAAGTCAAAACTGTCCCTTTGGGTTGACGGTACCGTGATGGATACGCACAGCGTGGGCTACAAGAAGATTCACAAGCCGTTGAGCGCCTTTTGCATCGGTACGAGGCCGCCAGCGATCAGGGGAAACAACTCCTTCCTGAACGATGCCGATGACAACAGGAGGTTCAACTTCAAGGGCCTGCTTGGACCCGTCCATGTGTACCACCACTGCCTGTCTGACGCATACCTGAAGCGGACGGCAGGCCCCGAGGCGAGCTGCCTTCCAAATCACGTGCTCAGAATAAGCCAAGCGCTGGGGAGCTCTCTCGGCCGCAGGAGGTCCTTCTCTGGGGAGGCGAAGGGATCATTTAGCAACTTGCTGGCTTTCTACCACCCTCTCCTGGTGAAGGGAAGCGTGTGCGCCAATGCGGTGGGCCTGGACCTCAACACTCTTTCAGACTACCGGCAGAACCAGGCCCACCTCTCAGCGTCCGTAACGGTCTGCAGGCGGAGCCTGGCAATCTCAAGCTTTGCCGCCTGCGGAAGGAGGCTCCCAAGGTAAGCATGCACGCGCACACACTCCCTCCCCCTCCTCCTTCTCGAGGTCCAAGATCCCAGGAGGTCAGAATCTGACCTTTCTCCCCTCACAACCAAACCCCAAAGGCACCTCATCTCCATCCTGAGCGAGAAGGCATTCCTGAAGGACGTGAGGAGCGGGGAGGAGAACGTCGTGGTGGTCGGAATTGCCTCCCACGTCGTCTCGATCCTGGCCAAGGCCGCCACAGCAAGTGCGAGCGCCGGGGAGGGCTACCTGGGCGGCGATGTGCCTCCCCTTCTCGGCGGCACTGTCCTGCAGGCCATTGACCGGCTCACCCAGCGTGAGGAGGACGCCCCCGCGGTGATCTCGGGCTTGCTCACCTCGGTCTCGGACCTCATGGGCAATGCCTCGAACTGGGCCCAGTTTGCAGAGTGCCTGCTCTTCAACCGCAGGGTGTGGGAGAAGGCACCGGGGGAGTGCAAGGTGCATCTGCTATACGTCATAAGCCGGTACTGCGAGATGCACCCGAGGCAGATGCTCGAGATGGGGGTCGCCAGCGTGCTGTTCAGCTACCTGAGTGAGTGCACCTTTGAGCATCGCAGGGGAATTCTGAAAGACGGGATCTTCAACTCCACCTTCCAGGCCTGCTCCAAGTGCATCAAGCTGCTGGTTCTCTCCGGCGTTGAAGCAAGCCAGGAGGATCTCAGGGACCTCGTCTCGGGCTGTGTGGCCTTCCTGTCGTCGCTGCAGTCCCTGGGCGAGTGTGAGCACCTGATCTTTCTATTCGAGGAGGTCTTTGCGGACGCCTCGGCCGACCTGAGGAGAAACTTGGCGAAGTGCCTAGTCCAAGAGAAGTTTGTGGAAGTGGCGCTGGGGATACTGAGCGCCCAGAGCGACAAGGCCAGCCATCAGTTCTGCAAGATCGTGATGAACCACACCGTTCCTCTTTTCAGCGAGATCTTCTCTTGCAGCCAGGCAGAGGCGGACTCGCAATTCGCGGAGAGCTACTACACCATGTCAACGCTGATTAGGATGGCCGTCTTCGGGGAGGAGACCTCGGGGTGCATCGGGGCCAGCGAGTACTGCAGGTGAGGAGAAGAATTGGATTACAGATGCTCTGCCTTCCCGGAAAACTTGATTTACTGACAAATTCTCCTTGTTCCCCCCCCAAATCGGTAAACAGCATCATGTGCTCCTCCCTGACCAATCTCGAGGGTGCCAGGAGGCACAGCAGGGAGGAGGTCCTTTCCGGCACTTGTGTTCTGAAGAACATGATGTTCCTCTCTCCCTTCGTCTTGGGGCTGCACAGGCTGTCGTCCACCATCCAGGAGCACGCGCTCCACGACCTGACCTTTCTGTTCTGCACAAACGCAGAGAACAGGAGGGTCTTCACCTCGTGGGACGAGTGGTACGTCGGGGTTATCTTCGTCTACCTCGAGGCGTGGAGTGAGGGGCGGGAGCAGATCATAGACTCTTGCATCAACCTGATCCAGGTGAGAAGAATTGATCTCTGGGGACGAGAAAAATAACAACAACGACCCAATGTCTGACGAAACAAAATCACTCCCCTTTCTCCGCCGGATACCACAGGTACTGGCGCAGCACGCCTATAGGGGCAAGGGGTTCTCCCTCTTCGCCCACCAGGTCGTGTGCTCGTCCCTGGTGGTCAGGACAGGCCTGTACGAGGAGCACCTTTCTCGGCTGGGCTCCGCGCAGGATGTGAACGCCAAGGTGGACGAGATGACCTCCTGTGTGATCAGGAAGCTCCTGTCCTTCGCGATGGAGGACCTTCTCATCGATCAGAAGCCCAAGGGGGCCTCCCCCGCGCCAGAGGTCTGCGAGCTCAACAGCCTGTCCCTTCTCATCCTCATCGATAGGTACCTGTCTGTGCAGGCCCTCGGGGCAGACGAGGACGGCAAAATCGACGTGGCTGCCCTCTCCGCTCTCTCGGCGGGGGACTGGGTTATGGTGGGCCCAGGGTCGGAGGAGGCCGCCCCCCAGCCCCATGGGGAGTGCTCCCCGGCCGAACTGGCCTCCTCCATCCTGAGGAAGGTGGTTGATCACGCCCCACTGCTGCCAGAGCGGTCGAGGGTTGACCTGCTATGCGCTTATGGCTCCAACGCAATCCTCCGCTCGCTCCTGGGCAGGATGGGCAGGACTTTTCACGACCACGAGCGGGTGGACCACCAGATTCTAGACCTTGCCATGAGGAACTTGGGAATCCTGCTGAAGAGGAACAACTTGGTGAGACACGCCTACAAGGAAAGACAGTCCCACCTGGTGTTGATCCCTCTGGTTCGGCTGGTCCTTGTCTCAATTAAGCTTGGGCCAGCGGGGGAAGGGCAGGAGAGGCTTGCATTTCTGCAAGAGCTCGCGAGGCCGATCCTATCTGAGCCGGGCGAGAAGCACCAGGCCCTCGCCTTTGCGATGTCCGTGCTGCTGTATGAGGAGGGCGTCCTGGCGCTCAGCACAGAGGGCTACCCCCTCGACGACCTCCTGACCCTCCTGATCCAATTGGTGCAGAGATGGCAAACCATGCTACAGGACAACCTCGCCGTGGACTCGCCCAGGGCGTCGAGGGAGATCCACCAAAGCCCTGGGATCGGCCGCCTCCCCGCGCCGCTCGTCTTGGCGCAGCAGAATCTGCTGTCCCTTAGCCCCGTTGCGGTGGGAAGGGCCCTTGGCGAGGTGCTGCGGGTGGGGAGGGCTGTCCTGGGCAGTGAGGAGCTCTCAGAAGCGCTTTCGAACTTGCTGACCGTTCACGAGATCAAGAGGGCGCACCACCTGCACGAGACCTTCTTGTGCGGGAGCTTCAGGGCCTCGGTGAGGGAGGGGGGGTTCGAGAACGGAGCGGAGCCCTCGTCCAGGGAGCTGTCCGCCACCCTCAAGGAGAGGAAGCAGCAGAACTCGGCCAGGCTGCACAAGAACGAGCTTGCGAACCAGGAGAGCTTGCAGGTGAGAAAGAATTCCCGCTACAACACATGGAAGAAAAAGAGAGAAGAGTCGTTCTTGCCCGCGGACAATTGTCTAACTCTTGCCGGCTCCCCCATCGCAGCTGTCCAATCGGCTGTTGCTCGAGCTCCTCAATGAAATCTCCTTTGAGGAGCAGTCCACGCGGGATCCCTCTGACTTGGGCCTGGGGCCCAACGCCTGGAAGGTGGAGGCCACTGAGAACTCTTGTAGGAAGAGGCAAAGGCTTGCTCTGTGCTCCAGGACGGTAGAATACCAGCCCGCAAGCGATAAGCCCGTGGAGAGGGACGAGAGGAGCATCCTGGACATGGAGAACCTTCTGCCCGTCTCCAAGTCCGTCGCGTTCTTCGAGGAGGAGGAGGAGGAGGAGGAGGAGGAGCTAAACAACGGCAACTCGAGTCCCCAGAGCTCCCAGGTCTTGATGTCTCCCGGCGGGTCCAGGCGAGGCACCGAGCTTGGCGAGGACAGGAAGATGAAGCTGAAGGCATTTGCCCTGCTGGTAACCCCAAAAGGAACGAGCTTGGGCTGGGTGGAGATCAACCGGCACGAGTTCAGGTTCACTGCCGTGGACACCGAGCAGGAGATGGCCGCTCACGAGGAGGAGGGCAGGTCCCTTCCAATGTCCTACATGCGGAGCTTTTTGGACGAGGAGTCTCACGGTGATAGGGGCAACAGGGTTGTGTCCTGGCCCCTGGAATCCCTCTTGCTGATCTTGGTGAGAAGGTACTGCCTTCGCAGGAGCGCCGTGGAGGTCTTCCTGGCGGACAGGACTTCCTACTTTTTGGACTTTGGCAGTCCTGACCTGAGGCAGAGTGCCTATCAGGCCCTGGTCTCGGCAAAGCCGAGGAACCTCCACCCGCTGTGCTACCATTCGCAGAACCCAGAGAGGCTCGTGAAGAAGAGCGAGATCACGGACAGGTGGGTTAGGAGGGAGATCACAAATTTTGAGTACCTGATGCACCTCAACACCTTTGCCGGTCGCAGCTACAACGACATCACGCAGTACCCCGTCTTCCCTTGGGTCTTGTGCGACTACGAGAGCGAGGAGATTGACTTAGACGACCCTAAGTCCTACAGGGACCTCTCAAAGCCCGTGGGCGCTCTGGATGACGACCGGTTGAAGAAGTTTGTTGAGCGGTACGACTCCTTTGAGGACGACGTGATGCCCAAGTTCCACTACGGGTCTCACTACTCGTCCAGTGGGATCGTCTTGTACTACCTGCTCAGGCTGGAGCCCTTTGCCGGGCTTGCGGTATCCCTGCAGGGGGGGAAGTTCGACCACGCTGACAGACTTTTCGACGACCTGCCTGGGACGTGGAGGGGGGTCCTGAGCGACATGTCTGACGTCAAGGAGCTGATACCGGAGTTCTACTACTGCCCAGAAATCTTTCAAAATGTCAATGGGTTCAACCTTGGCACCCGGCAGGACGGCAAGGTCCTTGGCGACGTCACGCTACCGCCGTGGGCCAAGGATGCCCATGACTTTGTGGCCAAGAATAGGAGGGCTCTGGAGAGTGAGCACGTAAGCGCCAGGCTCCACGAGTGGGTGGACCTGATCTTTGGATGCAAGCAGCGCGGTGAGCGCGCTGAGACGGCGCACAACGTCTTCTTCTACATGACGTACGAGGGTCAGGTCGACATCGACGCCATCACGGACCCAACTCAGCAGAAGGCGGCGCTCGACCAGATTGCCCATTTCGGCCAGACCCCGTATCAGCTCTTCAAGCAGTCCCACCCGAGCAGGATGCCCCTGGAGGAATGTGTGTGTCCCCTCTTCACCACTCCCAGCGCCGTCAAGTCCTATGAGGTCGACGGGCAGAGCGGCGAGAGGACCTCAGTGGGCCAAATGCGGCTGACCAGCGAGTCCATTGTCATGGTCAGCTCGCTCTACCCGTACCAGGTCTCCGTGCTGGATTTTAAGGCAAACACTCCGGACAGCTCCGGCCTTCCCTTCAGCGGCCGTTCCAAGTCCAAGGCCTTCACAGCCATCACGACCCTCTCCCAGAAGCTCTCCGCGGTCACCAACCTACTTGACTCTGGTCTGAGCGCTTGGTCCTCGGGGCTGGACTCAGGGTTGAGCTTCAAGGACTGCGTGGCGATGAGCGAGAACGGCAGGCATATCTTCTGCTGTGGGTATCACGACTACACGATTAGATTCTGCGACACCCATGCTGGCAAGTCCATTGAGGTGCTGAGGGGCACGGAGCAGCCCACGTGCCTGCGCCTGTCCCAGTGCGGCTCCGTGCTCGCCGTAGGCTTCCGGAACTCTACCGTTGGAGTTTGGGTCGTTCAGCCGAGCCTGAGGCAAGCGGTGGACAAGGACAACAACGCGGACTCTTTCTTCTTCAACACTGCGGCGGTGACGGACTGGCTCCTCCAGGGGAGGCCCTCGGGAGAACAGCACCTGCAGTTCGTCAACACGCTCTCGTTATGCTGCGGGGCCGTGAAGTGCCTCGACGTGAACACTGACCTGGACACCGTGGCGGCGCTCACCTTCGAAAGAGAGCTCGTCCTGCACAGCCTTGCGGGCGCCTCCTTCTCCAAGGTGGATGGCGTGGAGGCAGAGAACGTGCAGATCTCGAACGACGGCTTCGTGGTCGTCTGCAACCCCAAGGAAAGCAAAATCTCGTGCTTCTCGCTGAACGGCCTGCTGTTGAGGAAGTTTGGGGTTCCAGACCTCACCCACTTGGAGCCCTTGGCCCTCTCGAACAGGGGCAGGTATCTCGCTGTGAGCGGCGGCCTCCGGCCGGGGGCCGACAAGGTCTGCAGGGTGCTCGTGTACGACTTGGTGTCGATTGAGGTCGTGCTTTCCCACGACCTGGAGACCTTCGTGTCGAGCTGCGCCTTCAGCAAGGACGACACTAACCTCGTGGCCGTCATGGATGCGGGGGAGGTGATGGTCTTCACAGACCCAGCCACCAGCCTGAAACTAGTCGACCAGATGCTCAGGCTGGGATGGCAGGAGAGCGGCCTCGAGGCCCTGCAGTGAGGCGCTGTCAGGAGCTTCAGACGAATGACAAGAGTTATTATGGAAAGGAGGATTAATGGTGGGTGAGACTGCCCTGCCTGTAAATTGTTGTGTAAAATACAGTTTGCACTTTTTGTGCGGCACTGCAGTCGAGGGCGTGGTAGATCGGATCAGATCAGTCCAAAGTCCTTGAGGTCATCTTGCTCGTCGGTCTTCCTCCTCTTTCCAGTCGCAACCGCCCTCCCCAAGAGCCTCTTCGCGAAGTCCCCGTCCCCAGAGGGCGGGTGGCGGAGCTTCCTCTGCTTGGCGCCATTGCCCCCCTCTGGCGCATACGTCACCCGCTGGGATGACTCAAAGTCCTCTCCGCCGGCGTCTTCCCCGGAAGAGGGGTCAGCCCCCTTTCCCTGGCGTACCCTCTCGGCCTGCGCCCGGCTCCTCGTCCTCCTCTGGCCGAGGATGGGCTTGGAGTGGTGGCTGGAGATGATCCCCTCGATCCTGTCGATGGCGGTCACGACGTCCCGCATTGGAGAAGACCCAGCGGACCCGCGCGACGGCGCTGCCTTGGCGGAGGCCGAGGCCTTGGCCCTCCGGCTGACCTTGCTGTAGCCCTTGAGGGTATGGAGCGAGGGCGAGGTTCGGTCCTTGGCGGCGGGGGCCAAGGAGGATCGGGTCTGCCGCCGGGGGGAGAAGGCGGCGGCCGGCTCAG